>Ga0210405_10001711_pt1 | contig 24269 bp, 14 predicted proteins | sample IncBWH11MmetaG_FD_155492 | JGI IMG/M metagenome (GOLD analysis project Ga0210405, IMG submission 155492) | Forest soil microbial communities from Barre Woods Harvard Forest LTER site, Petersham, Massachusetts, United States - Inc-BW-H-11-M | ecosystem: Environmental > Terrestrial > Soil >... | reverse complement strand
ACGTTCATCGGGATGAGTCTCGTTCGGATTGTCGAACGTGATCACTCCTGTCTGCAGTTGATAGCGCACGTTGCGGTAGAACAGTTCCCCTGAAGTCAACGTCGTACGGCCCGTGATCACCGGGTTGGCCGCCGTTCCTCCCACTCGCAGCGCCGCTTGCCCTTCGATGCTGATTTGTGAACTCGTCGCTGCCAACTTTTCTTGCGACTGCACGCCGATTGCGAGCTGCACCGTATCGGCGAATCCTGGCTGTGAAATCGCACTGCCTGTGCTGAACTGATCGCCGAATTTCGCAAGGTCGAAGTCCGGCGTGAACGATAAGCTGTCGATGAGCACTCTTCCGCTTAACGTCGATGCCTCGACTGTACCGCTAAACGCCAGGTTAGCATCGAGCAGCGATCTCAAGCCATCGGGATAACGAAGCCGCACCGATTGCCCCTGCAACGCGAGATTGAATTGCAGGTTCGGCTTGTACGTGATCGACCCGCCGCCCGAAACCTGCCCGCCGCCTACTTGACCCGTCATTTTGGAAATTTGCACATGATCGCTACTGATGTCGATAGTGCCGTTCATCTTCTCGACCCCAACCGGCGCATCGCTGGTCGTCATCGCAACATCTTTAATCTGGATTTGCCCTTGCACCTCCGGTTTTGCCGCCGACCCCGACGCGTGCACATCCAGCGCCAAAGTCCCAGAACTCGAAACATCCGGCGCGATGATGCGAACAATTCGCATGTCAACGGAGCCTTGCGCGGATAACGTCGGAACCGCTGTCCCGCCAATCGGTAAGCGTCCCTGCACGCGAAGCGATGTTCCCTTACCCTGAAACTCGGCAGGTTGCAGCGTTACCACAGAGTTGGCATAGTCTGCGCGAACCGGACTCGCGATCCCGATCTGCAAAGATTGGTAACTTGCTTTAAGAACCGGAATGGACAGGTGTGCTTCGACCTTAGTCTTATCCTTGAGCGGCCCCTTCAGCGTTGCGTGAAACTCCGTCTGACCTTGAAACCCTTGTGGAACGCTAGGTGCGTAGGCGGCCATCAGCGCATCGAGCGGAATCGTTCCGGTATCGATTGCCGCACCCGTTTCGTAGTCTCCACTCAGAGCCACGTGACCGTGCGCGTGAACGGAAGCTAGCGCGACTTTCGAATCGAGACTGAGGTCCGCGAAATGTGACGCTACATGAAGTTCAGCCTTCAGTTCAGAAATCGAATTCTGCCGAATCTCGAGTTGCGGCAGCTGCAGAACCGCTTCGAGTTGCGGGTTATCAATCGTCCCTTCGCCCTTCGCCGAAGCGCTTACCGTGCCGGAAAGCGGAAGGTTTTTCGCTTGCACGGTCTGCAATTTTTGCAGCACCACCGCCGGTGCATCGAGCTTTACCTTGTACGCCTTGGTCTTCGGAGTGTAGGAAAGGCTGGCGTCGATCGCTCCCGCAGCCGCCGTCACATTGAGAGTCGAAACGATTGACCCATTTGCAGCATTAAATTTTGCAGTTAGATTCTTGATCGGTTCGCCGTAAGCCTGCACATTCGCCAGCGTCGCCGACCCTGACCCAGCAGGCGCGAGTTGCGAGCCTTCCAAAGAAATCTTTGCCGACAAATCGCCAGAAATCGGATAGTGCTGATTCGCGATTTTCTGCAGATTGGCTACCCTCATCTGCTGCACCTCAAGATGCGCCTTAATCGGACTAGACGCCTCATACGACCAATCGCGCAATCCCACGCTCGCGTTGAAGGTCGCCTGGCCTCGAAGCGCATTCACTAGGGACCCATTCTGAACTACGAGCTCCGACGGATTCGCTCGCATGTCGAGCTTCACACTGGTCCACTCGCTGCCTTCGACGGTGAGATTCTGCGCATTCAATTGCGCCGTGATCATCGGCTTCTTAAGCGAACCACTCACGGCCGCATTGAGCGTTGCAGAGCCCGTGACGGCTGGCATCGTTGTTTGCGGACTGAAAGAAGATGCCAGCGCAACCAGTCGATGCAAATCGTTCGCCGCTACCCGGACCTGCAAACTCGAACGATTGCCGCCACCGCTGATTTCTCCCTGAGCCGTTAAAGCAGCTGCTGGCGTTCGTAAAGTCGTCTCGCGCAACGCGAGCGTTTCACGCGCACCATCGTAAGTCGCATGAATCGCCCCATCGACCGGAATATCCTCTCCCGACGAATTTGATTGGCTCTTAGCAACCGCTCGCACAAACAAGTCCGATTGAGCGCGCAACTTGCTAACATCTCCATTCCAAGACGCGGCGACGTTCCCGCGAATTGTTCCCGCCAGCCTCACGCCCCGAATTTGCTTTTGTGCCGCCGTCTGCTGCAGCGCTCTCAGCGAAATGTTTCTCAGCGACGCTTGCACCCGACCCTCCGGAGTTTCGTCGAGGTGCTTCATCTCTCCGTTCGCCGCAATGCGTCCGCCGAGCGTTTCTACAGCAAGGTTACTCACCTCGAGATTTCCTCGAGCGAGTTGGTACGTTCCCTGAAGCTCGCGCAATTCGAGGTGACTTCCCGACGCCGTCGCCGTCAGCAATTCGCTCGCGATGCGGCCATTGACGGAGAGATTCCGAAGCGCCGGCTGGTTTCCTATTGCCTGGTAGTGCAGCATCCCAACCAGAGATACATCGCCTCCTGGCTCGGCACCCGCCGACATCGCGGCGAAGTCCTGCGCGTGAACTCGAACTTCATATTCTCCATCAGCAACTGGATTGAAATAATCAGAAACCTGCACATGCAGCGTCACTTCCGATGAACCGAGCTGCAGCTTTGCAGACTCAAGAACGAATTGTGCAGGCGAGGCCTTGAACCTGAGGTTCAAACTATGCGCAAGCGGCGCGTACTGCGTGTAGCGTACACTCCCGCGATCATAGGAAAGATTGCCTTCGTAGCGCCTAGCCAGAGAATCGAAGCGAATATTTGTTCCAAGATCGTGAAGATCGGCATCGAGCGGAGTCTTACGGTCGTTGTAATTGATCTCCCCGTTCGTGATCTGCGTGTGCTCTACGGCGAGATCAAACACGCTCGTGCTGCTACCGTCTTTGCTGGGAGGAGCAGGAGAAATATTGCTGCTGCCCTGGCGGTTTACCTGTAAATAAACTACAGGATGGTCGATGATCAATTCACGCAGTGCGACTTGATGATGCAGCGCCGGCAAAATTCTCAGGCGAACCGTAAGACTGTCAGCGTGCAGCAGAGGCGGCTGGTTACCGCTCTCGGTGCCACGCAGAGTAATGCTGTAGAGACGCGCCGTTAATGTCGATAGATCAAACTCAAGCCCACCGATCTCGGTCTTGCCGCCGGTTGCATTGTTTGCTTCCGCAACAATTTTCCCTAATGCATATTGCTCGAAGACGCTGCTCCTCAGATAGATATATCCGACGATTGCGAGTACGACGAGCACCGTTAATAATCCCGCAAGCGTCCAGCCGACCTTCCTTTTCCACTTCATGACTCTCCCCTAAAAAGCCTGGCCCAGTGTGATGTAGTATTGCAGCGGATTGATGCCTGGAACCGGATTCAAATTGCGTCCCACGTCGATCCGCACCGGCCCAATCGGCGTCGAGTAGCGTAGTCCGATGCCCACCGTGTTGCTGTAATTGTTGACAAAATTGTTGAAGTTAATTGCGGAATAAACATTGCCGCCATCGTAAAAAATCACTCCACCCAGCGGCTTTGCGATCTTTAATGGAAACCGCGCCTCGGAATTCAAGATGAAAAGCTGGCGCCCACCCACCGGCACAGTAACATTCACGCACCCAGACTGCCCCTGCAACGCATTGCAAAACGGCACCAGCCTTTGCGGCCCCGCCTCATCAATTGGGAAGCCTCGCAGAGACGTGCCACCTCCCGAAAAAAACAACTGGCTGGTCGGGACAAAACTTCCGGCAAATGGCGATGCCAGCCCCAGTCGAATGCTATTGGCGAGCACCACCGAGTGAACCGGCCTGTAATACGCGTATTGCCCGAACAGTTTCGTAAAGTTGGCGCTGGAACCGAGCACCGTCGGCGTCATTCCAAAGTTAACCGTCGTAAAAGATCCGCGATGCGCGTCGAGCGGCTTGTCGCGCGTGTCGCGGATGAACGTCCCCGAAAAAGTTGAGAGCAGCACATGTCGATCCTGATCGAGCACAAGTTCTGGAACAATAAGATGTGACAAATCTGTCTTGTTGAAGTCGTAACGAAACTGCAGCCGCGTATTGGTTTTGCGATTCAGTACTCGCTCAAGCTGAAATGAAACATCGCCCAGGCCCGCCGTAAACAGCGGATTCTCGCTGTTGCGCTCAATCGAAATACTCGTCAGCGAATGCCATTCCGTTCCAATGAAGTGTGGCTGACCATAGGTACTCAAGACTTTTTGATCGAGTCGCGACAGAAGAATTGACGCGCTCGCCGTCTCGCCCAGGCCGCGTATGTTGCGTCGATTGAACTCCACCAGACCACGCGGGCTTGCGAAAGTTGATTGGCTCGGCGCGATCTTGTTGTTCCCCAACCCGATGGTCGCTCCACCGCCGGGAAGCGCCACAGTTCCGGTCGGCGCGTTCCCGCCCCGGTGCGATACCTCGAAACCAAAGCCGTAAGTGATCTCATCGCGTTTGGCCTCATGCACTTTCACCAGCGCCATTTCATTCGTCTGATCGGTGATCGGCTTTCGCGGACCCACGCTCGACCAATCAAAAATGTTCAGGTCATACAGCCGGCTCTCCGCTTTCAGCAGCGGTCCGCGGCGCATCGGCGTCTCCGCCGGAATCTTTGCCGTCTTCTTAATCAGCGAAAGCCGCGTCTGTTTCTGCCCCAGATAAACGACATCGCTGATGCGCACCAACTGATGCTCTGTGATCTCGTACGCGACATTTACCCGGCGAGGATCGCTCGGGCTCTTCGTCGCAATCGCCTTGACTTCGGCGTTGAGATATCCGCGATTCAAGTACGTTGCCGAGATTCGGTTGCGGTCGTCGGTCAACTTCCGCGGAGAAAACGGCACTCCGGCTCGCAGTTGAAATCCCTGAGGCGCGGTGAGTTGCTCGGAATCGACGTTCTGATTTCCCGTGATCTTCACGTCCTCCACCATCGTCAGCTTGCCTTCTTCAATCTCAAATGCTACATCGACTTTCGATTCATGATCCGTGGTTTGAAATGTCGCCTTCGCTTCTTCATATCCTCGATCGCGATAAAGCGCCTGAATGTTGTCCGCACTCTGTTTCAGCAATTTCTGGCTGAGGCTTCCGTGCGTCCAGATGTGCGATTTCTTCACCGTCACCTGCGCCATTAGCTCCTTTGCCGATAGTTGGTAGTTTCCGTGAAACGAAATGTGATCGACTTTGCGCTTTCTTCCGCGATCGATCTTGTAAACCACCAGAATTTGATCTGGCTGTTTCTGATAGTCAGTCGTCACCTTCACGTCGTAATAACCTTTCTTCTGAAAGTAGTCGGTCAGATTGCGCTGGCCTTCTTCGACCAGATCTGCATCGACGGTTCTTTCCGAATAGATCGGAATAAGTTGTTTCATCGTTCGGCCCGCCAAGAATGGAATCGCTGTCAGTTTCGCTCCGACCGTCCGAACCATCACCACCGGTCCTACTTCCACCTTGAATGACACATCCACGGAATTGTTCTGCGCGTTGTATTGCACTGGATTTTCGTGAACGCTGCTCGCCAGCCGGTGTTGCTTTGCGAGCGCGTTCCTCATCAGCTTTGTCGCGGCGCTGATGCGCTCTGGCGAATAAGGCTTGTCGGCTTTCAAAAGTGCCCCGGACAGCCGCGCCCTTAACGACTCCACCGTATGCAGCAATCGCGCGCTCTCGGGATTATCCGGGCCCTCAATCTTTACCGAGGAAATCCGAGCCTGTTTTCCCATCTCGATCTTGAAGCTGACGCTGACAAGTTCGTGCGCATCGTCGATTGTGGGTTGCGCATCGACTTTCGCTTGGAAGTATCCATTCTTGTGAAAAAAGTCGAGCAGCACATTTTCAGCAATCGGGACGCGAGCCGGGTCGTAAGGCTCCTCGTCCGGAAGATTCACAACCTGCAGAAGCCGCGTGTAGGAAAAATTCTTTCCGGCCCCGGGAAATTCCACTACGCCAAGGTAAAAAGCCGGTTCCAATAGAAAATTGATTCGAAGTCCAGTAATCTCGGGCTCCACGTTGACTTCAACTTTTGGAAAGCCTCCCGCCTGTTGCAACGCTTTGGCGGAAGCCTGAATCTTCACTTCAGAATAAGGATCGCCCGCCTTTTGCGTGACGAGCTCACGAAGAGGATCGAGATTGCGATGAGGATTCGCAATCAGCGAAATGGCACTTACGTTCTGGCCCACATAAGCAGCCTGCGGTGCTTGCGGCGCAAGTTGCGCCATTACAGCGCTCGACAACAAAAAACCAAGAACCAACCAGCGCATACCTAAGCACCGAACCCGCTTTCAGCAAGCAGCGCTTTGCCAGCCCTGAAAGGAGGGCCAGTATTTTCAGGCAAACTGCTCGCGACGTGAGCAAATTTGATGCGCTTGATTCCACTGGAGTTGTCGCGCCAGCCAAATCGAGCTTTTATTAGAAATCAGTTATCAGCTAAAAGAAGCGCGCCCCCAGGCTATTTCTTCGCCGGCCATTTCCAGTTCTGAACCTCGGGCTTGTCGATCCCTTCAGCGTAGGCGTAGTCGATACTTTCAATGATCTGCTGCTTGAGCCATTCCTTGAAATGTGCGCCGGGGCCCTGCAGCTTCGGAACGCGGTCGATCACATCGATCGCCAGGTTGAAGCGGTCGACCTGATTGCGAATCGCCAGTTCCAGAGGCGTATTGATGTTTCCCTTCTCTTTGTATCCGCGCACATGAATGTTGTCGTGATTCGTTCTGCGATAGGTGAACTTGTGAATAAGCCAGGGATATCCATGGAAATTAAAAATCACCGGCTTGTCCTTGGTGAAGAGCGAATCGAAATCGCGATCGGAAAGACCGTGAGGATGCTCGGACTCAGGCTGAAGACGGTACAAATCCACGACGTTGACAAAACGAATCTTAAGGTCCGGGAAATTTTCCCGCAAAATCGCGACCGCAGCTAGAGCCTCTTCGGTCATGATGTCGCCCGCGCTCGCAACCACCACGTCTGGCTCTGCGCCGGCGTCGGTGCTCGCCCAATTCCAAATGCCAATCCCCTCGGTGCAGTGCAGGGCCGCTGCCTGCATATCGAGATAAGCGAGGTGCGGCTGTTTGTCGGCCGCAATCACATTTACGTAATTCTCGCTGCGCAGGCAATGATCTGCCACGCTGAGCAGGCAGTTCGCATCGGGAGGCAAATAAATCCGCGTAAGACTCGCGCTCTTATTGCTCGCCACATCGAGAAAGCCGGGGTCCTCATGCGTGAAGCCGTTATGATCCTGGCGCCAAACTAAAGACGTGATCAGCAAATTGAGAGACGAGATCGGCGCCCGCCAGTCGATTTCGAGTTTTGCTTTCTCCAGCCACTTTGCATACTGGTTGTACATTGAGTCGATCACGTGAGCGAACGCTTCGTAAGTGCTAAGAAGCCCGTGCCGCCCTGTCAGCAGATAACCCTCAAGCCAACCTTCGAGCGTATGCTCGCTCAGCATCTCCATGACTCGGCCGTCGGGCGCGATGTCGGTACCGTCGGCGTCCTCCGGTTTGATCTCAGCGAGCCAGGTCTTAAGGCTCGCCTGATACACATCCTGCAGACGGTTGGATGCATTCTCGTCCGGACTGAACATGCGAAAGCTGTTCATATTACGCCGCATCACATCGCGCAGAAACTTGCCCAGGGTTTCCGTCGGCGATATTCTTTTTGCTCCAGGAGCATCGACCTTAACCGCATAGTCGCGAAAGTCCGGAAGGTCCAGAGCCTTGCGCAGCTTTCCGCCGTTGGCGTGAAGGTTGGCACTCATCCGGCGCTCTCCAGAGGGAGGCAGCTCCCGTAGATCGGGCACAAGCGTTCCGTGCTCATCAAAAAGCTCTTCCGGCCGGTAACTCCGCATCCACTGCTCGACAATCCGCAGATGCTCGGGATTCGATTTCACATCGAGCACCGGAACCTGGTGGGCGCGCCAAAAATTCTCCACCTTATGCCCGTCCACTTCCTTCGGACCTGTCCATCCCTTTGGCGTTCGAAGAATAATCATCGGCCAGTGCGGCAGCCCGGGTTTCCCGGTACGGCGTGCTCCTTGCTGAATCGTACGAATCTCCAGCACGCAGGCCTCTACCGTTGCAGCCATCTTCTGATGCATCTCCGCGGGCTCGTCGCCCTCAACCCAGTGAGGCGTCCATCCATATCCCTTGAAAAGATTTTCGAGTTCCTCCGGAGGGATGCGGGCCAGTATGGTCGGATTCGCGATCTTGTATCCGTTCAAATGAAGGATCGGCAACACCGCGCCATCACGGATAGGATTCAGAAATTTATTGGAATGCCACGAAGTCGCGAGCGGGCCAGTCTCCGCTTCGCCGTCGCCCACGACCACACTCACAATCAGATCGGGGTTGTCGAAAGCCGCACCGAAGCCATGCGACAAGCTGTAACCCAACTCCCCGCCCTCGTGAATCGACCCCGGAACCTCAGGCGTACAGTGGCTTCCAAGCTGGCCGGGAAACGAGAACGCGCGAAAGAGTTTGAGCATGCCGGCTTCGTCCATGCTCTTTTCCGGATAAATCTCCGAATAAGTTCCTTCGAGATAACAATTCGAAATTACTGCCGGAGCCCCATGACCCGGACCAGAGATGTAAAACATGTCCAAATCGTATTTTCGGATGACGCGATTCAGATGCACCCAGGTAAAGGTCTGCCCCGGGTCGGACCCCCAATGTCCCAGTAGTCGATTCTTGAAGTGCTCCGCGCGCAACGGTTCTCTGAGCAGCGGATTATCGCGAAGGTAGATCATGCCCGCACAAAGATAGTTGCAGGCTCGCCAGTATGCGTCGATCTTGCGGAGTTCGTCCTGTGTAAGCACCTGCTGAGAAGATGCCGGTTGCCGTTCGCTGCGTTTAGCATTCGCTGTGGTGGCCATTGAGATCGCTCCGCATTTAGGTTTGGCCTGAGTCAGACCGTCGGCATGCTCTCTTGAGATGCCTCCAAATGAATAGAGGCTTCAGCTTCGCGAGCTTTGATTTCTCGAATGCTACAGCCGCATGAACAGGTTGGTCATGTAAGGACAGAAGTGCGAAACTGAATGCAGCCAAACGAATGAAAATTCTTGTGCTGAATTCGGGCTCCAGCAGCCAGAAGAGTTGCCTATACGAGATCGGCGATTCTCTCCCAGATGACCCTTCCGCTTGTCTGTGGCAGGGGAAAATCGAATGGCGGGGCGAGTTCGCGGATGCCGAGATTAAGAGTGGGCAAGGATCCGCCCAAACCATCCGCTTAGAAATTTCCTCCCGCGCTCACGCCATCGAACAGATGCTCGATAGCATGTGGAAGGGAGAATCGAAAGCCGTCTCCGCGCTTTCGGAAATCGATGTCGTCGGTCACCGCGTCGTCCATGGTGGTCCAAAATTTGAAGATCCTGTCGTAATTACGCCAGAAGTAAAATCTGCGATCGCCGATGTCTCCGCCTTTGCCCCGCTACATAACCGCGCGGAACTAGAGGGCATGGAGACCATCGAGAAACTGCTCGGCAGGAACGTTCCACAAGTAGCGGTCTTCGATACCGGTTTTCATAAATCGATGCCGCTTTCCGCCGCGGTGTATCCGGGCCCGTACGATTGGTTCGAGGCTGGAATTCGCCGCTACGGTTTTCACGGCATCAATCACAAATACTGCGCTCGGCGGGCAGCTCATCTGCTGCGTCGCGAGGCCGAGTCGCTCCGCCTCGTAAGTTGTCACCTGGGGAATGGTTGTTCGCTGGCCGCCATTCGCAACGGCAAAAGTGTCGACACCACCATGGGATTCACTCCTCTCGAAGGGTTGATGATGGGTACGCGCTCCGGTTCCGTCGATCCCGGAATCCTCACCTACTGGATGCGGCAACAGCATCTCTCCGGAGAACAACTCGATAACCTTCTGAATCAACGCTCGGGTTTGCTTGGCATCTCAGGGATTTCCGGCGACATGCGTGAAATTCTGCTGGCCGTTAGTAGCGGGCACGAACGCGCCCAGCTTGCTTATGATATTTATGTTCATCGATTGCGAACCGGTATCGGCGCCATGATCGCGGTCCTCAAAGGAATCGACGCGCTCATCTTCACCGCCGGAGTAGGGGAAAACTCCCCGGAAGTGCGCGCCGCCGCATGTCACAATCTGCGTTATGCGGGCGTGGAAATTGATCCGGAGAAGAACTCACACTCGATTCCGGACTGCGACATTTCAACGACCGTGGCTTCCGTTCGGGTGTTAACGATCCGCGCGCAAGAGGATTGGGAAATCGCCAGAGACTGCTGGAAGCTCGAGAAATAGGTCTCAGGTCCTAGGCTTCAGCCTTCGGAAGTTGGAATCTTGAAACCTACGCCGACGACCTGAGACCTAAGGCCCAAGACCTGACACCTGCCTTCTGCCCCCGAACCAAGAAATGCACTTTGATTCCTCCGCTGGTTCTCAGACAATCGTAGCAAGCTCCATCGGAGCGCCGTTGACGCGCCCTCGTACACGCTCTTTTAACACGGCACCTGAAAGTAGTTCACACTCGGGGGAATTCTTATGTCCGGGGAAGTCATCCTTTATTTCGACGATCAGGCCGATGCTCTGCGTTTCGCTTTAGCTGCCGGAGCGGTAATGGCTGGGGAAGAATCGCGCTCCACCAACGACCTGGTTCAGGAAACTGCGCGCATTAGCCGTATCCGCCTGGATGCCTCGGATGCGAAAAAAGGCAAGCAGCCTGCCCCGGAGCGTGTCGCGTGACGAACGGTTCTTAGGTCTCAGGTTTTAAGACTTGGGTAAAAGCCAAGCCTCAGGCTCGAACGATTCAAGACTTGATTATCCCGTGCGCCGCGTCGAGAGCAGGTGCAGAATCTCCTTCAGCCCCTGGCGGATGCTCTGGATTTCAGCCGGAGATTGCGCGGGAAACGGAATCGCTGCCTGCCCTTTTTCGTTTTTTGCTTCCGAACGCAGTTGCTGGCGAGCGCCCGCGATGGTGAATCCCTGCTCGTAAAGCAGTTGCTTGATGCGCAGGACGCTTTCCACGTCGCGCCTGCGGTACATGCGCTGCCCCGTGCTGCTCTTCACCGGCTTCAGTTGCGGAAACTCGCTCTCCCAGAAGCGCAACACATAAGCCGGCAGCCGGGACAGGCTGGCCACTTCCCCGATTCGAAAATAGAGTTTGTCAGGGATGAACACTTCATCCGTTTTGTTCTTGCCGCCGCTTTTTTCCCGCGCACCCATATTCGTGGTTTTCCGAGCTCGATTTCGCATTCGCGGCCAGAGTCAAACGGTGTGAACATTGTGACACATACCCGAGAGGCCGATAAGGAGAATTTCGACTCCTGCGGAATGTAGCCGATAAGAAAATACTCATGAGTACATGAAGGCTACAATATCTGCGGCATGCTCCTCGAAGATCGAGCCGTCACCCCAACCACCGAAGCGGAGGCAGTGCGCCTGGCCCGCGATCTCTACGGCCTCGAAGCTTCGGCCACACCTCTGCCCGGCGAGCACGACAACAATTTTCATCTCGTCACTGGCGATGGTCGCGCCTTCGTTCTCAAGGTCATGCATCCCGCCCGCGAGCAATCCTTCATCGACATGCAGGCTCGCGCCCTGCAACATCTCGCTGAATATTTGCCGCAGCGCCAGCTTCCTCGCGTCGTGCCCACGACGAACGGTCACTCATTCACTTCCATCGCCGCCAATGACAATGACAACGGCAGTTCCAACCGTTTTGTCTGGCTCCTGACATTTGTAAGGGGAACGGTCCTTGCCCATGCCCGGCCGCAGTCACTCGAACTCTTGCAGAGTGTCGGCCGGCTCCTGGGCGAGATCGACGAAGCCCTCGCTGATTTTTCGCATCCCGCCGCGCTGCGCGAGTTGAAATGGGATTCCTCACGAGCCCGTTGGGTTCGCGAATTCATCCCGCATGTTGTGGACGCACACCGCCGCAAGCTGGTCGAACACTTTCTCGGCCTCTTCGAGTCGCAAGTGATTCCAGTAATGCCGAAACTGCGCCGCAGCGTGATCTATGGCGACGCCAACGACTACAACGTTTTGGTAAGCGACCCCTGGCCGCAGCCGCGGGAAGCAATTGCGGTCATCGATTTCGGCGACATGCACCACGGCCTCACCGTTTCCGAGCCCGCGATCGCAGCGGCATATGCAATTCTTGGGAAAAGGGACTTCCTGCCAGCGGCTTCTGCCGTTATTTCCGGATATCACAACGCGTATCCGCTGCAGGAACTCGAACTCGAAGTGCTCTATGCACTCATCGGCATGCGCCTGGCAGTCAGCGTGGTCAATTCCGCTTATCGCAAGACTTTAAAACCGGTTGATGCTTATGTGACCGTGACCGAGGCTCCGGCATGGGATGCACTCGAACGCCTGGCAAAAATTCATCCGCGATTCGCGCACTACACATTTCGTGACGCGTGCGGTCTGTCGCCCGTGCCTCAGACACATGAGGTTCAACGTCGGCTGGAAAATAGGGCCCAAGAGGCCACCTCAGTTCTCCCGACGGATCTGCGTACGGCGCAGGTTCGTGTTTTCGATCTAAGCTCCGGCAGTGCGTTCCTCGGTGCAGACTCCGCTCGTGTAGACCTATCCGCCCTGACCGATGCGATTTTCGACGACATGCGGCGCAGCGGGTCGGCGGTGGGAATTGGCCGCTACGACGAGGCTCGTCTGATTTACACTTCGCCGCTTTTCGCCTCGAACGATCAAACAGTCGATAATTTGCCAACCGAAGAGCGCCGCACCCTTCATCTCGGCATGGATTTTTTTGTCGATCCGGGTGCTCCCGTCTGTGCCCCGTTCGATGGTATCGTCCATTCTCTTGCGAATAACCGAGCGCACCTCGATTACGGTCCAGTCGTCATACTGCAACACCCTCGTGAATCAGACTCAGACGGCACGACGTTCTTTACGCTCTACGGACATCTCTCTGAAGACTCGCTGCCAAATTTGAAAATCGGCGAGCGCATTTCTCGGGGACAAGCATTTGCTCGAATCGGCGCATCCACTGAAAACGGAGGCTGGCCGCCCCATCTGCATTTTCAGATCATCTCCGACCTGCTCGATCTCGGCACTGACTTTCCAGGCGTTGCCCGCTTCTCGGAGCGCAAGGTTTGGATCGCCCTGTCTCCCGATCCGAATCTTTTATTCGATATCCCGGCGGATCGCTTTCCGCCGCCAGAACCGCCACTCGCCGAAACCCTTGACCTGCGCCGTTCTTCACTCGGACAAAACCTCAGCATTTCTTATCGGCGGCCACTGAAAATCGTACGCGGTTGGATGCAGTTTCTCTACGACGAGACCGGACGCGTCTACCTCGATGTCTACAACAATGTTCCACTCGTCGGCCACAGCCATCCTCGTGTGGTTCAAGCTGCGTCGGCGCAACTCGCTCTGCTGAATACCAACACGCGTTATCTTCACGACAACGTGAACCGGTATGCCGAGCGACTTACGCGCCTGCTTCCCGATCCTCTGCGCGTGTGTTTCTTCGTCAACTCGGGTAGCGAGGCCAATGAACTGGCCCTACGCCTGGCGCGCACGCACACTGGCCGCGAAGACGTTGTCGTCCTCGACCATGCCTACCATGGCCATACCACGACGCTCATCGACATCAGCCCGTACAAATTCAATGGCCCCGGCGGCAGCGGCCGCAAAACCTGGGTGCACGTCGCGCCGTTGCCTGACGATTATCGCGGTCCCTATCGCCGCGACGACGCCAACGCGGGCGCGAAGTACTCGCATCATGTCGCGGAGATTTTGCAGCAAGCTCCCGACAGCGGCCGCCAGATTGCATGCTTCATCGCTGAGACGCTTCCCAGTGTCGGCGGTCAAATCGTCTTCCCGCCCGGCTATCTCTCCGAAGTGTACCGGCACGTCCGCGCTGCGGGAGCGGTCTGCATTGCCGACGAGGTGCAGGTTGGTTTTGGGCGCCTCGGCTCGCACTTTTGGGGATTCGAAACGCAGTCAGTTGTTCCAGATATCGTTGTTCTCGGCAAGCCGATCGGCAATGGCTTCCCGCTCGCCGCGGTCGTTACCACGCGCGAAATCGCTTTATCGTTTGCCAACGGCATGGAATTTTTCAGCACCTTCGGCGGAAATCCGGTGGCGTGCGCCGCCGGACTTGCGGTGCTCGACGTCCTCGAAGAACAATCACTGCAAGCGAACGCTCTGCGCGTGGGTAGTTATCTCAAAGATCGGTTGCTCAATCTTCAACGATCCCATCCCATCATCGGAGATGTGCGCGGCTCAGGGTTATTCCTCGGCATCGATCTGGTGCTTGATCGCGAAACCTGCGCGCCAGCCACGAAGCAGGCGGATTATATTGTCAACCGTCTGCGCGATTGCGGAGTCCTCGCTGGCACCGATGGCCCGCATCACAACGTCCTCAAACTTCGCCCTCCGCTGATCTTCTCCGAGGCCGATGCGGATCTTTTTGTCAACGTGCTACAGATGATCCTGCTCGAGGACCCAGCCCAACCGGCTTAGCAGCTGCGCGCACAATTGAAGGTGCTTCGTCGTATCAATCAGTCAACTCGAACTCTGCGTGCAATGTCGCGTTGGAATCCTCGCCCACCCACACGTCGAATCGCTCCGGTTCGACGACCCATCGTTTTTCAGCCGGACTCCAAAATTGCAATTCATCCCGGCCCAGAGTGAAATGCACGGTGCGTTTTTCGCCGGGCTGCAGAGAAACACGCTCAAATCCCTTTAGCTGGCGCACGGGGCGCGACGCGCTGCCGGCGCGCTGGTGAATGTAAAGCTGCGCTGGCCTTCTTGCCAGTATTGGTCACGTCAGTCGAAACCTCGATCGCCCCCGTCTGCAAAGCCCCGGTTCGCGCCTTGGGCATTACTTGCAGATGGTCGACGGAGAATGTCGTGTAACTCAGCCCATAGCCAAACGGATAGAGTGGCGTGCTCTGCACATCCCAATAGCGCGACTTGAAATCAGGATTAGTCTCCGGGTTTTGGGTGAGATTGTGGTTGTAGTAAAGAGGTAGCTGTCCAGAGTTGCGCGGCCAGCTCACGGGCAGGTGGCCAGCGGGGTTGGCGTCGCCAAAGAGCACATCGGCAATTCCATTTCCGCCCTGGCTTCCCGGATACCAAGCCTCAACGATCGTGGGAACGTGCTCCGCGGCCCAGGAAATATCGAGCGGTCGGCCGTTCACCAGCACAAGAACCACCGGCTTGCCTGTCGCTGCTACTGCCTCCAGCAAATCTTCCTGGCGGCTCGAAAGTTTCAGGGACGAACGCGAAGCATACTCGCCGCTCATCAGATCGATCTCCCCCAGCACCAGCACAGCAACGTCGCTTTGCCTGGCCAGGGCTGCGGCGTCATCGATCGCGCGCTGCGCTTCCTGCGCGGTCTGCGCGGGTTGTTCTTTCATGTTCTTTGTCAGATCGAAGCCTTCAAAGGGCGAAGCGAAATCCCGGCTGATATTGGGGCCGTGAGCAAAGGCCACATGAATTCCCGCACCGGCTTTTTCCTGAATGCCGTGCAGAATGCTTACCGTCGGTCCCGGCTTCACGATCGCGCCCCACATTGATAGCAGATCGTTTTCGGCATCTGCGAGCGGACCAATCACCGCGATGGAGTGAATCGTTTGGCCGCTCTTATCGAGTGGAAGCAACGCGCCTTCGTTCCGCAGCAGCACGACGGAACGCTGCGCGGCGTGTCGCGCCGCTTCCTGATGCGCCGGATCGTTGAGCGTGGGCTCGATTTGCGACTCGTCAATGAACGGGTGCTCGAACAATCCCAGGCGGATTTTGGTTTCGAGAATGGGCAGCACCGCATCGTCGATCTGCCGCATCGAGATGTGCTTCTGCTCCAGTTCGAGAGGTAAATATTTCAGGTAGGTGCCACTCGCCATATCCATGTTCAATCCGGCGGTGAAGGCTTTGCGCGCCGCGTCCTGCAAGTCGCTGGCGTAGCCGTGGGTTCGCAGGCTTCGCACAGCGAACGCGTCGCTCACTACGAACCCATGAAAGTTCCACGCGTCGCGCAACACGTCGTGCAGCAGCCAGTGGTTGCCGCTGGCCGGGACGTCGTTGAGATCCATGTAGGCGCTCATCACGCTGCCCGCTCCGGCGTCGATCGCGGCCTTGAAGGGCACGAGATAGGTGTTCCACATTTGCTCTTCGGGAATGTAGGAGGAGTCGTAGTCGCGTCCGCCGTCCGCGGCTCCATAACCTGCGAAGTGCTTCACGCAGGCCAGCACATGATCGGGCCCGCCAAGGTGCCTGCCTTGAAATCCTAGGACTTGTGCGCGCGCCATGGCCGCTCCGAGATACGGATCTTCTCCCGCGCCCTCCATCATGCGTCCCCAACGCGCGTCGCGCGCGATGTCGACCATGGGCCCGAACGTCCACTGAATTCCCGCAGCGCGGGCCTCTTTCGCTGCCACCGCCTGCATTTCCTCCACCATTTTCGTATCCCACGAGGACGCCATGGCGATTGGCGAAGGAAAAATCGTGTGGTAGCCGTGGATTACATCCAGTCCGAAGAGCACGGGAATATGCAGCCGCGTTTGCTCGACGGCTACGTGCTGCAGGCGATTGATCTCTTTAGGATCGGAAACCCAGAGGATGGAGCCTGCCCCAAATCGCTTGAGGACTTCTTCCATCGGTTGCTGGATGTTTTCCTTAAATTCGTCCCCGGGAACGCCGGGAAGCTGGGACAGTTGTGCCACTTTTTCCTGCACAGTCATTTGCCGCAGAAGATGTTCGGCTTTGTCGCGGACCTCAGCACCGGTCGGCGAGGTGGCGTCATTTTCTTTTGTGCGTGTCGCGCTGGCTTGGCCCGCGACTGGTCCCGTCAGACAGAGAAGAGTTGCAAATACGATCAGGATGAACAACCTAGCCGGTCTGCCCAGTTTCAGTTCCACGCTCACCCCTCGGCGGCTCTATTCGTCGCAGCCGGATGGGAGTATACACTGGCGACCCTCGTTTAACTCTCAGGTGTTTACCGCGCCCGGTGACGCTGCAGAAGGACGTGACCGCACATTCGAAAGTTGCGATTGAGAAGGGGAAGCAGTGCCGGAGTAGGTTTTCGCTCGCTAATCGTAGACTTCGCGGCGGTGAGCGATTCGAGTGACGCTCACGAGCCTAGTCGTGTCGTCGATAATGTAAACAATGCGCCAGTTGCCGATTCGGATCCGCCACTGGTCCTTATAGCCCTTGAGCTTCTTGCATCCGGCAGGCCTTGGGTCACTCTTGAGCGCCTCTAGCTTGCTTACAACTCGCGCTAGCACGGTATCGGGCAGCGATTCAAGTTCCTTGCGCGCCGATGGCTTTAGCTCGACGGCATAACTATGCACGAAGCCGCCCGCGCTTGACGAGGTCAGCCTTCACCTTTTCCAGCGGGACCCCTACCTCTTTGCGACGGGATTCAGAGATTAGGCCGTCCCAGAAATCGGCAAGACGAGCCCCGTGCTTTTTTAAGTCAATGAGAACCGCGACCTTGCGGCCTTTGCCATCGGTGACGAACTGGACTCCAGTCATGAGCTTATTCTCCCACAGGCGCTACCTTGGTGTCGTGCGTCTGTTCTACAATCGACTGCGAAACCGAGGCTCCTAGTCCGGCAGCTTTGCCGATTTCGGGGAACGGGTGAGCTCACTGCCGGTGAAGCTGCACAAGGATGTGACCGCGCATCTGAAGGTCGTGATTGAGGAGGAAGCGGTAGCGGCGACCAAGAAATTAGGAAATGAAGACAGGGATAACGATATCGAACGGGAAGGTATTCTTTGGGTCACGGATCACGATTCCTGTGATCGCGTTCCCGCAACTGCTGCGGGACCATCTGATCGAGAATCCGTCCACCCACCCCACTGAACGGCTCGGTCAGAGGCTCGGGGAGATTGACTTCCCGCACGATGAGACTGCCGAATTCGTGAGGCAGGTTTGCAACTGGGGCGGCTACCCGGGAATTGCGGGTCGCGTTCTGAAAAATAACAGGATAGATCAGATTTGCGCCGCGCTCCGCGGGGCGCTGTCAGATCTGAATGCAGGCTCCGTATTTAAAGCGTTGTGCCGCGTCAATGCGATTTCTGGCCTAGGCACGCCCTCCGTCGCGTCAAAGCACCTAAGATTTCTGAGGCCTGATACCTGTGCGGTGTTCGATTCCATTCTACGGGATTCGCTGGCTATACCGTTTGACGCCAGTGGCTACCACCAGTTTTGCACAGACTGCGCGTCTTTGGCCCGTGCGCTAGTAACGAACCACGTCCCTTGTCCGGCATCTCGTGACGGTGGGGTGTGGTTCACCGCGGACGCTGAGGGGGCGCTATACATCTTCGCGCGCCACGCGCAACCGTCTGTTTGCCGAACGCCCGCCTGATTTGCCGAATCGCCCGCCGTCCGTGGCTGCACGAAAAGCAGGGCGTTTCTCTTGCCAAATCGGCGTTCCTCACCGTGAGTGGCTGTTCTGTTTCCCACTAACCCTTTCCAAACGAATCACCTAGCCCCTATAATTCCCCCGTCCAGCCTATAATTCATGCTCACGCTTCCACTGCTAACACGTCTATTCCTGTGCAAGCCCGGGTACGGCACACTACCGGGCAGCATAGGGACATGACAAAAAATGCCGGCCGATGTTTGCGCATTACCATTTGCGGTTGGTGAACGAGCCCGCTCGAAAGCAACGTACGGGGGAGTTGGGAAAGTTAGCGGTGGCATAGTTAGTGAAAAGCAGGACCCCACGCGGGGCCGCATGGCTGGGCAAGAACGCCGCATAGACGATACGATCCTCATCCGCGAGGCGCAACGCGGGAACCGCGCCGCCTTCGAGGAGTTGGTGCGTCACTACGATCAGTCGGTCTTGCGTCTGGCCCTGCACCTAACCGGCACCGAGCACGACGCCCAGGATGTCTATCAGGACGCCTTCCTCAAGGCTTATAAGAACATCGGGAGCTTTCGCTTCGAATGCTCTTTTTACACCTGGATTTACCGCATCGTGACCAACCTTTGCCTGGATCACCTGCGCAAAAAAACCGTGCGCAAGGAAGATGCGCCGGTGGTGAAAGATTCTTCCGGCGGCGAGTACGATCTGCTCGATCAGGTGGCCGACGGCCGCGCCGGCGCAAATCCGGAGCGCGATTTGATGCGCCGTCAGTTAGGCGCGCGGATATCCGGAGCGCTCGAAAAGTTGACGCCGCGCGAGCGCATGGTTTTTGAGCTGAAGCATTACCACGGTCTGAAGCTGCGCACCGTGGGCGAGATTTTGCATACCACGGAAGAGACCGCCAAGAACACGCTCTTCCGTGCCACGCAGAAATTGCGCGGCCAATTGGCGGATATGCGGTAAGCGGCACGGAATGTAGGGACAGCCGCCCTCGGCTGTCAGCCGGGCAAAGCCCGGCGGCTTAGAGTCTGGTTGATGAGGCTGGGTTATGAACTGCGATTGGGTCCGACAAAATATAACACTGCACGTTTATGGCGAACTTGCCGACGATGCTCGTCATGAACTGGAGCAGCACATCGCGCGTTGTGCCGACTGCCGCGCGGAACTGAAAGCTGAACAGGAGTTCCACGCGCTGCTCTCCGGCGAACTGGCGGACGAGCCCTCGGTGAATCTGCTCGCGGCTTCGCGGATGAAGCTGCAGGAATCGCTCGAAACAGCCGAGCAGGGCGGCTTCTGGCGGCGGCTGGCATTCGACCCGGCGAACTGGCTGCGGCAGGTCCGCTTCTCTCCCGCTCTGGCCTCGGCGATTCTTATCCTTGGATTCGCCGGTGGATTGGGAACCTCCTACAAAATATTCGCTCACCAGCCGCTGAATTCAGTCCCAACTCCAACCGCGACTCCTGCCCCCTCTGAAGCTTCTATCACCGGCATCCAGTCGATCACCCAGAAACCTGGCACAAACGAAATCGACATCAAGTACGACACAGTTTCTACGCTTGAGACGCAAGGCTCGCTGAATGACCAGCGCATCCAGCAACTGCTGCTGTTTGCCGCACGCAACAACTACAATTCCGGCGTGCGTATGGATTCCGTCGACCTGCTCACCCAGAAGCCCGATATTTCGCAGGTGCGCGACGCGCTGATCTATGCCCTGCGTTATGACACGAACCCAGGAGTCCGGCTGAAAGCTCTCGATGGTCTGGGCAGTTTTGTGAAGAATGATGTGCGCGTCCGCGACGCAGTTCTGGAATCGCTGGTGAGCGATTCAAATCCCGGCGTGCGCACCGAAGCTCTGCGCTTGATCGAGCCGGTGAAGGCCGATGGCAGCGTGCGCGGTGTGCTGATGGCGCTCGCCGCGAAAGATCAAAGCCAATACATAAAGTCGCAGGCCCGCACCATGCTGGCGCAGTTGCCTGAGATTGATTGATGAGATTGATTGATGAGATTGAGTAGTCGATGTCGATTTACAACAGAGTTGGAAAGACACAGCGTTGAATAAACGCAGAGTTGAATAAACGATACAGAAAGTAACGAGGCACATTATTTTGAAACGTTCGCCACAATTCGTCGGCCTGCTCTGCGCACTGGCCGTACTTGCGCCCCTGGCCGTGGCGCAGGAAGCGCACATAAGCCGTGAGAACGGCGTCTGGAGCCAGGTCTTCACCGGTTCGCTGGCCGGGGCTAAAAACATCAAAGTCAGGGTAGACGCGGGTGCAGTCGTGGTTCGCGGCTCGCGGCAGTCGGGCATTGACTATGCCCTTCACGTTCACTCTCACGCATCGTCCGAGGAAGATGCGCGCCGCCAGTTCCAGGCTTACAAGCTCAGCGCCTATGTTCACGGTGATACGGCCTGGGTGGTCGGTGAGTGGCAAGGCAGCCACTCAATGCACTTGGGACCGACCCGCGTGACAATCATGACCGGCTCCGAGCACAAGTTCTCCGGCGAACTGGTGGTTAACATCCCTCGCGACGTCGAGGTCGTCAGGGTTGAAACCGGTGGAGGCGGAGTGGATGCCTCCGGCGTGGCTGGCCGGGTAGACATTCAAAGCGGCGGCGGCAAAGTTCGAGTCGATGACATTGGCGGTTCGGCCAATGTTGAAACCGGCGGCGATTCCGTAGACGTTGGCACCGTAGGTGGAGACCTGAAACTGCAAACCGGCGGGGGCAACATCACGATTCGCTCGGTGAAAGGCGTGATCAGCGCTGAGACCGGAGGCGGTAACGTCACCATCATGTCCGGCGATCAGGGCGCGACGGTCCAGGCGGGCGGCGGAAACGTAGACATCAAGCACTGCTCCGGAAAAGTGAAAGCGACCACCGGCGGCGGCAACATCGATCTGGGCGACATCGGCGGCGCAGTCGAAATCGAAACCGGCGGCGGCAGCATTCGGCTGACTTCGGCGAAGGGCGCGGTACGCGCCCACACTGGCGGAGGAAGCATCGAACTTTACGGCGTACCTTCAGCCCACGTGGAAACCGGAGCCGGCGGAATTACCGTGAAATTGATCAACACTGGCGCCGCACGCAGCGACTCGATGATTGAGACTTCAGCCGGCGACATCACCGTCTATCTCGCTTCCGATGTTGCCATCTCGGTGCGCGCCAGCGTCGATCTCGGCAACGGACATCGCATCACATCCGAATTACCCGACATTCACGTACACAGCGAAGGCGACCAGTGGGGGCCGAGAACGCTCACTGCCGAAGGCAAGTTAAACGGAGGCGGTCCGGTGCTGAAAGTTCGGACAACGACCGGCGACATCTGCTTCAGAAGGGCGAACCAGTAACCAAACTTGACCGCGGCTGCGAAGCTAGTGCGGGCAGCGAAGCCGCGATGCATCGACATCAGGAGATTGACCATGCGCAAGCCCATTTTGACGATCGCTACTTTGCTGCCCTTGCTGCTCACTCTGTCGCACGCCTCACAACGATGGACGGTCGACTCGGCCGCGCCCTTCGGCATCCCCAGCGAAGATTCGGGCACCAGTTCCTACCTCGGCGTGGACATCATGGACATTACCGCGGACCGCCTCGGCGCTTTGAAATTGAAAGAAGAGCAGGGCGTGGAAGTGACCATGGTGGACCAGGATGCTCCCGCCGGCAAAGCCGGCATTAAAGAGCACGACGTGATCCTCACCATGAACGGAACGGCGATTGAGAGCAAGACGCAGTTGCAGCGGATGATTCACGAGACTCCCGCGGGGCGCCTCGTATCTCTCGGATTGAGCCGCGACGGACAGCCTACGACCATCAAGGTGCAGTTGGGTGATCGCCATGGCGAGTTCCCGCACGTTGCGAAAGGCAAGGATTACGAATTTAATATGCCGCCCATGCCGAACATTCCGGATTTCGATATACCGGAAATCAACGTCGTCGTGGTGCGGTCCTCGGCCCGCAGTGGTTTGATGGTCGAGAACCTTACTCCGCAGCTCGGTGAATTCTTTGGGGCGAAAAGTGGAAACGGAGTTCTCGTGCGGTCAGTCGAGAAAGGCAGCCGCGCCGACAAAGCCGGACTGCGCGCCGGCGACGTGATCACTCGAGTCGGCGACCAGCCAGTCCATGACACCAGCGACTTCACCCATGCCCTGCGCTCCCACAGCGCCGGATCAGTTGGCGTTGCCGTGATCCGCGACAAGAAAGAGCAAAACCTCACGCTGATCCTTCCCGATCGCAAAAGCTCCGGCGAATTGATTGAAGAAGAAAGCTTCGACGTGCCTGAGTTAAGCGCGGAAACTCAGACCGCGTTGGCCGAAGTGCGAAACGAAATCGCCAATCTTCAGCCACAAATTGAACTGGCAAGGGAAAACGCTCGCAGAGCATCGGCCGAGGCGCGCAAATCTCTCTGCGCGCAGCAGCAACAATTACGGGATCAAGCGGAGAAGCTAAGCCGGGAAATCTCGCCGAAGGTGCGGGAAGAACTCGAAAAGAGCCGTCGCGAGTTGCAGCGGGAAATGGAAAAGCTCCGCCAGGAGATGCAGCGCGAGTGGCTGGATATCTAGACGGCGATATCTAGGCAGCGAATCGACCACTATGCGTTAGCGTGTCCGCGCGCCAAAGACGCCAGACAGATTCGGTTTCGTCCCGATTGTTTCGCCGTGTACAGCGCGCTATCCGCAGCCCTCACCAGCTCATCGCGGGTCGTGCCATGTTCAGGATGAGCAGCGACTCCCGCGCTGAAGGTTACGGTTTGCGGCACACCAGGAAACTGCCAGTTCTCTACGGTGGTGCGCAGTTTTTGCGCCACGCTCATCGCGTGGTCGGCGTTCACTTGAGTCAGCAGAATTCCAAACTCCTCGCCGCCGTAGCGGCAGACCACGTCAATCTTCCGTAGCTGCTGGTGAAATAAAGAAGAAACCTGCCGCAGGACTTCGTCGCCCAGCAGATGTCCGAACTCGTCATTCAAATGCTTGAATTGGTCGATGTCCGCCATGATCACGGCCATGCCGCTTCCATAGCGCCGGGCGCGTTCAATCTCTTCCAGAATGCGAAGCTCAAAAAATCGCCGGTTGAAAATTCCAGTCAAGCCGTCCAGGTAGGCGAGTTGCTTGACTCGCTCAACATAATGAGCGTTCTGAATCGCCGTGGCGCAAATGTCGGCCACCGATTCGAGCGATTGAAAATCTCCCTCGCAAAAAGCATCCGGCTTGGAACTGTCCAGCGCCAGAATTCCCAGCACCTGTCCAAATGAAACCAATGGAATGCAAATACGCGAGGCCGATTCTGCGAAAAATTTCGCGGAATCTGGCGCGTCACTTAGCGCGCGTTCCATGACCGTGCTGCTCGCGGATAAAATCCCAGCCCATGGCTCCTCGCTCGCCGGAAAGCGGCCGCCCTCGGGAACGTGAGGCGTCAGCGTCCCGTGATGCGCCCGCAACACGAGATCGTGGTCCTCACGCAGGAAGAGCGAGACGTGCGACACCTGGAACGCATCCTGAATCAGCTGGCATACGCGGCCTAACAATACCTCAAGTTCGAGAACCGCGGTGGTTTGCTGCGCGATGGCATTGATAGCTTGCAGTTGCCGCGCCCGCTGTTGCTCCAGCGAATACAAGCGCGCATTTTGCAAAGCGATTGAAGCATGTGTCGAGAACAGCGTGAGCAAGTCGATCGTTTCCGGATCGAAATGATCGACCCGGTCGCTCTGGCAATCCAGCACGCCCACAACCTCATCCATCACCATCAAAGGGATGGCGAGTTCCGAGCGCGTGGACTTCGCGGAGCAGAAATAACGGGGATCCTTGTGGACATCGGGCGCGTACACCGGCTGCTTCTTCAGCGCTGCGGCGCCG
>Ga0210405_10001710_pt1 | contig 24278 bp, 19 predicted proteins | sample IncBWH11MmetaG_FD_155492 | JGI IMG/M metagenome (GOLD analysis project Ga0210405, IMG submission 155492) | Forest soil microbial communities from Barre Woods Harvard Forest LTER site, Petersham, Massachusetts, United States - Inc-BW-H-11-M | ecosystem: Environmental > Terrestrial > Soil >... | reverse complement strand
CGCTGTTCCTGGCCATGGAGGAGAACAAGACCGGCCGCCTGTTGTTTCCGGTGAGCAAATACGAAGGCAAGCTCGCCGCCGGCGCGCTCTATGCGTCGAGGCATATCGTCGAAACCAATCCCGACGCAGTCCGCGCTTTCGTCGCCGGCTGGATCGAGACGGTCGACTATATCCGCGCCCACAAGGCGGAAACGGTGAAGATCGAAAGCGTCATCACCGGATTTCCGGAGAGCGTGATGGCGAAAGATTACGACCTTACCGTCGGCATGTTCACCAAGGCCTGCGGGTTCGACGCGGAGTCGCTGGCGACGCTGAAGCAATCCTTTATCGACCTGAATCTTCTTCCCAGCCCGCCCGATATGGCGACGCTCTATACCGAGCGATTTCTGCCGAAGTGACCGCGGCGGCTGGCGCTCGCACTGCGACATCGGATGGCGCGCTCATCGCGCGGCAGCGGGACGAGCACCGAATTATCGACAAGCGTTCTTCGGTGTGCCTGTGCGCCCTAAATTTAATATTGTGCAGCGGCGACTTACCATTGCAACGGATGTATAATGAGATATAGGCGCAGCTCTGGTTGAGGAGTGTCGGCGCCTGGCGCTGCCGATGGCCTGGTGCCCCGGGGTGCACTGAAATATCAAAAATTGGGGCATTGAGAGTCATGAAACAAAGCTTTTCACCGTCGCAATCGCGGACGGTCGCTGCGGCATTTTTCCTTGCGATGATGGTTGCGCCGGTCATGATCACGCCGGTCGTGGCCCAAACAAATCTCGAACCCCGGCTTCCCGGACTCAAATTGAACCTGGAGCAGCTTCTGGCCAAGCCGGGCGCAAACCGCGTCGTGATCAAATTTCGCGAGGGCTCGCAGATCCGCCTGGTCAACGGCCAACTGATTAGCGCGGCGACGGCAGAAGTGGCCGCAGTCCAAGCCCTCATTCGTCAGACCGGTCTTTTTGCGTCCCTGCACCGCTTGTTCGGCGACCTCGCCGAGGCGCAACTGACCGCGCAGCGCGAAGAAGCCCAACGCATCAGCGGCCGCGTGCTGGCGGATCTCAACCTTTATTTCGCCCTGCCGGCGCCGACCAAGCTCATCGCCGCGCAGCTTGCCGCCCAGCTCAATCTGCTCCCCATTGTCGAGTTTGCCGACTTGGCGCCGGTTCGCTTTCGGGCGCCGGCAAGCGCCACGCCTGATTTTACGTCGGAGCAGAGCTACAAGAACCTGACGCAGGGAATCGGCGTGCTCGACCCGGCCAAGGCGCCCGGCAGCGACGGCAGCGGCATGTCCTTTGTCGATGTCGAATACAGCTGGCAGCTGGATCACGAGGACCTGAAAATCCCCGCCTCACGCGTCATCAAATCCGGCACCCCCTATGACTATTTCAATGACACCAATCACGGCACCGCCGTGCTCGGCGAGATCGTCGGCCTTAAGAATACCTACGGCGTCACCGGCATCGCACCGGCCGCGATGACGAAGCTCTCGCCGGCCGAAACCAAGGAAAACGGCTACGACCCCGCCGCCGCGATCTTGCTGGCGTCCAATAGCCTCAATCCTGGCGACATCATCGTCATCGAGCAGCAATATCCGGTCTGCGGCGGCACCTGCGACCCCAACACCCAGGTCGGTTGCGGCCCGCTGGAGACAATACAGGCAGTGCACGACGTCATCGCCAACGTCACTGCCTTGAACAGAATCGTCGTCGCCGCCGCCGGCAACGGCAATGTCAATTTGGACGACGCGACCTGCAATGGCGCCTTCGACCGTTCGACGAGCGATTCGGGTGCCATCATCGTTGGCGCCGGCCATTCGACAGACCGCACGCGCATGGATTTTTCCAGCTACGGCACCCGCGTCGACGTCCAAGGCTGGGGCGAAAACATTGTCACGACCGGCTATGGCGACGCCTTCAACCCCAGCATTCAGCGGCGCTATACCCGGACCTTCGGCGGCACGTCGGGCGCCACGCCGATCGTCGCTGGCGCCGTGCTGGCGATCCAGGGACGGCTCAAAGCGTGTCACTTGCCGCTGGCGACTCCGACGCAGATGCGCCAGGCACTGACGACCACAGGCACGCAGCAACCCGCTTCCGACGCGGGACATATCGGGCCGCTGCCGCATATCGCTGCCGCCCTGTCCGCGCTGGGCGGCGACAAATGCATCACGCCGCCGGGACAGTAAAGACGGTTCGCGCCGACACGGTCGTTTCCAGCGGCGCAAAATTGCCAAAGGGCAGTATTAGGTTGGCCATAACTGCCGTCAGGGCTTGGCGTGCCATGCGTCTGCCATCTTTGCAATTCTGCATGATCGCGCTTGCATTTTTTCCCGCGATCCTTGCGGCGCCGGCTCTGACGCAACAAAACCCGCAAGCTCCCATTCCGGGGGCGATCCCGAACGTGTCGCAAATGCCGGCGCCAGCAACAAATCGCGTGGTGATCAAATTCCGCGAGGGTTTTCAGGTCAGCCTCAAGGACGGCCTGCTGATCGATACGGCCACCGCCCAGATCGATGCGGTGCAGAACGTGCTGCACCAATTGGGCATTACGACACCGCCGCGGCGCATGTTCGGCGGCTCGACCGAAGCGGACATAAACGCCCAGCATGAGGAAGCGCAGAAAAACGCCGGGCACCCGATCGCAAACCTGAACCTTTATTTCGTCGTTACGCTGCCGCCGAACGTGAATGCTGCCGAAGTGGCAAGCAAGCTCAAAGCGCTGCCGAATATCGAATCTGCCGAGCCCGGACCAACGCCGCATGTGCCGCCGGCGGCACCCGCACCGCCAAATCCCGCGGCCGGCCGACGCTAGAGACCCGCCGGATCACGCCGCACGCATCGCGCCTTTGGCCTTGAGCGTGTTGAACAGATCGAGGGCGTCCTTCGGCTTCATATTCTTGTGCACCACGGCGGCCACCGCCGCGATCATCGCCTGCGGCGCCTCGGATTGGAAAATGTTGCGGCCCATGTCGACGCCGGAGGCGCCCTGCTGCACGGCGTTGTAGGCCATGGTCAGCGCTTCGAGCTCGGGCAGTTTCTTGCCGCCGGCCATCACGATCGGCACCGGGCAGGATGCGGTGATGGTCTCAAAACCTTCGTCGACGTAATAGGTCTTGACGTATTGGGCGCCGAGCTCGGCGATGATGCGGCAGGCGAGCCGGAAATACTTTGCATCGCGCACCATGTTCTTGCCGACCGCGGTGATGCCCATCACCGGAATGCCCATGCGCAGGCCGGCATCGACGAGCTTCGTCATATTGTGCACCGAGCGGGTCTCGAATTCGCCGCCGATGAACACCTGGATGCCGACACCGGCGGCGTTGAGCCGCATGGCGTCGTCCATGTCCATGGCGATCTGCTCGTCGGACAGTTCCTCGCGCAGGATGCTCGGGCCGCCGCTCGCCCGCAGCACCATCGGCTTGCCGCACTCGGCGGGAATGACCGAGCGCAAGATGCCGCGGGTACAGAACAGCGCGTCGCAATTCGGCAATAGCGGCACGATGGACAGATCGATGCGCTCGAGGCCTGTGGTCGGGCCCTGGAAATAGCCGTGGTCGATGGCGAGCATCACGGTACGGCCGGAAACCGGATCGAACACCCGCGCCATGCGGTTCTTCATGCCCCAGTCGAGCTGATGGGTGCCTTTGAGGAAGAAGCCCGGCGTCTGCTGTGGCTGGTCGACGGCGTAGCGTTCACCTTCCTTGTCGGCTTCCGGCATGATGCACCTTCCCTAAAGCTTCCGCGTTCCGCGCCCGCCTTCGCGAGCCGGCAGACGTATGCGCCATCGTCCGCGCACCATCAAGAGTAACGGTCGGCTTTGAAGGTTCAGCGTCAGCCGTCAGTGCTGCACGTGGTGTTTCTTACGCGGCTGATAAGTCGCTTGAGCGGCGGCTTGCGGGCCGGGTCCTGCCGGATTGAGGTTGCAGGAGCCCTTATTGCCGGCGAGCACGTTCGGGTAGCACTCCTCGAAGGTGCGATAGTTGCATTCCCAGGTGACGCCGCCGTCGCCGTAATCGATCACTGCGCACCATGGGTTTTCGCGCCATGCGGCGGCGGCATGAGCGGCCGGAACATCCAGGCTCAGGACCGCCGCGCACGCGGCCGCCGCAAAGATCAATTTCGGGACTTTCACCACGGCCATCTCTCCATTGCGTCGCCATCCGCGCGCCAAACGACAAACACCGGCGCCGTCTAAATCTTGCAGCGGCGGAGCGCCGGATCGCGGGCATTTGGCTCCTAAGGCCCAAGCTATTGATTGCTCAACAGGATGCCGGTTGCCCGCGATTTAGCCTTGGCATTGTTCCTGATTTGTTCTAGTATCTACAAGCAAGAACATACAGTGAATATCCCATGGTTTTCCAAGGAAACATGCTGAGAATGGGCTTTGCGCCATGACCAAGCCCGCCGCCCATATCGCGGCGCAAAACCGCGCCGCCGTGATGGCGGAGCTGCGCCGGCTCATGCCCTGGGTAGGGGAGCAGCGCAAACCCCTGCCCTTCGGCTTGGGGACAATCGATTCCCACTTGCCGGACGGCGGCCTCGCCTGCGGCGCTCTGCATGAAGTCGTCCCCGCAGCGGAAAGCTGCATCGCCGCCGCCTTCGGTTTCCTCGCGGCGGTTCTGGCGCGTATCTCTTTTCCTCCCCCTGAAAGGGGGAGGTCGACGACCAAAGGTCGTCGGGTGGGGGTCAGTGCGCACACGGACCCCTCCCCGGATTGCCTTCGGCGACATAGCCGATGCGAAGCATCGGCGTCCTTAAGGACGGCGGCAGAAGGCCGCCTATGCCCTCCCCTTTCAGGGGAAGGTCATAATCTCCCGATCGTCCTCGTCACGCCCACTTATGGCCTGCGCCCCTATCGCCCGCACGGCCGGCTGCACGGCCATGGCCTCAACGCGCTTGGTCTCGATCCGGGCCGCCTGATCCTGGTCGAGACCGCGCACCGCAAGGAAACCTTGTGGGCCATGGAAGAGGCGGTGCGCTCGGCGGCGCCGGCCGCCGTCGTCGGCGTCATCGACACGCTCGATCTGAAATTGAGCCAGCGGCTGCATCTCGCCGCCACCGAGGCGGGCCTTCCGGTTTTTTTATTGCGCCCCGCACCGACGCTGGAATCGAGCGCGGCGGCGACGCGCTGGCGCATCGGCACCGCGAAAGCCACGCGCGACCGCTTCGGCCTCGTCACGCAGCCGCGCTGGCATTTGCAACTCGATCGCTGCCGCAACGGACGGCCGGGCCAATGGGTAGTGGAGTACGATCATGTCGCGCATCGTTTCAGTCTGGCTGCCGCGCTGGCCGATTTTTCGCGCGCTCGCGGCGCAGGCGAAACATCCATCAGGCAAGCCAGTTGATCCGGACCGTCCGTTCGTCCTCACTGTCATTGCCACAGGCGGCCCGCGCATCGCCGCCTTGAACGCGGCGGCGGAAACCGCGGGCCTCGCGACCGGCGACCTGTTGGCCGACGCGCGAGCCAAAGCCGAATTCTTGCAAGTGCGCGACGCCGATCCCACGGCCGACGATGCCGCGTTGCGGCGGCTCGCCTTGTGGGCGACGCGCTACACGCCGACTGCGTCGCCGTGGGACGAGGACAACGGCGCCGATGGTTTTTTCCTCGACATCGCGGGCTCGGCGCATCTGTTCGGCGGCGAGGAGAAACTGCTCGCCGATCTTGCTGCACGACTGCGAAAAAATTTCGGGCTGCCGGCGCGACTGGCCGTCGCCGACACGCCCGGCGCAGCCTGGGCGCTGTCGCGCTTTCATAAAACGCCGTCGTTCGTTTTGCCCTCGGGCCAAGAAGCGACGGCCCTGGCGCCGCTGCCCATCGCGGCATTGCGGCTTGCACCGGAGACTCGCGCCACGCTGCGCCGGCTCGGCTTCAAGACCGTCGGCTCGCTCCTCGACAAGCCGCGCGCGCCGTTCGCCGCGCGCTTTCCCACCGAGCTGTTGCGCCGCGTCGATCAGGCGCTCGGCCGCATCGACGAGCCGCTGGTGCCGATCGTCGCGCCGCCGGTCTATCATTCGATGCGTTATCTGCTCGAGCCGATCTTCACCCATGACGCGATCATCGCCCACGCCAATCGCCTCATGGCGACGCTCGTCCACGTACTCGCCCGCGACGACGTTGGCGCGCGCGCTTTGCGGCTTTGCCTCTACAACGTCGACGGCGCGGTCGAAGCAATCGATATCGGGCTGACGCTGCCGACGCGCAACGTGAGCCATGTGGCGCGGCTCATCGAATTAAAGCTCGAAGCGCTAGCGGCGACTTGCGATGCCGGTTTTGGTTTCGAAGCCATCGGCCTTGCCGTAACCTGCGCCGAGCCGATGCCGGCACGGCAGACGGAGCTGACGTCTGTCACCAACGAGGGCGATCGAACGGAGCGTTGCGCAAGTTTGATCGATGCACTGCGCCAGCGGCTTGGGCCGGCGAGCGTGCGCCGCTTCGAACCGGTGGCCAGTCACTTGCCCGAGCGTTCCGAAGTACTGCCGCCGATCGATGGCGAGGCAACCACGTGGCCTGAGCCGGAGCAAAAACCGCGCCCGCTCCTGCTGTTGCCCCATGCCGAGCCGGCCGAGGATGTCACAGCCCTCGTCCCCGACGGCCCGCCGCGGCGTTTTAGCTGGCGCGGCGTGACCTACGACGTCACCGGCGCCCAAGGGCCGGAACGCATCGGCGCCGAATGGTGGCGGTACCGCGAGCCCAAGCCGACGCGAGACTACTATCTCGTCGAGGATTCCACCGGCCATCGCTTCTGGCTGTTCCGCGAAGGACTTTACGGGCGCGAGACGGCGGCGGCACGCTGGTTCGTGCACGGCCTGTTTGCGTGAGTGAGAGAGCGAGATGAATCTTGTGATGCGGAAGAGCTCCCCTCCCCCTTGTGGGGAGGGGCGGGGGTGGGGGTCGGGAGGCGAGGCGCGTGCGTCGACGGCATACACTTCCCTCCCGACCCCCCACCCTACCCTCCCCCACAAGGGGGGAGGGTTTAGATGAGCGCCTATGCCGAGCTTGCCGTCACCACGAATTTTTCCTTCCTGCGCGGCGCTTCGCATCCGGGCGAAATGGTCGCGACGGCCGATGCGCTCGGTCTTGCCGCCATCGGCATCGCCGATCGCAACAGCTTCGCCGGCGTGGTGCGCGCCTATGACGAAGCCAAAGACCGAAACATAAAACTGCTTGTCGGCACGCGGCTCGTCACCGTCGATGGTTTCGAGGTGCTGACCTATCCGACCGACCGCCAAGCTTATGGGCGGCTCTGCCAGCTTCTGACGGAGGGCAACCTCAAGGCCAAGAAAGGCAAATGTCATCTGATCTTCGAGCAGATTCTGGATACCAGCGAAGGCCAGATTTTTATTGCTTTGCCGCCGGAAGAGCTCTCACACGCTTTCACCGCGCGCCTCGCCGCTCTGGTCCACGCGGCGCCCGGCCGCGCCTTCCTTGCCGGCGTGCATTATCACCGCGGCGACGAGCCGCGCCGCCTCGGCCTGTTGGCCGAGCTCGGCGAGCGGCACGGCGCGCCGCTCGTCGCCGTCAACGACGTGCATTATCACGCGCCGGAGCGCCGGCCGCTCTTCGACGTCGTCACCTGCATCCGCGAGAAATGCACGCTTTCCCAAGCCGGCTTCCGGCTCGCCGTCAATGCCGAGCGGCATCTGAAAACGCCTTCGGAAATGGCGCGGCTGTTCAAGAATTTTCCCGACGCCATCGCCCGCACCGTCAAAATCGCAAACGCCTGCACCTTCTCGCTCGGAGAATTGAAATACGAATATCCCGACGAGCCGGTGCCGCCGGGCAAGACGGCGCAGCAGCATCTCGAAGACCTGACCTGGGCCGGCGCCGCCGAACGTTATCCCAAGGATCGATTTCCCAATGGCGTTCCGACGGAAGTCAAAGAGCGGCTCTGCGAAGAACTGGCGTTGATCGCCAAGCTCGACTACGCCCGCTATTTCCTCACCGTGCACGACGTCGTCGCCTATGCGCGCAAAGTCAAAAATATTCTTTGCCAGGGCCGCGGCTCGGCGGCCAACAGCGCGGTGTGCTTTTGCCTCGGCATCACCGAGGTCAATCCGAACGAGAGCAAGCTTCTGTTCGCCCGCTTCATTTCGGCGAACCGCAACGAGCCGCCCGATATCGACGTCGATTTCGAGCACGAGCGGCGCGAGGAAGTGATTCAGTACATTTACGAACGCTACGGCCGCCATCGCGCCGCGATCTGCGCGACCGTCGTGCACTATCGCTCGCGCCGCGCCATCCGCGAGGTCGGCAAAGTTTTGGGCCTGACCGAAGACATCACTTCTGCACTTGCTAAAACGGTGTGGGGCTCCGGCGACGAATTGCCCGACGATCACATCCGCCAGGCCGGGCTCGACCCGAAAAATCCGGCGATCCGGCAGGCGGTCGAACTCGCCGACGAATTGACCGGTTTCCCGCGGCATCTTTCCCAACATGTCGGCGGTTTCGTGCTCACCCGCGAGCCGCTCGACCGGACCGTCCCCATCGGCAACGCCGCCATGGCCGAGCGCACCTTCATCGAATGGGACAAGGACGACATCGACACGCTTCACCTGATGAAGGTCGACGTGCTCGCGCTCGGCATGCTGAGCTGCCTCAAGCGCGCGCTCGATCTGCTCAAAGCCCATTACGGGTACGATTACGCGCTGGCAACGTTGCCGCAGGGCGACGGCGCAGTTTACGACATGCTGTCGCGCGCCGATTCGATCGGCGTGTTCCAGGTCGAGAGCCGCGCGCAGATGTCGATGCTGCCGCGATTAAAACCGCAATGCTTCTACGATCTCGTCATCGAGGTCGCGATCGTGCGGCCGGGGCCGATCCAGGGCGACATGGTGCATCCCTATCTGCGCCGGCGCGACAAGATCGACCCCGAACATTATCCGTCGCCCGATCCGGCGCAGGGGCCTGCCAACGAACTGGAAAATGTCCTGAAGCGAACGCTGGGCGTGCCGCTGTTTCAGGAGCAGGCGATGCAGATCGCCATCGACGCCGCCAAATTCACCCCCGACGAGGCCGACGGGCTGCGCCGCGCCATGGCGACATTCCGCCACAACGGCACGGTTCATCTCTTCGAAGACAAATTCATCCACGGCATGGTGCGCCGCGGCTATGAGCGCGCTTTTGCCGAACGTTGTTTCGAGCAGATCAAGGGCTTTGGCGAATACGGATTTCCGGAAAGCCACGCCGCGAGCTTCGCGCTCCTGGTCTATGCCTCGGCCTGGATCAAATGCCGCTATCCCGACGTGTTCTGCGCCGCCATCCTCAACAGCCAACCGATGGGATTTTATCAGCCGGCCCAGCTGGTGCGCGATGCGCGGGCGCACGGCGTCGAAGTTTTGGCCGCCGACGTCAATTTCAGCGCTTGGGATTGCACGCTCGAACAGGCCCCCTCCCTACCCTCCCCCGCAAGCGGGGGAGGGAAGGGAGGGGGGCTCGCCGTACGTCTCGGCTTCCGCATCATCGGCGGGCTTGCGGAAAAGGAACTGGAAAAACTCATCGCTGCGCGCGGCAACGGTTTTTCCTCGATCGAGCGGCTCGCGGCCATCGCCGGCGTGTCGCGCTTCACCATCGAGCGGCTGGCGGAAGCCGACGCGTTCCGTTCGCTTGGGCTCGACCGCCGCGCCGCATTGTGGGCGGCGCGACGCCTCGACGTGATCGGCATCGGCACGGCGCGTCGTGCCGCCGCCCCCACCCCTCCCTCCCCCGCAAGTGGGGGAGGGAGGGAGCAAGGCCCGCTGCCGCTCTTGGCGCCGCATCTGAGCGACGAGCTTTTTCCCGAACAAGCCGTGGCGCTGCCGGCGATGGCGCTCTCCGAACACGTGGTGGAGGACTACGTGGCGACCGGACTTTCGCTGAAAGAACATCCCGTGCGCTTCTTCCGCGACCGCCTCGACGCGCTCGGCGCGCTGCGCAACGTGGAACTGCGCAGCGACGATATGCGGCAAGACTCCAAAATCACCGTCTCCGGCCTCGTCCTGGTGCGGCAACGGCCGGGCACCTCCAAGGGCGTCGTGTTCATGACGCTGGAGGACGAGACCGACATCGCCAACATCATCGTCTGGCCGAAGGTATTTGCCAAAAACCGCCGCACGGTGATGACGGCGCGTTTCCTCGCCGTGCGCGGCCGCCTGCAGCGCTCAGGCCTGGTGATCCATGTGGTCGCGGACAGCTTTGTCGACCTTTCCGCGGAACTGCCGTGGCTGCGCGACGGCGGCGACCTGTTCGCGCCGAAATTTTCCGGCGGACCGCTGCCGGACGACGCCGCGCTGCCGCTCAAGAGCCGCGACTTCCATTGAGGCGGCTTTTCAACAGCCCAGGCTGGATCGCCCGGGCCGCCGAAAACCGGCGCCAGACTCAAGACCGGCGGTCGTTTATGGCGAGAACCTACAACCGGGGGTGAATACGGCGTTATCCAGTGGGGAGTTGCGCCTGTTGCCGCTGCCCTATATCGTTAGCACCTGATAAGCGGGGGTCTCCGCGCGTTGATTGAACGCGGTGGGGGTGCGACAGGAGACCCGCGACACCGCGTCATCGCGGAACCTGTCGGCATTTGCGGTAGTTCCTCGGACTCGAAGAAATCGGGCCGACGGACAAAACGGCCCAGAGACGGCCGGGAGGAAATTGTGCAGCCTGCTAACAGTCTTCTGCGCGACCTCGTGCGAAAGCGCGATTTTTACGCGGGCGGCCTGATGCTGTTGCTCGGCTTGGGGGTCGCCCTCAAGGGCTCGACCTATCGCGCCGGCACGCTCATGCACATGGGGCCCGGCTTCCTGCCGACGGCGCTCGGCATCATTCTCGTCCTGCTCGGCATTACCATCGCGGCCGGCTCGCTGGCGGCGGGAGACCCGGGCCACGCCGAGGATCAGAGCATCCTGCCGGCGGAGCCGCAATGGTTGGCCTGGCTCTGCATCCTCATGAGCCCGATCTGCTTCATCTTCTTTGGACGTTATTTCGGGATGGCCCCGGGGACGTTCGCCTGCGTCTTTGTCGCCGCGCTCGGTGACAAGGGTGCGACGTGGAAGGGCACGGCCGTCCTTGCCGCCGTCGTCACCATCTTCGGCGTCGGCTTGTTCTCGTACTTCCTGCAAGTGCCAATGCCGATATTCACATGGAGGGGCGGCCTGTGATTACGACCGCACTGACGGACCTCTGGTACGGCTTCGGCGTCGCGCTCGAGCCGCACAATCTGATGTTCTGCTTCATCGGCGTGCTGGTCGGCAACATGGTGGGCGTGCTGCCCGGCATGGGCCCGCTCGCCACCATCTCGATCCTGTTGCCGCTGACCTTCGGCATGAAGCCGGTCGCCGCCATCCTGATGCTGGGCGGCGTCATGTACGGCGCGCAATATGGCGGCGCGATCTGCTCGATCCTGCTCAATTTGCCATGCCATCCACCGCACGCCGTGACCTGTCTCGACGGCTTCCCGATGACCAAGCAGGGCCGCGGCGGCGTCGCGCTCGGCTTGACGGTGTTTGCCTCCTTCGTCGGTGCCTCCTGGGGCATCACCGAGATGATCTTCCTGTCGCCGCTATTGGTGCGCGCGGCGCTGCAATTCGGTCCGGCTGAAGTCTGCTCGCTGATGCTGCTCGGCCTCTTGGCCGGCTCGACCTTGGCGCGCGGCTCGCCGATCAAGGGCGTCGCCATGACCGTATTGGGGCTATTCCTCGGCTCGGTCGGCACCGATCTCGAAACCGGATCGGAGCGCTACACGTTTGGCATGACCGAGCTCGATGACGGCATCGAGCTGATCGCGCTGGCGTTGGGACTGTTCGGCATCGCCGAGTTCATGAACAGCGTCAACCAAGTGGCGCCGATCAACACCAAATATACCAACGTCACCTTCAAGGACATGCGGCCGACCAAGGCCGACATGAAACGCGCCTTCTTCCCGATGTGGCGCGGCACCATCATCGGCAGCCTGTGCGCGCTCATTCCCGGCACCGGCCCGACCATCGCCTCCTTCGTCGCTTACGCCACCGAAAAGAAGATATCGAAACATCCGGAAAAATTCGGCACCGGCCTGATCGAAGGCGTGGTCTGCCCGGAAGCCTCGACCCACTCCTCGGTGCAGGGCGACTTCATCCCGACCATGAGTCTGGGCATCCCCGGCGACGCGGTGATGGCGCTCCTTCTCGGCGCGCTGATGATCCAGGGCATCGTGCCCGGACCGCAGCTGATCTCGCAGCATCCGGACATTTTCTGGGGTCTCGTTGCCAGCTTCTGGATCGGCAACATCATGCTGGTGCTGCTCAACGTGCCGCTGATCGGCATCTGGGTGAAGATGCTGGCGATCCCCTACAAGTTCCTCTACCCGAGCGCGATGTTCTTCGTCTGCATCGGCGTCTATGCCGCCAACAACGACTTCTTCCAGGTCGGCGAAGTGGTGTGCATCGGCCTGTTCGGCTACATCCTGCTGCGGCTGGGCTTCCACCCCGCGCCGATCCTGCTCGGCTTCGTGCTCGGCCCGCGGTTCGAGGAGAACTTCCGCCGCGCCATGCTGATCTCGCGCGGCGACATCCTGGTGTTCGTCGAGCGGCCGATCAGCGCGGTGTTCATCACGCTGTGCGCGATCCTGATCGGCAGTCAGATCTACTTCCGGCTCAAGGGCGGCAAGACGCCGGACCTCGAGCCGGCCGACGAGAACAAGGCGGTGGAAATACCGCCCGAACTTTCGCCGCAACGCGTGCCGGCCACTCCGGCGGAATAATCAGCGCAGGCCGCGTCCAAGCACGCGGCCGAGCCGATCGGAAAACTGCCGCGCATCCGCCGGCCGCTCGCCGTCGAGCACGCGCGCCTCGTCGAACAACAGGTGCGCGGCGTCCTCCTTGAAGGCGCGGTCGCCATCGCCGAGCTTGGCCAGCGCGACGACGATGTCGTGCCGTGGATTGACCTCGAGGATCGGCTTCGACGCCGCGTTCAACCGCCCAGCGCCGGCAAGAATCCGCTCCAGCGCCCGGTCCGGCCCGGAATCCGGCGCCACCAGACAGACCGCGCTGTCGGTGAGCCGCTCCGAAGCCCGTACCTCGGCTACCGCTTCCCCGAGCGTGGTTTTCACGAAGGCGAGGAACTCCTTCACCGCGTCCGCGACATCGACCGGCGGCGCGGCCTCGGTGTCGGTGCGCGGGATCAACGCCAGATCGGCCACGCCTTGGGTCACCGACTTGAACGGCTTGCCGTCAAAGCCGACGCCGGGCATGACCCAGAAGCTGTCGACCGGATCGGGCAGCAACAAAACCTCGATGCCGCGGGCGCGAAAACCTTCGATATGTGGCGAGGATTCCAGCCGCGCCAGATCGTCGCCGGCGAGATAATAGATCGCGGTCTGGTTGGTCTTCAGCGCGCCGACATAGTCTTTCAGGCTGCGCCAGCCGCCGCCCGACGCCCCCGACGCCGTGGTCTTGAACCGCGCCAGCGCCAGCATTTGATCGCGGCGCTCGAAATCTTCGTAAATCCCTTCCTTGAGCACCGCGCCGAAGGTCTCCCAGATTTTGGTGTAGGTCTCCGGCTCCTTGTCGGCGAGACGCTCGAGCTCGGTGAGCACGCGATGAGTCGCGCCCTTGCGGATCGCGGCCAAGAGCGGGCTCTCCTGGATTTTCTCGCGCGAGACGTTGAGCGGCAGGTCGGCACTGTCGACCAGGCCGCGCACGAAGCGCAGGTAGCGCGGCAAAATGTCGGCGTCGTCGGTGATGAAGACGCGCTTGACGTAGAGTTTGATCCGGCCCTTGCGGTCCGGATCGAACAGATCGAACGGCCGCGCGCCGGGGATGAACAACAACGTCGTATAATCCTGCCGGCCCTCGGCGCGGTAATGGATGGTGGCCGCCGGCTCGTCGAACTGGCCGGCGATGCTGCGGTAGAAATCGGTGTAGTCGGCGGCGCTGATCTCGGACTTCGGCTTGGCCCACAGTGCCGCGCCGTCGCTGATCTCGGCCGGCTCGCTGCCGGCCTTCTCGACAATCGCGATCGGCACCGGCACGTGGCCCGACTGCGCCTTGATGAGCCGCTCGATGGTGAACCGCTCGGCATAGGTCTTGGCGTCGTCCATCAGATGCAGCACCACGCGGGTGCCGCGCGCCGGCGCGTCGGCAAGCGCCGCCGGAGTCATGGAAAACGTCCCCTTGCCGTCCGACGACCACAGCCAGGCTGTCTCCGTCCCGGCGCGGCGCGAGCGCACCTCGACCCGTTCGGCCACCATGAAGGCCGAATAGAAGCCGACGCCGAACCGGCCGATCAGCGCGGTCTCGTCGTCGGGCTGCTTTTCCTCGATGCGGTCGAGGAAGGCCTTGGTGCCCGAGCGCGCGATGGTGCCGAGCGCCTCGCCAAGCTCGTCGCCGCTCATGCCGATGCCGTTGTCCTCGACGGTCAGGCGTTTGCCCTCGGCATCGATCGAGAGCGTGATGCGCGGCTTGACGTCGTCGCCAATGAGCGCCGGCTCGGCGATGGCCTCGTAGCGCAGCCGCTCGCAGGCGTCGGCGGCGTTGGCGATCAATTCGCGTAAAAATACCGATTTGTCGGAATAGACCGAATGCACCATCAGGTGCAAAAGCTTGGCGACGTCAGCCTGGAACGGCTGGGCCTCGCCCGGCGGGTTTTGCTTTTCTTTCTGATCGGCAGCGGTCATGAGGGCTCCCCAGGCGGTGTTTTGTTGCTCCGGAGATGGAGGGAATGGCCGGTTATTTCAAGATCGCAGGATCGTGATCAGACCGGCACCTTCACCGTCGCCCTCAACCCCCCCATCGGGCTGGCGCCGAGCGTGATGTCGCCGCCATGGGAACGGGCGATGTCGCGGGCGATGGCCAAGCCGAGCCCGGTGCCGCCTTCGTCCTGGTTGCGGGCGTCGTCCAGGCGCAGGAACGGCTTGAACACGTCCTCGCGCAATTGCTGCGGGATACCCGGGCCGTCGTCGTCGACCGTCACCGTGAGCCAGCGATGGTCGCGATGTCCGGTGATCGCCACCGTCGAGGCAAAGCGGGCGGCGTTGGAGACGAGATTGGCCAGGCAGCGCTTGAACGCCGCCGGCCGCACCGTGACGTCCGCCGGACCGTGGAAGGCGACGGTTGAGCGATGGCCGTGGCGCTCGGCGTCGAGTCGCAATTCCTCGAGCAAGCCGGCGATATCGGTCGGCGCCGACTGCTCGCCAGTGTCACCGCGGGCAAACGCCAGATAGGCCTCCAACATCGCCGCCATCTCGTCGACGTCTTTCTTGATCGCCTCGACCTCGGGGCTGTCGCCGAGCAGGGCGAGCTCGAGCTTGAAGCGCGTCAGCACCGTGCGCAGATCGTGCGACACGCCGGCGAGCATGGTGGTGCGCTGCTCGATGGCGCGCTCGATGCGGATTTTCATTTCCAAGAACGCTGCCGCCGCGCGCCGTACCTCGCGCGCGCCGCGCGGCCGGAAATTCGGCGCCTCGCGGCCCTTGCCGAACGCTTCGGCGGCGTCGGCCAGCCGCACGATCGGCTTGATCTGGTTGCGCAGGAACGCGATGGCGATGGTCAGCACGACCACCGAGGTCAGCACCATCCACATCAGGAAGACCAGCGAATTGGAATTGTAGGCGTCGGCGCGCGGCGCGAACACGCGCATGATGGTGTCGTCGAGCTTGATGCGGATTTCCACGATCGAGGAGCGGCCGACGGTGTCGATCCAGAACGGCAGGCCGATCTGCTTGCGGATCTCGTTCGACAGCTCCTGGTCGAGCGAGGAGAAGAACGGTTTCGGCCCGGGCGGCGGCAAATCCGTGACGGGCAGGAAATCGACCACCAGGCCGAGCCGGTCCTGGGCGATACGGCGCAACTGCGCGCGATTGGCGCCCGGCGGGAAAGTTTTATAGACGTCGATGAGGGTGGCGATTTCGCGGGTCACCGCCGACGACAGATAAAAATTGACCGCGCTCGACTGCCGCTCGACGAACAGGAAGGCGACGATCGATTGCAGCACCACGAGCGGCACGATGACGATCAACAGCGCGCGGGCATAAAGGCCGTGCGGCATCACCGAGCGCAGCCAGCGGGTGAAGCGGTCCCACGGCCCGGTGATGTAGCCCGCGGCGCCGGCGACCGCATTGGCCGCGGTCACCACGTGCCCCGCCGCGACCCGCAGACGTCCGATGCCATCGTCGAAAGTCGTCATCTTGCTCTCTAAAGAGCCGCGACCAACCGGTAGCCCACGCCGCGCACGGTCTGCACGATCAGCGGATTGGCCGGGTCGCGTTCGATCTTGCGGCGCAGCCGGTTGACCTGCACGTCGACGGTGCGCTCGCTGACATTGTCGCCGTTGCCGGCGAGCGCCTGGCGCGGCACGGTCTCGCCGACGCTCGACGTCAAGACGCGCAGCATGTCGCGCTCGCGGTCGGTGAGCCGGATCGCCTCCTCGCCGCGGCGCAACTCGCCGCTATTGAGGTGGAACACGAATTGGCCGAAGCGCACCGATTCCACCGGCGCCGCCACCGGCGGCCGCGCGCGTTTCAAAATATTGGCGATGCGCAGCGAAAGCTCGCGCGGCTCGAACGGCTTTGCCAGATAATCGTCGGCGCCGATTTCGAGCCCCATGATCCGGCTCTCCTTCTCGTCGCGCGCGGTGAGCATCAGGATCGGCACCGTGGACGAGGTGCGGATGGCTTTGACCAGGTCGAATCCGTTCTCGCCCGGCATCATGATGTCGAGGACGAGAAGATCGAATTTCAGGCCCAACAGCTTGGCGCGCGCCTCCTGCGCCGTCTCGGCGGTCGAGACGCGATAGCCTTCGGCGACCAGAAAGCGCAACAGCAGCGCGCGGATGCGGCGGTCGTCGTCGACGACGAGCAGATGCGGCGCGTCGTCGGAGGGGATCGCGAGCGCCGGCGCCGTCATGAGCCGCGGTCCCGGCCGCGCAGCCGCGCCCGGTCGGCATCGGCGATCAGGCGCAGCACGTGGTCGCGGTCGTCGGCGTCGATCATGCCGGCGAGAAAGCGCCGCGCCACCTCGCGCGCGCTGGGGCCGAGCTCGGCCAGCACGCGGGCGATGCGTTCGGTCTGCAAGCCGGCAAGCTGCATCGCCAGCGCCTCGCCCGCCGCGCTGACATGGAGGAGCCGCTGGCGGCGGTCGTTGGCGCCCTCGCGCTGCACGACATAGCCCTGGTCGATGAGCTGCTTGAGCACGCGGCCGAGCGACTGCTTGGTGATTTTCAGGATGTCGAGGAGGTCGGCGACCTTGATGCCGGGATTGCGGTTGACGAAGTGCAGCACGCGATGGTGGGCGCGGCCGAAGCCGAGTTTCGCCAGCACCTCGTCGGGATCGCCGACAAAATCGCGATAGGCGAAGAACAAAAGCTCGATGAGGTCCCAGCACGGCTCCTGCGCCCCGGCCTCGACCGGCTCGGCGGTCGAACGGAGCTTCCTGGCCGTGGTGGTGCTGATGTCAGCCATTTAGGTAAGCACTATTGACATATTTTGGGCGGCTTGTTAAGCTAGACCATGATCCGATCGAATTGAATCGGATCATGGTCTAGTTTTTTCGTTGGAGCATGATCTTTTCGGAAAACCGGCATCCACTTTTCCGGATCATGCTCTAAAGCTGCGACCGCGACATCGGACCGCGCCGTTCCGGCCAAACGTTGCGTCGGGCTATAAAGGGCGCTCCTATAGAGCGGCTGCGACCATAACGGGAGTCCCGCCCCGAAGCAAAAGCCGGCCGCGCACAAGCCGCCGCAAGTTTCGGGTGGGTGAGAAATAGATAAGGGAGGCAATGCCATGGCAGTGCCCTTCGACCAACGCTCCGATCTCATCTGGCTCGACGGCAAGCTCATTGCCACGGCCGATTGCAAGATCAGCGTACTCACCCACGGCCTGCATTATTCGAGTTGCGTGTTCGAGGGCGAACGCGCCTATGGCGGCGTCGTGTTCGAGAGCACCAAGCATTCCGAGCGGCTGAAACACTCGGCCGCAATCCTCGATTTCGAAATCCCCTATTCGGTGGCCGAAATCGACGCCGCCAAGCGGCTGGTTCTGGAAAAGAACAATCAGAAAGAAGCCTATGTGCGGCCGATCGCCTGGCGCGGCTCGGAGCAGCTTGGCGTTTCGGCGCAGAACAACACGATCCATCTCGCCATCGCCACCTGGGAATGGCCGAGCTATTTCGACCCGGCGCAGCGGCTCAAGGGCATCCGGCTCGATCTCGCCGAATACCGGCGGCCCGATCCCAAGACCGCGCCCTGCCTGGCCAAGGCCGCAGGCCTTTACATGATCTGCACCATCTCGAAGCATCGCGCCGAAAAGCGCGGCTATGCCGACGCCATGATGCTCGACTGGCAAGGCCGCGTCGCCGAATGCACCGGCGCCAACATCTTCTTCATCAAGGACGGCAAGATCCACACCCCGATCGCCGACTGCTTCCTCGCCGGCATCACCCGCGCCACCGCGATCGCGATCGCGCACCGCCACGGCATCGAGGTGATCGAGCGGCGCATCATGCCCGAGGAACTCTCCGGCTTCTCCGAGTGCTTCATCACCGGCACCGCCGCCGAAGTGACGGCAGTGTCCGAGATCGCCGACTGGAAATTCACCCCCGGCCGCATCACCCAGACCCTGATGGGCGACTACACCGCCGAAGTGCAGCCCAAGGGCAAGGCCGCGGCGGCGTAGACGGCAACACGGCCGTTCAAAGCGGCGGTAGGCGCGCACGCCAGCGCCTCCCCGCTCGATCTCGCCAGTCAACAATAAGTCAAAAAGCAGATGACCTGTGACGTACGTCACAGATCAGCCGGACAGGCGCCATTTCGTGCTGCCGATCACATGCGCCGTGGCATCGATGACCTATACAGAAGGATAAGCTGGGGTTTTGGAGAGAGCCATGGACACGAGGAATGCTTTCCCGCTTCGCCTGTGGCGCCGTGTGCGACGTGCTTTCGCCGCCTGGCATGTCAGCGCCAATGGGTGCACCGAAGTTAACAATCTCACCGACCGGAGTTTGCGCGACATCGGTCTATCGCGAGGTTTTGAGCGATTGCGGCCGCACCAACCGTTCTGGATTCCATAAGCGGGTATCGGACCGGCGGATATGCGCGCGCCTTACTTCGCCGCTTCGCGCCGCGGCGGCGGCGCCGACCAGCGCTCGGCGGCGGCGGCGTCGGCGGTTTTGGCGTCAACCCAGGTTTTGCCGGTCACTTTCTCGACCTGCTTCCAGAACGGCGCGCGGGTTTTCAGATAATCCATCAGGAACGATGCCGCGGCGAAGGCCGCCTCGCGATGGCTCGAGGCGGTCACCACCAGCACGATGACCTCGCCCGGGGTAATGCGGCCGTAGCGATGGATCACCGTGACGCCCATGAGTGGCCAGCGCGCACGCGCTTCCTCGACATGGCGGGCGATCTCGGCTTCCGCCATGTCGGGGTAGTGTTCCAATGTCAGCGCCGCGATCGGCTCGCCGTTCTCGTCGGCGCGGCACAGCCCCGTAAACGTCACCACGGCGCCGATATCGGTGCGGCCTCGAGTCAGCAACGCCGCTTCGGCGGCGACGTCGAAGGCTTCACGTTGCAGGCGGATGGTGGTGGTCATGACGACGTCGTATCACCCGCCGGTCATCGGTGGGAAGAAGGCGATCTCTTGCGCGTCATTGATCCTGGCGTCGGCGCGCACGTGGTTGCGATCGATGGCGGCGCGGATCACTTTCGGATTTTCGAAGGCGTAGGCATAACCCTCGCCGCGCTTGGTGAGCCAGGCCACCAGTTCGCCGACGGTCGCCACGCCTGCCGGCGGATCGATCTCCTCCTCCGCCAAGCCTATGCGCTCGCGCACCCAGGCAAAATACAAAAGCTTCACGCATCCTCCCGGGTGAGGTGGTGCACGCCGGCCTGCAGATAATCCCAACCCGTGTAGAGCGTCAGCAAAGCCGACAGCCACAACAGCGTGATGCCGATGTGCGTCACCACCGGCACGATGGCGTCGCCGGCATCGCCGCAGATCAAAAAGCCGACGGCGACGAGCTGCAGCGTGGTCTTCCACTTGGCAAGTCGCGTCACCGGCACGCTGACCCGCAGTTCGGCGAGATATTCGCGAAGGCCGGAGACCAGCACCTCGCGGCAGAGAATGACCACCGCCGCCAACAGCGCCCAGCCATGGATGGTGTCCTCCGCGGCGAGCATCAGCAGGCACGAGGCGACCAGAAGCTTGTCGGCGATCGGATCGAGCATGCGGCCGAGCGAGGATTGCTGGCCCCAGATGCGGGCGAAATAACCGTCAAAAAAGTCGGTGACGCCGGCGGCGATGAAGATCACCAGCGCCACCCAGCGCAGCCACAGCCCGCCATTGAGGATGGCCTGCCAATACATGCAGCCGACCACGACGGGCACCGCGGCGATCCGCGCATAGGTGAGGATGTTGGGCAGCGCGCTGGCGTGCCCACGCAGCCGAGCCGGCGTGGTCGTCGAGTTCATGGCCGCACCATAACGCTGCCCCATGACGGCTGCGAGACCCATAGCGCGCATGCCAGCGTGTCGCCGCGCGACGGCCCTGATGGAACCTTACTCTTCCGCATCGCCGCCGTCCGATACTTTAGGTCGCACCCTCATGGAAGAATTCGTAAATTCGCCGCGCCGTTTCGGCACTGATGCCTTCGACCTGCATCAGGTCGGTGACCGAGGCGCGCTCGATGGCTTTGAGCGTGCCGAAGTGATGCAGCAGCGCGCGTTTGCGCGTCGGTCCGATACCGGCGATCTCCTGCAGGCCGGCCTCGCGCATATCGCGCGCCCGGCGCGTCCGGTGCGAGCCGACGGCGAAGCGATGGGCCTCGTCGCGCAGCCGCTCGACGAAATAGAGCACCGGGTCGCGCGGCGGCAGCTTGAATGAGTCGCGGCCCGGGAGGAAGAAGGTTTCGCGGCCGGCGTCACGATCCGGCCCCTTGGCGATGGCGACCAGCGGCACCTCGGCGCCGAGGCCGGCCAGCACGTCGCGGGCGGCATTGAGCTGGCCGAGGCCGCCGTCGATCAGCACCAGGTCGGGCCACGGCGAGTCGTCGCCCTCATCTACCAAATCACCTCCTCCTGAAAGGGGGAGGTCGGCAGCCGAAGGCGGCCGGGTGGGAGTCGGTACGGAAATTCGATCGCCCGCGACAGACCCCTCCCCGGATCGCGTTCGGCGATCCGGCCCTCCCCTTTCAGGGGAAGGTACAGTGACGCGCGGCGCCTCGTTCATCAGCCGCTTGAAGCGGCGCTCCAAAACTTCGCGCATCATGGCGAAATCGTCGCCGGGGGTGAGCTCGGTCGAGCGGATGTTGAACTTGCGATAGTCCTTTTTGCGAAAACCTTCCGGCCCGGCGACGATCATGGCGCCGACCGCGTTGGTGCCCTGGATGTGGCTGTTGTCGTAAACCTCGATGCGGCGCGGCGGACGCGGCAGGGCGAAAGTCTCGGCGAGCTGATCGAGCAGTTTCTGCTGCGACGAAGTTTCCGCAAGTTTTCGGCCGAGCGCCTCGCGCGCATTGGCCAGCGCATGCGCCATCAAATCCTTCTTCTCGCCGCGCTGGGGCAATGAGATTTCGACCTTGTGGCCGCTCTTGGTGGCGAGCGCGGCCGCAAGCAGCGCCTGGTCCTCGATGGCATGCGAGATCAGGATCTGACGCGGCGGCGGCTTGTCGTCATAAAATTGCGCCAGAAAGGCCGACAGCACTTCGCCCGACCCAAGCGATTTGTCGGCCTTGGGAAAATAGGCGCGGTTGCCCCAGTTCTGCCCGGTGCGGAAGAAGAACACTTCGACGCAGGTGAAGCCGCCCTGCTGATGCACGGCAAAGACGTCGGCCTCCTCGACCGTGCGCGGATTGATGCCCTGCTGCGATTGGATCGCCGACAGCGCCGAGAGCCGATCGCGGTAGATCGCGGCGTGCTCGAAATCGAGCGCCGTGGAGGCTTTTTCCATGGCGGCTGCGAGTTGGTCTTTGACCGTCTTGCTGCGGCCGGACAGGAACGCATTGGCCTCGCGCACCAAAGCCGCATAATCGCTGAACTCGATCTGTTTGGTGCACGGCGCCGAGCAACGCTTGATTTGATAGAGCAGACACGGCCGGGTGCGGCTTTCGAAGAACGGATCGCTGCACGAGCGCAACAGGAATGCGCGCTGCAAAGCGTTGACGGTGCGGTTGACCGCCCACACCGAGGCGAACGGGCCGTAATATTGGCCCGGCCGCGATCGCGCGCCGCGATGTTTCAGGATTTGCGGTGCCCAGTGGTCCGAGGTGATCAGGATATAGGGAAACGATTTGTCGTCGCGCAGCGTGACGTTGAAACGCGGCCGCAGCCGCTTGATCAGGTTGGCTTCCAGCAGCAGCGCCTCGGTCTCGGTGCGGGTGACGACGAATTCCAGCGTCCGGGTCTGCGCGATCATGCGCTCGATGCGGGTATCGAGGCCGGTCGGCCGGGCGTAAGCCGCGATGCGCTTCTTGATGTTCTTGGCCTTGCCGACATAGAGCACGTCGCCGCGGCCATCGATCATGCGATAGACCCCAGGCCGCGACGGCGCCTCTTTGATGGCGTGGACGACGGCGTCGCGGCCGGCTGCGAGCGAACCCGTCGCCTCCTCGATCTGGATCGCTGCGGCCTCGTCCGCTTCCGGCAGCGCCTCTTCGTCGTCCTCCTCGACGAGATCGGGCTCCGGCGCGACGTCTTTTTTCGGATCGCTCATGCTTACGGGCATTTTGCGCTGTTCGGTCTCGATCAAGGTCAGGCCGCGAATATAGTCTTTCTTAACGATGTCATCTTGGAACTACTTAGCGGTTCATCACCGCTTAACTGAAACATCGCGATAAATTCTATAGGCCGGGGAGACGGTCTTGTTGCCTTATCTTGGCGTCCTACTTCGAGCCTCAATATAGGCATCCGCGGCCCGTTGCGCGCCGGCGTTGCGCAGCGGTCCGTCCGATGCGGTTGCGGAGGTCGCAAATGAAAATCTTTTTTGGCGCAGCTTTCCTCGTCGCAACAGCGGCGATAGCCGGCCCAGCACGCGCCGCCGACCTTCCGGCGGCAAACTATTACAGCGCGCCCGCGCCGCTTTCCGGCTTCAACTGGATGGGCCCCTATCTCGGCGCCAATGTCGGCTACGAATGGGGCAATGTGAGCCACAATCCGACCAATCCGTCCGGCATCGCCGGCGGTATCGAGGCCGGCTACAACTGGCAGTTCGGCCAATTCGTCACCGGTGTCGAAACCGACATCCAGGCCTCCGCCGCGAGCGACACGTTCGCGCCCTGGCAATTTTCCAATCCGTGGTTTGGCACCTTGCGCGGCCGCGCCGGCGTCGCCATCGGCAATGTGCTGGTGTTCGGCAGCGCCGGTCTCGCCTATGGCAGCCTCACCGTGGACAGCCCCGGCAACCTGTCGCAGACGAGGACCACGCTGGGTTGGGCGGCAGGCCTGGGCGGCGAAATCGGCCTGGCGCCGCATTGGTCGGCCAAGGCCGAATGGCTCTATCTCGACCTGTCGGACCGCTCCTTCTCGGTCACCGGCACCACCAATGGGCTGACCGCCAATCTGCTGCGCTTGGGCGTCAATTATCATTTCTAGCCCGCTCTAATCCGCGGCCGAGTTCCATTTCTGACCGGTAGCAGGCTCCATCGCCCAAGTAGGTTTCGCGGTATTCCAAAGTTCCCATTGTACGATTTTTGCCACCGTTAAAACTTCATTTACCATTGTGGCGCCAGCGTTAAGACATTGTTCCCTTTAATCATGGCTATACTGATTGAAATCTTGCCATATTGTCGTCCAGATAGACAAATCCACTGTGTCTTCCCTGCACTAGACGCAAAAATGCGCACGAATACTATGCGGCCACCTGATCAATGGAGGTCCATAATGAAGCGCGTATTCTTTGCCCTTGTCGGCTTGGCGGCACTGACGGGCACGGCGGCGGCGGCCGATCTTCCGCCGCGTCCGGCGCCGGCGCCCTATTACAAGGCACCGGTTGCCCTTCCGGTCTACAACTGGACCGGCTTCTACATCGGCATCAACGGCGGCGGCGGCTTCGGCCATTCGGCCTGGGATTCGACCGGCGGCTTTAACACCTCCGGCGGCCTGGTCGGCGGCACCCTTGGCTACAATTATCAGTTCGGCCAAGGCGTCGTCGGTCTCGAAGGCGACATCGACTGGGCCGACATCAACGGCACCACCAACACCTTCTGCCCGCTCGGCTGCAAGACCAGCGACCACTGGCTGTCCACCGTGCGCGGCCGGCTCGGCTACGCCGCGGACCGCTTCATGCCGTTCGTCACCGGCGGCGCCGCGTTCGGCGATATCCGCGCCTCGACCCCGGGCTTCGCCGGCGCCAA
>Ga0210405_10001709_pt1 | contig 24281 bp, 19 predicted proteins | sample IncBWH11MmetaG_FD_155492 | JGI IMG/M metagenome (GOLD analysis project Ga0210405, IMG submission 155492) | Forest soil microbial communities from Barre Woods Harvard Forest LTER site, Petersham, Massachusetts, United States - Inc-BW-H-11-M | ecosystem: Environmental > Terrestrial > Soil >... | reverse complement strand
CCGCATGAAATACCCGACCAGTACGAATTGCGCCGGCTCGCCGCGCCCTATTTCCATCACCGGCTTTCGGGCGGCGAGGGCGATATGTTGATCGGCAAGGCGTTGTGGGCGCATCGGCACAAGAAGGCGCACATGATCTGTGAATTGTCGCCGTACGCTTGCATGCCGAACACCATGAGCGTCGGGGCCATGGCCGGCGTGATCGGCAAGCATCCGGATCTGTTGTACGCGCCGCTTGAAATCAAAGGCGATGCCGAAGTCCACGCGTTGTCGCGGTGCCAGATGATCCTCACCGAGGCCAAAAAGCGGGCCAAGAGCGAATTTGACGCGGCACTCGCGCAAGCGGCGCTGACATTGGACGCCGCAAGGGCGCGCCGCAACGCCCGTCCCGCGATGCGTAAGGCGAGCTACCGCGTTCCGTCCGCAGGCCGAATAGGCACGGCCGCGAATCTCGTCACGGTTCTCGGCTGAGGCAGCGCGCGAATGAAGATCCTCGGCATCGACGTAGGCTCGACGACGGTGAAGGCCGTCCTGGTCGAGAACGATCGGATACTGTGGCAAGCCTACCGGCGCCACCATACCAAACAGGCAGAGACCGTGCTCGAATTCCTCGAGCAAATGGCAAAGGAGTGCGGGTTACAGCCGGGATGCGACATTATTCTGTTCACGGGGTCAGGCTCCGGATTCATCTCACCGCTGGTCGGCGGCCGGTTCATTCAGGAGGTCGTCGCGGTAGCGGCAGCCGTCGAGCGGTTTCATCCGCAAGTGAACTTTGTCTCGGAGATCGGCGGCGAGGACATGAAGACGATCTTCTTTACGACGTCGGCGAACGGCAAGAGCAAACAAGTCTACATGCAGTCGGCCTGCAGTGGCGGCACCGGAACGTTCATCGAAAAGACCGCGCGCAAACTGAATATCGCGCCCGAAAGCCTGGCGCAGATGAACTACGACGGCTTGGCGCTGCACAAGATAAGCTCGAAATGCGGGATTTTCGCGGAAGCCGACGCCAATACGCTCACCAAGGGAGGCGTGGCCGCCGAGGAGGTGGTGGCCAGCCTGTTCGAAGCCGTGGTGCAGCAGAACCTGGCGACGCTGACCAAGGGCAACACGCCGATGCCGGAAGTCCTGTTGCTCGGCGGGCCAAACCTGTTCTTCAAGGGTCTGCAGCAAGCCTGGCGCTGGAATCTCGCCGCGCTCTGGGCGGATCGGCGGATTATCTGCGACCAAGGCGCGGACGCGTTGATCCACGTTCCCGCCGAAGCCTTGTACTATGCGAGCCTTGGCTGCATCGAGATCGCCAGACACGACGGCGGAGCGGCAACTTATTATTCCGGCACGACCGAACTGCAGCGGTGGATCGAGCACGGGCAACACGAAGAGAAGGCAAAGCAGGGCAGCAAAGGTCTGGTGTCAGGAGACGCCGAACGCGAAGATTTCCTGCGCAAATACGTCGTCGGACGACCTGCCCTCGTTGCGCCACCGGAGCGATCTGCGCCGCAGGCGAGCGATCGCGCGACGATGCCGGTGTTGGTCGGCTGCGACTTCGGCAGCACAACCGCCAAGGCCGTGGTTCTGGCCGCCGATAAGACTCTGCTGTTTACGTGTTACGCGCTGTCACGCGGCAACCCGATCGAGGACGCCAAGGATCTGCTGCGGCAGATCCGGCAAGCCGGTTTCCAGGCGATTGGCGGGCTGGCGCTCACGGGGTACGGCAAGGACCTGTTGAACGATATTCTGGGCGCCGACGTGAGCGTGGTCGAGACGGTGGCGCACGCGCGGGCCGCGCTGCACTTTTTCCCTGACTCAGACGTGATATGCGACGTCGGCGGCTGCGACATCAAAGTCATGATCCTGCGCAACGGGACCGTGGCCGACTTCCGGCTCAACTCACAATGTTCCTCCGGCAACGGCGCTTTTCTGCAGGGCGTGGCGGAGCGCTACGACGTCCCGCTCGAGAATTATGCGGACCGCGCGTTTCGTGCCAAGTCGTTGCCTCACCTCGCCATGGGCTGCGGCGTTTTCCTGCAATCCGACATCGTCAATCAGCAGCGCAAGGGCTGGTCGGCCGACGAAATCATGGCTTCTCTGGCCGCCGTCTTGCCGCTCAACGTGTGGGTCTATGCCTGCCAGCTGCAGAATCTGCGTGCGGTCGGGCGGAAATTCGTGCTCCAGGGTGGCACCCACCTTAATGCGGCGGTGGTCAAGGCCCAGGTCGATTTCATCACCAGCAAGGTCCCGGACGCGGAGATCGTGATCCATCCCTATTCGGGTGAGGCGGGCGCGATCGGCGCCGCCTTATGCGCAGCCGATGACGCGCGCGGCCGAAGCCGATTTCGCGGCTTTGCCGCCGTTGAAGCCCTTACTTACCGGACCACGACCAATGACCATACGGTCTGCCATTGGTGCAGTTGCAACTGCAAGCGCACGTTCATCGACGTGCAGCTGCCCGGCGCGGCGGGAAGGCCGTGGAGCAAAATTCCTGTCCCGGAAGGCTGGGAACGCGTCATCAGCGGCAATTCCTGTCCGAAGGGGCTGCTGGAGGACGTCGACGAAATGCGGATCGTGAAGGCTCGGATCGATGAAGGCAAACGTGCTTACCCAAACGTGGCGGAAATGGTTCGTGCCACCGCCTTCCGCCGCGCCTAAGGCGCGTGCGCAGCTGCGCGTCGGTATTCCGCGCGTTCTCAACATCTGGTCCACCCACCAATTCTGGGTGAGCTTCCTGACGTCCCTCGGTATAGCCCCGCGGCACATCGTGTTCTCCAGCGAAACTACGGAAGATCAAGGACGCGAGTATGGGCGCGGACGCGGCACTGTCGATTGCTGTTATCCGGTGAAGTGCATCTCGGGACATTACGGCGAATTGATCTATGACCAAAAGCGCAAGATCGACATTTTGCTTTCGCCGATGATTCGATCGCTGCCGTCCTTCCTGAACGGCCACGTCGCCAATTCACTATCTTGTCCGCGGGTCATGGCCGCTCCGGAGAATATCAAAGCGGGCTTCCTCAAGGAGAAGGACGTTTTTGCCGAACGGGGCATCAATTACATCGCGCCTTTGGTTTGCCTGGCGGAACCGCCATTGGTCAGCAAACAGCTGTACGCAACGCTCAAGGACGTCATACCCGACTTGAGAATGGCGGAAGTCCGCCGCGCAGTCACGGCGGGCTATGCCGCGCTCGAGGCATTCAACAGCTCCGTCCGCAGCAAGGGACGGGAAATCCTTCAATGGTGCGCGCGCAACGACCGGCCGTGCATCCTGATCCTGGCGCGCCCCTATCATATGGACCCCGGTATTGGGCACGAGATCGAAGCTGATCTCCAGGCCTACGGCTATCCTATACTGTGGGGCCAATACCTGCCGACCGATCCGGATTTGATGGACTGGCTGTTCGGCGAGGATGTCAGGACCGGTTTGATCGGGTCGCCGTTTGATATTCGCGACGTGTGGCCGTCGTCATACAGCGGCAATACCAACGAAATCCTTTGGGCGGCCAAGGTCGGCGCGCGCCTGCCCTGGGTGACTTGCGTCGTGCGGTTCGTGAGTTACGAATGCGGCATGGACCAGCCGACATTCACGCCGGTTCAGCGGATTGTCGAGGATTCCGGCACGTTGTTCTTTTCGCTCCAGGATCTGGATTCGACCAAGCCCGCCGGCTCGGTCAAGATCAGAACCGAGACTATCGCCTATTATCTGAAGCAGTCCTCCACGAGCGTCATGGAGCGCAAGAAGCAACGACTGACCGGGCCTGGCCCGCTTATTTAAAGAGCCCCATCCTTTATGAATACACGCCCTAGTGCCCGATGCCGGGATCGTAGCCGGACGGCGGCGCGTCGGGCGTAACGCTCGGCGGCTCGGGCGCGTCACCCGGACGGGCCCGCGGCAGCGGTATGGCGGTGTCCGCGAGCGCCAGCACGCTCGGACGATGCCGTGGCAAGGGAACCGGGCCGGTGATTGGGTCCGGCGGCGGTAAGGCGTCGGCCGCGGCATCATTTGCAGCGTCCGACGCGGCAGGCGTTGGCTGCTGCGGCGTAACAGATGGCGGGTCCGGGAAAACGCTCGGCGCGGCGGACGGTGTCGGGGCAAGCGTGGCGACTTGGACATTCGGCGCGGCAGTATTGCCGGCGCCGTCGCGCATCCGATCGCCTCGGCCGTCATCCGTTGTTCTGGCGTCGGTGATCGTCGACGCGGGTTGCGACGGTGCTGGAGGATTGGCCGTTGCGATGTCCGCAGCAGGGGTGGTCGGCGCCGCAGTGGCTGCCGCGAGCGGCCGAGGTGCCGGTATGGTGGGCTGCGCGATGTAGGTGTGCATGAAAGCGGTGATGGTCCACAGCATCACCGGGACCGCCGTGATCACGGCGACAAGAATGATGATCCGCCGCAACACCGGGGCATAGTGCTGGATATTGCTGTCGTCGTCGTATTCACGCATGACACTCGTCCCGCTATCGCCGCCCCCGGCGGCGTCGTTTCGCTAAACTTCGCCTTTCTTCAATTTTTCCGCGACGCGCGCGGCGAAATAGGTAAGCACGCCATCGGCGCCGGCGCGCTTGAAGGCGATAAGGCTTTCGGTCATGGCCTTGTCGCCGTCGAGCCAGCCGTTCGCCGCGGCGGCCATGATCATCGCATATTCACCCGACACTTGGTAGGCGAAGGTCGGCATGCCGAAGGTGGCTTTGACCCGGCTTAAAATGTCCAGATAGGGCAGGCCGGGCTTGACCATGACCATGTCGGCGCCCTCGGCGATGTCGAGCTCGACCTCGCGCAACGCTTCATCGGTGTTCGCCGGGTCCATCTGATAGGTGCGCTTGTCGCCGATCAGCGTGACGCTCGAGCCGACGGCATCGCGGAACGGGCCGTAGAAGGCGGAGGCATATTTGGCCGCATAGGCCATGATCTGCACGTCGTGGAATCCCGCGGCATCGAGGCCGGCGCGGATGGCGCCGACCCGGCCGTCCATCATGTCGGACGGCGCGATGATGTCGCAGCCGGCTTCGGCTTCGACCAGCGCCTGGCGGACCAGCACGCCAACGGTCTCGTCGTTCAAAATGACGCCGTCGCGCAGCAGCCCGTCATGGCCGTGGCTGGTATAAGGATCGAGCGCCACGTCGCAGAGCACGCCGATCTCCGGCACTTCTTTCTTGATAGCGCGAATGGCGCGGCAGACCAGATTGTCGGGATTGAGCGCTTCGGAGCCGTCGTCGTCGCGCCGCCCCGGCTCGGTATAGGGAAACAGTGCCAGGCAAGGGATCGTCAGCTTCGCCGCCCGTTCCGCCGCCCGCACTGCCTCGTCGACCGAGAGGCGCTCGACATCGGGCATGGAGTCCACGGGCGCGCGCACCTTGGTCCCATCGACCAGGAACAGCGGCCAAATCAGGTCGTCGGTCGTCAGCACGTTCTCGCGCACCAGCCGCCGGGTCCATTCGGCGCGGCGGTTGCGGCGCGGCCGAATTGCCAAATCCAGCCGTTCCGCGGGCTTTTCCGCCTCGATTGGCGCCAGACGGCTCCTTTCGAGCGGCCGGCCGAATTTGATCGCCATCAATGCGCTCCGCGGACGCCAGGCTATCCTGGCAATGCCTCTTTTACTCCGTCCACCCCAGCCCCGCCACAGCCACAAATGGGCCACGGCAGGCCATTTTCCGGTAGCGTTGACGCCTTACCAAGGCGTCTCTATCGGTCCTAGGGGATGAGCGAGCAAGCGCAGAAAAAGCCGACCCGGCCGAGCGACATGCTCGAGCCCGTCCGCGCCGGCAAGGGGCTGAGCGTGGCTGGCTCGTGGACCGAGTACCTGGTCCTATTTTTGCGCCTGATGGCGGCGGTGTCGCTGGTCAAAGGCCTCTATCACTGGGCCCAGGTGTGCGGCGTCGGCGCGGGGCCGGACGACGGTTTTTTGGCCCATTCGGTGGCATGGCGGTCGGCGACGGTATTTTTCGCCGTCCTCGACCTCGTCGCCGCGGTCGGGCTGTGGCTGGCGGCGGCCTGGGGCGCGGTGGTGTGGCTCAGCTCGGTGGTGTCGATGGCCGTGGTCGAAGTGTTTTTTCCCAACGTGTTCGGCGGCAGTATTTTTATCGCGCTTATCGAGATGACACTGCTCGGCGTTTATCTGTGGCTGGCGATCGTTTCGGCGCGCGAGCATCCAGCGTAGTCAGGTATCAGGTATCAGGGATCAGGTATCAGCAGACTATATTTCTGATCCCTGATCCCTGATCCCTGATCCCTGATGCCCGATTCCTGAAGCGCGTATCGCCGCCCGAACCCGCTGCGGCGTTGCCGGGATTTCGTCGATCGACACGCCGAACGGCGATAGCGCGTCGTTGATGGCGTTGAGGATCGCGGCCGGGGCGCCGATCGTGCCGCCTTCGCCCAAGCCCTTGGCGCCGGTGATGGAGGACGCGGCCGGCGATTCGATGTGGCGCAGTTCGATCGGCGGGATTTCGCACGCGGTCGGCGGCGTGTAGTCGGCAAGCGTCGCGGTCTGCGGATTGCCGCTGTCGTCGTAGACGATCTCCTCGAACAGCGCGTTGCCAATGCCTTGGGCGATGCCGCCATGCACCTGGCCGTCGGCAATCAGCGGATTGATGATGCGGCCGGCATCCTCCACCGCGAGGAATTTTTCGATTTTTGTGCGGCCGGTCTCGATATCGACCTCGACGATGGCGACGTGACAAGCGTTGGAGAAGGTGCCGGGCGGATCATAATCGGCGCTTTCGCTCAGGCCCGGCGTGATCTCGCCCTTGAACGCGTGGGTTTGATGATAAGCGGCACGGGCCAGTGCCGCGATCGTGACCGTGCGATCGGTTCCCGAAACTTTGGCGTCGCCGTCTTCGAGCACGATGTCGTCGGCTGCAGCCTCCAACACATGGCTGGCGATGGTGAGCAGTTTTTTGCGGATTTTTTGCGCCGCCAACAGCGACGCGCCGCCGGCAATGACCAGCGAGCGGCTGGCGAAGGTGCCCCAGCCATAGGGTGTGCGGTCGGTATCGCCGTGCACGATGCGCACGTGTTCGGGTGTGATGCCGACTTGGTCGGCGATGATTTGGGCAAGGGTGGTGCGCAGTCCCTGTCCGTGCGGGCTGGCGCCGATGCGCGCTTCGACGGCGCCGGACGGGTCCATGGTGATTTCGACGGTCTCCCAGCCCGGCGTGATCTCCATGCCGCGCGCCGCAAATGCCGGGCTGCCGTAGCCGGTGCGCTCGGAAAAGGTCGCAAAGCCGATGCCGCGATAGCGGCCGCGTGAGCGCCCGTCGCGTTGCTGCGCGCGGAAGCTTTTCAGGTCCACGTGCGCGATCGCTTGCTCCAAGGTCTCGATATAGCTGCCCTCGTCAAACACCAGTCCGGTGGCGGACGTGTACGGAAATTTCCTGATCAAATTGCGCTTTCGGATTTCGTCGGGGCCGAGATCGAACGCGACCGCCGCCTTGTCCATCAGCCGTTCGATGGCAAAGGTGATGACCGGGCGCGACACGCCGCGATAGGGCGCCATGGTGCAAGTGTTGGTGGCGACGCCGCGCGCCACGCAAGCATAGGCGCGGACGTCATAGGGCCCCGGCAATTCGGCCAAGGCCATCAGCGGCTCGACCCCACAGGTGGTCGGAAAGCATGAATAGGCGCCGATATTGGCGACGACGTCGGCCGACAGCGCCATCAGCTTGCCGGCGGCATCGAAGGCGCCTTCGAGCTGCACATGCTGATCGCGGCTGTGAAACGCGGCGATCAGGTTTTCCCGCCGGTCCTCGCTCCAGGCGACGGTGCCGCGCAACTTTCGCGCCAGCCAAACCAGGAAAACGTATTCGGTCGGCAGCGACATCTTTTGGCCGAAACCGCCGCCGACGTCGGGCGCCACGACGCGCAGATCGGATTCCGGAAACTGCAACACATCGGCAATCGCCGTGCGGGTCAGGTGCGGCATTTGCGTGGTGCAGGTCAGCGTCACGCGGCCCGACGCCGGGTCGAACGCCGCATGCGCCGCGCGCGCTTCAAGCGGCGTCGCATTCTGGCGGCGGGAACGAACCGCGACGCGGATGACCTTGTGTGCCCGCGCGACGGTCGCGTCGAAATCAGGGGTCTTGAAGCGGCCTTCGACCACGATATTGGTGGGACAGTTGTCATGCACGCGCGGCGCGTCGGGTTTTTGCGCCTCTTGCGCGTCAACGACCGACGGCAAGTCCGCAATCTCGATCGCTACGGCTTCGGCGATATCCTCGGCCTCAGCGGGCGACGACGCGACGACGGCCGCGATCGGCTCGCCGGCGAAGCGCACCACGTCGGCCGCCAGGATCGGCTGTGCGATCGGCCGGTAATTGAACTTGTGCAGCATCGGCCGGATCGGCCGCACGCCGTCGAGATCGGCGGCGAGGTAAAGACGCGCTCCGTCAGGCGCGGCGATGCCGACGATGCGGCCCGACGCAACGGGACTGCGGACGAAACGCACCCAGAGAGCGGCGTTGAGATCGCCGGTGAAGCGGCCGCGGCCGGCCACCAGCGCCGGGTCTTCGAGCCGGCGGATGGCGCGGCCGACCCATTTCATTCCGGAGCCGGCGGTTGCGCCTGTCATGACTGGATACGTTTCAGAACCGCGGCGGCTCGCCGAAAAACGCCTGGCGGATGACTTCGGCGAGGTCGGCCTTCGCAACCGGTCGAGGATGGGTGATTTTGACCGCCGCGACAATGTCGATCGCCTTGCCGATGTCTTCCTCGCGCAGCCCCAGTCCCCTCAACCCGGTCGGTAGTCCAAGCCGCACGTTGAGATCGTAAAGGCCGCGCGCCGCGTCGCTGACGCCGAGCGCGCGTTGGATGCGCGCCATGGCTTCGGGCGCCGCGGCGGCGTTGAAGCCGATGGCGTAGGGCGTGGCGACGGCGTGGGTGTGGGCGTGGTCGAGATTGAACCATTGCCGCACGCGCTGCGCGATGGCGTGCTCGAGCCCGACCTCGGCGCGGAAATTCGCCGCCAGCCAGGCGCCGTAGAGCACGTCGGTGCGCGCTTCGAGATCGCGCGGATCTTGCACCAGGCGCGGCAGGCTTGCGCCGAGCCTTTTGATCGCTTCCTCGGCCATCGCCTGCACGATCGGATTGGTATCGATGCCGTAGAGGCTCTCCACCGCGTGCGCCACGGCATTCATGCCGCTCGCCGCGGAAAAACGCGCCGGCAGATCGAGCGTCAATTCCGGATCGTAAATCGCGGTAGCAGGCAGCGCTGCCGCGCCGTCGCCGCTGATCCGGTCGTCGGCGATGCCGATGCGCCACCGCGCCGCCATTTCCGAGCCCGAATAGGTGGTGACGACGGCGATGTAGGGAATTTTGGTGGTCGCCGCCGCGGCTTTGGCCAGCCCGATCGGCGAGCCGCCGCCGATCACGACAAAACCGTCGAGTTTTTGCCGCTTGATGTCGTCGACGATGCGCTCGAACACCTCGCGCGGCATGTTCGGCGCCGAGGCATCGCAGAACGTGACGCAACGGTCGGCGATGGAAGCAGTGACACGGCGGGCGAAATCGGCGCGCGATTTCGAGCACAGCACCATCAGCCGCGACATGTTGTGCAAATCGGTTTCCGCCGGCAGCGCGGCGATCGAACCGGCGCCGAACACGACGCGCACCGGATCGGAACGATAGGTGAAACGGCTCATGATTGGTCCTTAGGGCAGCACGCGTCGTTTTCTGCAAGAGATACAGGAAAGGCACCGGGATGCCCGCTGCGTCCCTTCTCCCCGGAGGGGAGAAGGACAGGATGAGGGGGTTCGGACGATGGAGTTTGATCCTGAATCTTCCGAACCCCCTCACCCCACCCTCTCCCCTACGGGGAGAGGGAGTCACTCCGCTTTCATGCCGGCTTTTTTGACCACCGGTCCCCACTTGGCGATTTCCGCCGCGATGAACGTGCCGAATTCGGCCGAGCTCATGTGCACGGGGGCGGCGCCTTCGTTGTCGAGAAATTTCTTGGTCGTCTCGGAATTGAGCAGTTCCGCGATCGTATCATGGAGCTTGTCGACGATCGGCTGCGGCGTGCCGGCCGGCGCGACGACGCCCCACCAATTGGTCGCCACGTAGCCGGGTACGCCGGCCTCGGCGATGGTCGGTAGCTCTGGCAGGATCGGGCTGCGCTGCGCGCCGCCGGTGGCGAGCGCCCGCAACTGGCCGCCCTGGATGTTCGGCACCGTCTGCACGATCGAGGAGAACATCACCTGGGCTTCGCCGGCGATCACGGCGAGCATGGCCGGCCCGCCGCCTTTATACGGCACGTGCTGGATGTCGACGTCGGCGGTCAGCTTGAACAATTCGCCGCTCAAATGCTGGAAACTGCCGATGCCGGCGGAGGCGTAGTTGAGCACGCCCGGTTTTTCCTTGGCCAGCGCGAGCAGTTCCTTGACCGAATGCACCGGCACGGTCGGATTGACGGTCAGCACATTGGTGCCGGTGGCGATGATGCTCACGGGCGCAAAATCCTTCACCGGATCGAACGGCTCCTTGTAGATCCAGGGGTCGACCGAGTGCGCGATGGACACGATCAAAAGCGTGTAGCCGTCGGGGTTCGCCTTGGCGGCGAGATCGGAGCCGACGACACCGCCGGCGCCGCTGCGGTTATCGACGAAGACCTGTTTGCCGAGCCGTTCGCCGAGCTGATTGGCGATGATGCGCCCGACCACGTCGTTGCTGCCGCCGGGCGGGAACGGAATGATCATGCGGATCGCGCGGCTCGGATAATCGTCGGCGGCCGCTGCCGGCGCGGCGACCAGCGGTAGCGCAAGCGCGAAAAAAAACGTCCCAAACGCAATCGGGCGATATCCCGCCATCAATGGTCTCCTCATCTTGTCCGCGTTTCTTATACCAATCCGCCGCAGCCGTCATTGCGACGCCATGTCATGTCGCCATGTCCTGCACTTCCTTCGCCTTGGCGGAACAGGCCGCAAGCAAAAAGCCCAGATCGGTGCCGGTCGAAACATAGCGCGCGCCCATGCGGACATATTTGGCCGCCAGGTCGGCGCGGGTGGCAAAGCCGCCGACGGCGAGATGCTTGCCGTGCTTTTGGCATGCGGCGAGCGTCTTGGTGTAAGCCTCGTGGACCCGCGGATGGTCGTATTGTCCGGGTAGCCCAAAATCCGCCAACAGATCGTTGGTGCCGATCAGCACCATGTCGACGCCGTCGACCGCCATGATGGCGTCGGCGTTGTCGATCGCGGCCGCGCTCTCGAACTGCGCGATGACCATGGTGGCGGCGTCGACCGCCGCATAGGCTTCCGCGGCGGGGAATGAGCGGTATTGCAGATGGGGCAGGTTGCCGGCATTGGAGCGGTCGCCGAGCGGCGGATATTTTGCGCACCTGACGTAGTCGCGCGCCTCCGCGGCGGAGCTGACATGGGGCGCGATGATGCCGAGCGCGCCGGCGTCGAGAATGCGCTGCACGTCGGCCAGGCCGGGCACCCGCACGAACGGCGTGATGCCGACCTCGAGGGCGGCGATGCAGATCTGGCCCATGGATTCCAGCGAAAAGCTCGAATGTTCCATGTCGACGTAGAGGCTGTCGAAACCCGCGGTCTTGGCGATGCGCGCGATCTCGACGCCGCGAATGAGCCGCACCGTCATCGAGGCGACGACCTCGCCGCGGGCGAGCTTTTCCTTCACATGGTTGCGCAGAACGTCACTGGCTTTGGCTGGCATCTTGTTGGCTGACATCTTGGCTGACATGACCCGTCCTGGAAGCTATTCTGGGGATAGCAGGAGTGAAGCGCCGTGAACTATTCAACTGATTTCAAGTCGGTCCGCAACGACGTGTCGGAAGGGGAGTGGCAGGCCAGGGTCGATCTCGCCGCCTGCTACCGGCTGGTCGATCAATACGGCATGGCCGACCTGATCTACAACCATATCACCGCGCGCATTCCCGGCACCGAGCACCTTTTGATCAACCTCTACGGCCTGCTCTACAAGGAGATCACGGCGTCGAGCCTGGTCAAGATCGACGCCGAGGGCAAGATCATCGCCAAGCCGGACACCGATTACGGCATCAACGTTTCCGGCTATGTCATCCACGGCGCCATCCACAAGGCGCGGCCCGACGTCGCCTGCGTGCTGCACACCCACACGCGCGCCGGCATGGCGGTGTCGGCGATGGAGTGCGGGCTGTTGCCGCTGTCGCAGACCTCGATCCGTTTCGTCGGCCACATCGGCTACCACGACTACGAGGGGCCGGCCATCGACAAGGACGAGCGCGAGCGCATCGTCGAGGATCTTGGGCCGCATGACGCCCTGGTGATGCGCAACCACGGGCTACTCACCTGCGGCGCCACCGTCCAGCAGGCCTTTAATACAATGTATCAGCTCGAGCTGTCGTGCCGCTCCCAGGTCGACGCCATGGCGGCGCGCACCGAATTGACCATGCCGGGCGAGAACGTGCTGGCGCATACCGCGCATCTCTACCAGCCCGGCGCGCGGCGGCCCTACGGCGTGCTGGAATGGCCGGCCATGCTGCGGCTCCTCGCCGCCACCGAGAAGAGTTCTGGCTATCCGCCGTATTGGCACTGAGCGCGCACCGTGCCGCAACTTTCGGCCATTGTGATCACCCGCAACGAGGCGGCGAATATCGGCGATTGCCTCGACAGCGTCGCCTTCTGCGACGAGCGGATCGTGGTCGATTGCGGCAGCAGCGACGCTACCGTCGACATCGCCAAAGCAAAAGGCGCCCGCGTGGAATTTCACGAATGGCGCGGGTTTGGGCCGCAGAAGAATTTTGCGCTGTCGTTGGCGACCGGTGGGTGGGTGCTGTCGATCGATGCCGACGAGCGGGCGACGCCAAAACTTGCCGGCGCGATCAAGGCAGTGCTTGCCGACACCAGCGCCGATGGCTGGGAATTGCCGCGCCGTTCCAGCTTCTGCGGCCGCGAGCTGCGGCATTCGGGCTGGTCGCCCGACTACGTGTTGCGCCTGTTCCGCCGCGGCAAAGCAAAATTCGACGATGCCTTAGTCCATGAACGGGTTATTTGCGACGGCCCCGTCAAGCGGCTCGACCAGCCGCTGCTGCATTATCCGGTGCTCAGACTCGAAGACGCCCTGTCGCGCATGGACCGCTACTCGACCGCGAGCGCCGAGGCGCTGGTGGCGTCAGGCCGCAAAGTGTCGTTCCTCGCCGGCATCGGTCATGGAATCTTTTCATTCCTGCGCGCCTACGTGCTGCGCCTGGGCTTTCTCGACGGCGCCGAAGGATTTCTGCTCGCGGTCGCCAACGCCGAAGGCAGCTATTACCGCTACATGAAGGCCTGGCTCGCGACGCGCGAGTCGAAAATCAACCGCCGCGAAGCGGGGGAGGGGAACCGCGCGAAGTCGGATTGAGCGAGCGCGTGGCGGCTGACGGATAGCGGTGCTGCCAGTCGCTTTATCATTCTCCGACTCATCGAATCCCTGCTTCGGCGCCCGCTCACTTTGCTCGCGCGGCATCGGCCGCGCTGATCCCCTCCAACGCGAGGCCGAGTGTGACGCCTTCATCGATGATGCGGCGCAGCTTCTGGGTCATCGCGATGCGTGTATACTTCGTGGTGAGCGATGGCAGCTTGGCAAGCCCTTCCGCGATCTCGCGGGCGCGGGCCAGCAGCTTGTCCGCCGGAACAATTTCGTTGACCGCGCCCCAGTCCTTCGCCGTCTGGGCATCGAGCTCCTGGCGGGTCATGATAAAGTAGCGGCCGCGTATGCTGCCGATGGCTTCCTGCCACAACAAATGGACACCATCGCCGGACGCGACGCCCAATTCGAAATGGGGTTTGTCCTGAAAAACGGTTGAAGGCGTCGCCAGCACAATATCGGCGAGCAGGATGTACTCGGAGTGCAGCCGCACAGGGCCGTTCACTGCGGCGATCAGCGGAACTTCGATATCGAGAATGTTCATGAGGACTTTTCTACCCTCGCGATAAATTTTGTCGTAGCCTTGCGGGGTGAAAAAGTCGAAACCTTCAGGGCTGATTGTCTCCATAAAGGCGTTGCCGCTGCCGGTCAGGATGACAACGCGATTATCGCGGTCGGAACCGACGGCGTGAAAGAGATCGACGAACTGTTCGTGGGTATATCCGTTGAAGGCCAGCGTGCCGCCATTTGTGTGAAGCGCCACTTCCAGCACACCGGTTTTTGAGCGGGTCAGGCGCGCGTTGGGAAAGCTGTCGCGATAAGCGTCAAAGTGACTCATGACTGGCTCCTTCACGTTTCGGACCTCAGCGAGTCCGATTTTGCTTTGATGCACAGGCTTTTTCGAGATCATGCTTTAACGTCGGCGCGTCTGCGTCTCGGCGATGCTCGGCTTGCTGGCGCGCTCATTGAGAAGGCTTTCCGCACGCTCAATGACAGCGGCGGCCGACACGTTTTTCATGCAGTCGTGGTTATGCGGGCAGCGGTTAAGCTGGCGCAGATAGCACGGCGAGCACTCCAACTCGGCCCGCAGCACCGCGCCGTCGCGCCGGTACGGGCCGGCCCAGACCGGATCGGTCGGGCCGAAAATGCTGACGACCGGGCGGCCGAGCGCGACGGCGAGATGCATCGGCCCGGAATCGTTGGTGACGCAGATGGTCGCGCGGGCGATCAGCGCCGCTAGCTCGCTGAGCGTCGTTTCGCCGGCGAGGTTGATGGCGCCGGGGGCGAGTTTGGCAACGTCGTCGCAAAGCGCGCGCTCGCGCTCCGAGCCGATCAGCGTCACCGCAAAACTGTTCTTCATGAAATGCCGCGCCACTTCGGCGAAGGCTTCGCGCCGCCACTCCTTGGTTTCCCAATTGGTGCCCGGTGCCATCACCAGGAGTTTTGCCTTGGCGATCTCGTAGTAGTCTACGAGCGCGTCGATGCGGGCGCGCGCTTCCTGCGGGATCGGAAACGAGAAATCCGGGGGCCCGTCGTCGAGGCCGAGCATCGGTGCGATGCCGAGATAGCGCTCGACCGGGTGCATATCGAGCGTCGGCAGCGCGATGTGATCGGTATAGGCGAGCCAGCTTCCCTCGCGCGCGCCCTGCCAGGCGTGCTTGCGCGCTTCGTCGGGGATTTTGCGCGCCAGCGTCTTCCAGATATCGGCGCGCGGCTTGTCAAAACCGAGGCGCACCGGGGCGCCTGACGTGAAGGCAAAAAAGCCGCTGCGCAATTGGCCTTGCAGATCGATGACCAGATCGTATTCGACGGCGCGTAGTTGCGCGACCAACCGCGCCGCGGCGACAAACGGCTCAAGGCGCCACGGCGACGATCGTTCGTCGCGGGCAAATTCGATGACATTGCTGATCGCCGGATTGTGCGCCAGCAATTCGCCGATGCCCGGCGTCACCAGCCAATCCAATCGTGCCGCCGGATAGCGCCGCTTGAGCTTGTTCAAGACCGGCAGCGTATGCACCACGTCGCCGACCGCCGACAGCTTGATCAGCAGGATCTTGCGGAAATCGCGGCTGCGCAGATCGTCAGATGGCACGGTCAGTTGGGCCCCCTCGGCGTGCACTTAGCGCGCCCACGCCGGCTTTTGTTAGGCCAAGGTCTTAGGGCAAGCGCGAATCGCTTGAAAATCAATGGGGCTGCGCAGTTTTGGCGTCCCGGATCGCCTGCCACACCTTCTGCGGCGTCGCCGGCATTTCGACGTGGCGCACGCCGAAATCCCACAGCGCGTCGACCACGGCATTGATGACCACGGCCAGCGCCGGCACCGTGCCGCCCTCGCCGGCGGGGCGGATGCCGAGCGGGTGGGTGGAGGAGGGCACCTCGCTCAGCTCGGTGATGTAGGACGGCAAATCGGACGCGCGCGGCATGGCGTAGTCCATGAACGAGCCGGCGAGCATCTGGCCGCTCTCCGGATCGTAGTGCGCGTGTTCCAGCAACGCTTGCCCGATTCCTTGGGCGATGCCGCCATGGACCTGGCCGTGAATAATGAGCGGGTTCACGGCGCGGCCGACGTCGTCGACCGCCACGTAGGTGATCACCTTGACCGCACCGGTTTCGGGATCGACTTCGACTTCGCAGACGTGCGCCCCGTAAGGATAGCTGGCCTCGGCGACGGTCTCGTCGCAAGCGGCATAGAGCGGTCCGCGCAAATCCTCGGGCAAATCGGCGCGCTCCAGCGCCGCGCGCGCCACGTCGAACAAGCCGACGTCGTGGTTGGTGCCCTTCACGGCGAAGCGGCCGTCCTTGAACTCGATATCGGCGGCTGCGGTCTCGAGCAGATGCTCGGCGATGCGCAAGGCTTTCTCGACGATGCCGTCGGTGGATTTCTTGATGACGATCGAGCCAAGCCGCATGCCGCGGCCGGAATGGGCGCCGCCGCCGACTGTGACACGATCCGTATCGCCGGTGACGAAGCGCACGCTGTCGATCGGCACGCCGAGCCATTCGACGACCAACTGGGCAAAGCTCGTCTCGTGGCCCTGGCCTTGCGAGGTGACGCCGATGATCAGCTCGACAAAACCCTCGGGCGAAACGGTGATCTCGGCTTTCTCGCGCGGCACGCCGGTTGAGATATCGACGTAATTGCCGACGCCGATGCCGCGGCACTTGCCGCGCTTCCTGGCTTCGGCGCGGCGGCGCTTGAAGTTTTGCCAGTCGCCGAGTTTCAGCGCCAGATCCATGCCGCCGATGTAATCGCCGTTGTCGTACTCGACGCCGAAAGGATTTTTGTACGGCAGTTCCTTTTCGGTCACGAGATTGCGCCGGCGCAAGGTGACCCTGTCATAGCCGCATTCGCGCGCGGCGAGATCGATCAGCCGCTCCATGACGAAGATCACCTCTGGCCGGCCGGCGCTGCGATAGGGCCGCGTCGGCGAGGTGTGGCTCAAGGTGGCGCGGGCGCGGAAATGCGCCGCCGGCATGCGATAGATGCTCGACATCATCTGCACGCCCTTTTGCACCATGGCGAAATTGGTGGTGTGGGCGCCGAGATTGCCGAGATTGGAGCCGCGCATCGCCAAAAACTTGCCCTTGTCGTCGAGCGCCAGCTCGGCTTCGACGGCAAGGTCGCGCGCCTGATAGTCGCTCAGGAACGACTCGTGGCGCTCGATGATCCATTTCACCGGCCGGCCGAGCTTTTTCGCCGCCCAGGCGATGAGTGCGAACTCGGCGTAGATCATGCCGCGGGTGCCGAAATTGCCGCCGACGTCCTGCATCAGCACGCGGACTTTCTCCGGCGCCACGTCGAGCATGGTGGCGAGATCGTTCTTCAGCCGCACCGCGCCGCCATTGCCGGCATAGACGGTGTAGCGGCCGCTCTCGGCATCGTAGGCGGCGAGCGCCGCGCGCGGCTCCATCGGCACGCCGGTGACGCGCTGCACCCAGGTCTCGAACCGGGTCACATGGGCGGCGCGGGCAAAGGCAGCGTCGGTCGCCGCTGCATCGCCAAGCTCGCCGTCGAAGCAGACATTCGATTTCGCGCTGTCGTGCACCCGCGGCGCATCCTGCCGCGCGGCAGGGACGGTTTCGACCACGGCCGGCAAGATGTCGTAATCGATCACCACACGCTCGGCGCCGTCTTTCGCTGCGTGCACGGTTTCGGCAACCACCATCGCCACCGCTTCGCCGACGAAACGGGCCTTGTCGGTCGGCAGCGGATAATGCGGCGCCTCGAACGGCGGCTCGTCGCCCTTGATGCGCAGCTGGGCCTCCTTCTGATGCGGCGACCACGGCTTGTGCGGGATCGGCTTGAGGCCGTCGGCGGCGAAATCCGCGCCGGTGAGCACCGCAAGCACGCCGGGCGCGGCCTTGGCATCATCGGTCGCGATGCTGCGGATGCGCGCATGGGCATGCGGCGAGCGCACCATGACCGCATAGACTTGGCCCGGCAGGTTTTCGTCGGCGGTATAGCGGCCATTGCCGCGCACCAGGCGCAAATCCTCGCGCCGCCGCACCGGCTGGCCGATGCCGGAGTTTTTGGCTTGCTCAGTCATGCATTTCCTTTAGCGTCATTGCGGGCCGAACGAAGCAGGAGCCCGAAACCTATATCCTCAAGGGCCAATTGATCCACCCGCTAATTGTTTGCGTTTATTACGTCACTGCTGGATTTAAAATCCCAAAGACACCATTGGTGAATATAGCCTTTTGGCGCTCATGTTGCATCTGCGTTGCAACGGGTGATCGAAACCGTCACGGCCATCCAGGGGAACGGTGAGCGGGCGCTAGCCACATATCTCGGCTACAATTTGCCTGCACAGCAATAGCCTCTCGGACGGTCGCCCACTGGCTGGCAGAGGCGAAGTCACAACTTGATGGTCCCAAAAACTTACGCCGTCATCTTGTTCGTGCTAATTTTTTTCAATTGCTATAGGGAAGCTGATATGTATGACTTCCTCAAGGACTTCGCTTCTCCCCTTACTACTCTGCTAGCGTCAATTGTTGCCGGCGCAATCACATTCGTTTTTGCACGCACGCAAGTTCGAATTGCTCAGGCTCAAAAAGACATTGCCCTCGACAAACTGAAATTCGACTTGTTTCAATTGCGGTATGGCGTTTATTTAGCGACGAAGGAGCTTATCCAATATATTTTATTCGTAGGAGCCGAGCGGTTTACCGACAACTCAAAGATCGATGCTTTAGCTGTAAAGCTTGACGAGGCTCGTTTTTACTTTCCACCTGACATTTGCGCGATTTTGCATGGGATTGCTGACGATTGTCATGAATACTTATTTCAGATGCATCAGGACCAGATGGCCGGCATAGACTGTGATGAAAACTTTCAGCAACACGTCATTCGCATGCGTAGCGAGTTAGAAAGTCGGCTCAATGCTCATTTCATCAATCTGCCAAAAACGTTTCAGTCGTCATTGCAATTCTCGCAATTGACCAAATCAGACCACCAACAGGCGGTTGGCGCTCCCGACGACAGTCCAGTTCGCGGTTGGATGATGCCCCACCGACTGCCTTTCTCGAGGCCATAAGCCCTTTTGCTCTAATTCCACATCCAGACGCCTAGAAGCTGAAAAAAGAAGCCGCAGATAATGAACTTCAGGCCTGTCTTGTGCTCAAAAAAGAGAGTGTTGCGTATCCACGTCTTCACCGGCCGATCCGGATCGTCAATTATCTCCCGCGTAATCCTCGACGGCGGGCCGCCGGGGTATTTCTCGACATCGCTGAATTTCTCAATCGCCCAGTCGAATGCGCCGCTCAACTCCAATTGAACAATGCCGGCAATATCCAACATCAAGCCGACCGAGCTGAACCATCTCCCAGGATGGTCGTAGAACGCCATGCAAAAGCTAAAAACTGCGCCGATCAATAAGGCACATAAGAACGCTTTCATCTTTTTACTTCCCAAGTCTTCCTCCCTCACACGGAACTCGCCGTCAAATGCGTGCTACTACCACATGACTGTAAGCTGAAAATATCGCGAACAATCTCGTCGCGCGCGGGGTCCATTTTCCGTCGGCGAGATGTCCCATTGATCTTCTCCGGTCGTGCGGTCTCACTGCAGCGGAAGATCGGCCTGCTTGATCACCTTGCCCCACAGCGCGCGTTCCTGAGCGAAGAACGCCGCCGCGTCGGCGCGGCTGCCTGGCGCCAGGTCCATACCCAGCGCCTTGGTCTTTTCGATGAACTCAGGGTTCTTGAGAACGTCCACGACGTCGCGGTTGATCTTGTCGGCGAGCGCATCGGGCGTTTGCGGCGGCGCGACGATGCCGAAGAAGGTCACCGCGCGATAGCCCGGCACGCCGGCTTCGGCGAGCGTCGGCACGTCCGGCAGCTCCTTCACCCGTTCGGTGCCGCCGACGGCGATGATCTTTTCCTTTTGCGCGCGGTAGAGCGGCAGCGAGGTCGCCAGCATGTCGAACATCATGTCGACATTGCCGGCCAGCACGTCGGCGACCGCGGGGCTCAGGCCTTTGTAGGGAACTTGCAGCAGCTTTATGTCGGCGAGCATTTCCAGCTCGATGGTCGCCAGTTGCCCGACCGAGCCGACGCCGGGCGTCGCCGCGGTCAGCCGGCCGGGATTGGCTTTGGCGTGGGTGAGCAACAGCGGCAGGTTTTGCGCGTCAAAACCATTGTGGAGCACCAGCACATAGGGCGACGTCGCCAGCACAGCGATCGGCACCCACTTCGCCGGGTCGTAGGACATGTCCTTATACATGTAGGCGTTGGTGGCGATCGGCCCGGGCGAGGCGAGGAGTAGCGTATAGCCGTCGGGGTCGGCGCGGAAAACTTCCGATGCGCCGATATTGCCGCCGGCGCCGCCGATGTTTTCGACGATCACCGCTTGCCCCCATTTGCGGCCGAGCTGGTCGGCCAGCACCCGCGCCAACAGATCGGTGCCGCCGCCAGGCGGGTAGGGCACGATCAGCTTGACGACGCGGGCGGGGAAATTGGCTTGCGCTAGGGCAGCCGGAATCGCAGCGGCGACGGCGAGCATCGCGACCAGCGCCGTGATTGCAATCCTGATGCCGCGCAACGTGTCCTCCAGCGGTGCTTGCGGACGCATGTTATGGGAGCCGCCGACCGCGCGCCAGCGGCCGGCCGCCGGTCGCCCTGTGCTGACAAGCAACCGTCGCGGATGTAGACAGGGACAAGGCCAAGCGGAGGAACGCCGTGCTGGCACGGGATGAGCGAAACACGCCGGTCGATTGGGTGGCGCGCGCCGCGGCGCTAGTGCCGATGATCGCGGCCGCGAGCGACCGCATCGAGGCCGAGCGGCGCATCGTGCCCGAAGTCATCGCGGCGCTGCATGAGGCGGGCCTGTTCCGCATGCTGCTGCCGGCCTCGTTCGGCGGCGGCGCGGCCGATGTGCTTGCCTTCAACCGGGTGATCGAGACCATCGCCACCGCCGATGCCTCTACCGCCTGGTGCCTGGCGCAGCAGGTGGCGAGCACGCAGTCGGCGAGCTATCTCGACCCAAAAGTCGCGCGCGAGATTTTTGCCGGGCCGGACGGCGCCGTCGCCTGGGGCCCGCCGTCGGGCGCCAAGGCGGTCGTCGTCGACGGCGGTTACATCGTCAACGGCCGTTGGCGCTTTGCCAGCGGCAGCGAGCATTGCCCATGGCTCGGCGGCCATTGCGCGGTGATCGAGGCCGACGGCAAGCCGCGCCTCGACAAGCAGGGTCGCCCGGTCATGCGCACCATGCTGTTCCGCAAGGACAAGGCAACATTCTACGACATCTGGCATGTGATCGGGCTGTGCGGCACCGGCAGCAATGCCTACGAGGTGACCGAGCTGTTCGTGCCGGAGGCTTATTCGTATTGGCGCGATCTGCCCGCCGACCGCCGCGGCGTCGATGCGCTCGGCAACATTCCGCTCTTGACGCTTTACGGCATGGGCTTTTCCGGCGTCGCGCTCGGGCTGGCGCGCGCCTCTCTCGAAGCCTTCATGACGCTTGCCGAAAAGAAAAAGCCGGCGCCAACCCACGGCGCGCCGGTCCTGTTGCGCGACAATGCGGTGATCCAATCGCGCGTCGCCAAGGCGACGGGCCGGCTGCACTCGGGGCGCGCTTATCTGCACGACATGCTGCATGAATTCTGGCAAGCGGCGACCGCCAACCGCGCGCAAACCCTCGAGCAGCGCGCGCAATTGCGCGTCGCCATCACCGGCTCCATGGATCAGGCGCGCAGGGTCGTCGATTTCGCCTACCACGCCGCCGGCGCCGACGCGATCTTCAACGGCAGTGCGTTCGAGCGGCGCTTTCGCGACATGCATACCGTGACGGCGCAGGGCCAGGCGCATCTGTCCAATTTCGAAGGCGCCGGCCAGGCGCTGTTCGGCATCGAGCCGAGCCAACGGCTTTAGTCATGGCCGAAAGCGCAACAAAAACCCTGCGCAAGGAGGACCCGGCGCTGCTGTCCGGCCGCGGCCGCTATGCCGACGACCTGCCGGTGCCGGTCGGCATCTTGCACGCCCACGTCGTGCGCTCGCCGCATGCCCACGCCGACATCGTTGCGATCGACGCCAGCGCGGCGCTTGCGCACGACGGCGTCTGGGCCGTCATCACCGGCGAAGATATTCGTAAACTGTCGGAGCCGTTTCTCGCCGCGGTGAAAACGCCGGTGCAGCAATGGGCGCTGGCCGTGGAGCGGGTGCGCTATGTCGGCGAGCCGGTGGCGCTGGTCGTGGCCGAGAGCCGCTATATCGCCGAAGACGCGGCCGAGTTGGTGACGATCGAATATGCGCCGCTTGAAGCGATTATCGACCCGCGCGCGGCGTGCGCAAAGACCGCGCCGCTCATCCATCCGCAGGCCGAGACCAACGAAATCTCGGTGCGCAAATTCTCCTATGGCGATACCGAAGCCGCGTTCGCCCGCGCCGACCGCCGCATCGCCATGACGACGGAATTCCCGCGGCTGTCGTTCACGCCGATCGAATGCTACGTCGTGGTCGCCGAGCACAATCCGGCCGAAGGCAGCTACGACGTGCTGGCGAATTTCCAGGGCCCGTTCAGTATGCATCCGGTGATGGCACGCGCATTGCGCGTCGCCGGGCCGAAATTGCGCCTGCGCATCCCGCCGGATTCCGGCGGCAGTTTCGGCATAAAACTTTCGGTGTTTCCTTATGTGGTGCTGATCGCGCTCGCGGCAAAAATCACCGGCCGCCCGGTGAAATGGGTCGAGGACCGCATCGAGCACCTGGTCGCCGCAAGCTCGGGGCCGAACAGGGTCACCGAAATCGAGGCCGCGATCACGAAAGACGGCCGCATTCTCGGGCTGAAACTCGATCAGCTCGAAGATTACGGCGCGTTTTTGCGGGCGCCGATGCCGGGGCCGCTCTACCGCATGCACGGCGCGGTGACCGGCGCCTACGACATCGCCAATGTCGAGGTGACCAACAGGGTCGTGCTCACCAACAAGATGCCGTCGAGCCTGATCCGCGGCTTTGGCGGGCCGCAGCTTTATCTGGCGCTGGAGCGGCTGATGCAGCGCATCGCGGTGGAGCTGAAGCTCGATCCGCTCGACGTCATCCGGCGCAATCTCATTCCGGCGGAGAGATTTCCCTACCATGCGGCCGCGGGCGCGCTTTACGATTCCGGCGATTATTTACGCGCGGTGGAGAAGGCCCTTGGCGGCGGCCGGCTCGACGCGCTCAAGCGCCGCCGCGACGAGGCCCGCGCGGCAGGGCGCACATACGGCATCGGCTTTGCGGCCATCGTCGAGCCGGCGATGTCGAACATGGGCTATCTGTCGACCCTGATGACGGCGCAGGCGCGCGAAAAGGCCGGGCCCAAAAACGGCGCGGTGTCGATGGCGCGGGTCAATATCGATCCGCTCGGCGCGGTGTCGGTCACCGCCGATGTCACCGTGCAGGGCCAGAGTCACGAGACCGTGCTGGCGGAGATTGTGGCGCGCGAGCTCGGCCTGAAGTCCGACGATATCGAAGTGGTGCTGGAAATCGACACCGCCAAGGATCAATGGTCGATCGCGGCCGGCACCTATTCGAGCCGCTTCGCTTCGGGCACGGCCGTGGCGGCGCACATGGCCGCGGCGCAGATGCGCGACAAGCTGAAAGGTATTGCCGCCAAGCAGCTCAACGTGCTGCCGGACGACGTCGAGCTTGCCGGCGGCAAAATCCGCAGCCGCAGCAATCCCGACAACGCGCTGCCGTTCGGCCGGGTCGCCGCGACCTCGCACTGGTCGCCGGCGATGCTGCCGGAAAATATGGCGCCGGCATTGAGCGAGACCGGAATCTGGTCGCCGCCGGAGCTTGAGCCGCCGTCGAGCGACGACCGCATCAACACCTCGCTGACTTACGGCTTCGTCTTCGACATGTGCGGCGTCGAGATCGATCCAAAAACCTATTCGGTCCGCGTCGACCGCTATGTGTCGATGCACGATGCCGGCCGCATCCTCAATCCGACCATAGCCGAGGGCCAGATCCGCGGCGCCTTCGCCCAAGGCATTGCGGCTGCGCTCTACGAAGAGTTCACCTACAACGACGAGGGCGCGTTCCTGAGCGGCACCTTTGCCGATTATCTGGTGCCGACCGTGAGCGAAATCCCCGAGGTCGAGATTTTACATTATTCCTCGCCGTCGCCGTTCACGCCGCTCGGCGCCAAGGGGCTTGCCGAAGGCAATTGCATGTCGACGCCGGCCTGTATCGCCAATGCCATCGCGGACGCGCTCGGCGTCGCCGACGTGACGCTGCCGGCAACGCCGCGGCGCATCCACGCCATGTTGGCGGCGAGTGGCAAGCCATGAAGCCGCGCAAATGAAGCCCAGACCTTTCGATTACGTGCGCCCGGACACGGTCGAGGAGGCGGTCGCGCTGTTGGCCGAATACGGCGACGATGCGCGCATCCTCGCCGGCGGCCAGTCGCTCGTTCCCATGCTCAATCTGCGGCTGATCGATGCCGGCGTGCTGATCGATATCTCCCGCATCGGCGAACTCG
>Ga0210405_10001707_pt1 | contig 24292 bp, 22 predicted proteins | sample IncBWH11MmetaG_FD_155492 | JGI IMG/M metagenome (GOLD analysis project Ga0210405, IMG submission 155492) | Forest soil microbial communities from Barre Woods Harvard Forest LTER site, Petersham, Massachusetts, United States - Inc-BW-H-11-M | ecosystem: Environmental > Terrestrial > Soil >... | reverse complement strand
GTGACTAACTCGTGTGTTCTACCATTTTACACACGAGGCTGCGGGTGCAATGGGCACCCGGCATTCCCCACGCCCTTTATGGGGCGGAAGATTGATGCATGACTCGGGCGCGATCGCGCCGCGGGAGTGCGCAGCTATTTCTCTGTTGTCATCACCCGCCACCGGGTCGACGCAACGCGCCGCCCGGTGGTGGGGCATGACGACGGGCGGGGGATGCTCTCATCAAAACGGCTTGCTCAAGAACCGCGAGCCTTTCAGCCCATATCGCCAGGGCAGTTCAACCGCCTTGGTCAGGCCGATCCGCACGCCGGAGGCGATCTCCGGCGTGCTCGCGCGGGCGCGCAGCGCGATCGGGGGCGCATCGAGCGGAAGACCATTGTGCTGGTGGGTAATCCCAAGCGCTTCGGTCAGCTTGCCCGGCCCCGAACAGAGCGATCGCTCGTCGTCGGAGTGCCTTCGGCGCCGCATAGCCGCGATGCCGTGGGTGGGCTCCAGCGCGCGGATCAGCACGGCGCTCGCCGAACCTTCCTGTTCGCAGACAAAATTGACGCACCAATGGATGCCGTAGGAGCGATAGACATAAGCAAATCCAGGCGGGCCGAACATCACTCGGTTGCGCGGCGTCGGTCCGCGGAAGGAGTGTGCGGCCGGATCGGTGTGGTGGTAGGCCTCGACCTCCACGATGATGCCGCCGACGCCGTTCACCAGCAGCGTGGCCCCGATCAGGTCGGGCGCGACCTGATGCACGCTGCGAGCAAAGAAGGTACGTTTGAGGGGTTTGCCTGGTTTTGGCGCGATCAGGGTGCGGTTTTGGGCCATTCGGGCCGGTATGTTAAGACCGAAAGCAGACCTAGGCGAGCGGTTGCGGTTCTCGGTCCACCGGATTACCTAAAGGTCTGACAGATACGGATTCTCCATGGTCGTCGTCGTCGATACCGTCTCCGCCACGCCGCTGCGCCCGCGTCACCCGGAAAAGGTGAATCGGCCGGATGCGCTCTCGCCACCGAAGCCGGACTGGATTCGCGTGCGGGCGCCGACCACGCGCGGCTATGCCGATACCCGCAACATCGTGAAGGAAAACGGCCTCGTCACGGTGTGCGAGGAGGCGGGCTGTCCGAATATCGGCGAGTGCTGGGACAAGAAGCACGCGACCTTCATGATCATGGGCGACACCTGCACCCGTGCCTGCGCCTTTTGCAATGTCAAGACCGGCATGCCCGGCGCGCTCGATGCTCACGAGCCGGAGCACGTCGCGGAGGCGACCTTCAAACTGGGGCTCGCCCATATCGTCGTCACCTCGGTGGATCGCGACGATCTCGCCGACGGCGGCGCCGAGCATTTCGCGCAGACCGTCCGCGCGATCCGCTCGCGCTGCCCGACCACGACCATCGAGATTCTGACGCCGGATTTCCTGCGCAAGGAGGGTGCGCTGGAAGCGTTGGTGGCGGCGAAGCCCGACGTGTTCAACCACAATCTGGAAACGGTGCCGTCGCGGTATCTGAACGTGCGCCCGGGCGCGCGCTATTTCCATTCGGTCCGGCTGCTGCAGCGGGTCAAGGAAATCGATCCGACCATCTTCACCAAATCGGGCATCATGGTCGGTCTCGGCGAAGAGCGCCACGAGGTCCTGCAGGTGATGGATGACCTGCGCTCGGCGGATGTCGATTTTCTGACCATCGGCCAGTATTTGCAGCCGACCCGAAAGCACCACGCCGTGATGCGCTATGTGACCCCGGATGAGTTCGCGGGCTATGAGAAGGTCGCCTATACCAAGGGATTCCTGATGGTGTCAGCGAGCCCGCTGACGCGGTCGTCGCATCACGCTGGCGAGGATTTCGCGCGATTGCAGGCGGCGCGCGCCGCAAGATCCCGCTAGAGCGTCAAGGCAATGCCAAGATTCTCAAGCAAGCGCCGGGTTCACCACAGCGCGCAGAAGATGTTCGACCTGGTCGCCGACGTCGAGCGCTACCCCGAATTCGTGCCGTTGTGCCGCTCGCTGAAAATACGTCAGCGCACGCCAAAGTCCGATGGCACCGAAATCGTCATCGCCGACATGACGGTAGCGTTCAAGCTGGTGCGCGAGGCCTTCACCAGCCGGGTGACGCTGGACCGTCCCAACCTGAAAATTCTCGTCGAGTACCTGCAGGGGCCGTTCAGCAACCTCGAGAATCGCTGGACGTTCGATCCGAAGTCGGACAATGACTGCGAAGTCGGGTTCTACCTTGCCTACGAATTCAAGAGCCGGATGCTGGCAATGCTGATGGGCACGATGTTCGACGCCGCATTCCAGCGCTTCGCGGCGGCGTTCGAAAAGCGCGCGGATGCGATTTATGGAAAGCCGGGCGTCGTTGGCAAGACCGCATCATGAGTGCTTGTCGTGCGGCTTGCTATGCCCGCGGCGGCCGCCGCCGTTTGACCGCGCCGCGGCGGGGCGTTCGTGCCAGGCGGGGATAGATCCGGCTGGCGGCTTCGCGTCGCGGTTTTGCGGTTGCCTGCGGCCCGCGCGCCAGTTCCAACAACATGCGCAGGGCTTCCACGACCGAGCGCTGCCGCACCGCGCTGCGGCCGATGGCGCCGAAGCGGCTCTCGCGATGCAGAATTCGGCCGTCGCGGGCGGCGACGGCAAAATGCACGAGGCCCACCGGCTTTCCCGGCGTGGCGCCTCCCGGACCGGCGATACCGGTGATGGACACGGCAAGATCGACGCCGGCTCGCTCCAGCGCGCCGATGGCCATCGCGGTCGCGGTTTCCTTGCTGACCGCGCCGAAGGTTGCAAGCGTCGTGGCCTTGACCCCGAGCATCGCCCGCTTGGCCTCGTTGGAATAAGTGACAAAGCCGCGGTCGATCACATCGGAGGAACCGGGAATATCGGTGAGCGCACCGGCGACCAGACCGCCGGTGCAGGATTCGGCGGTCGCAATGGTCAGCTTGCGCATCCGGCAAAGATCAAGCAGCGAGCGGGAGAGGGCGCGGGCGTCGCTGCCGCTCATTTAACCGCTCCAACCTTTGTCGTCCCAACCTTTGTCATCCCATGGCAGGCGAATGGTGGCGCTCGCGGTCGCGGCGATGCCTTCCTCGCGGCCGGTGAAGCCGAGGCGCTCGCTGGTCGTCGCCTTCACCGCAACCCGCGAGATGCTCACCCCAGCGATCTCCGCGATCCGCGCGCGCATGGTGTCGCGCAACGGGCCGATCTTCGGCCGTTCGCAAATCAGCGTCACTTCCAGATTGGCGATGCGGCCGCCACGCGCCGTCACCCGATCGACCGCGTATTTCAGGAACTTGTCCGATGCCGCGCCCTTCCATTTCAGGTCGCTGGGCGGAAAATGCGAACCGATATCGCCATCCGCCAGCGCGCCGAGGACGGCGTCGACGAGCGCGTGAAGGCCGACGTCGCCGTCCGAATGCGCGAGGAAGCCTTTGGTGTGCGGCACGCGAACGCCGCAAATCATGAGGTGATCGCCCTCGCCAAAGGCGTGAACGTCGTAACCTGTCCCGGTCCTGACGTCGCCGAGCCGGCTCGCGAGGCGGGCTTCTTCGCGGGCGAAATCTTCCGGAGTCGTCAGTTTCATGTTCGCAGGATCGCCTTCAAATGTCGCCACCGTCAATCCCGCCCATTCCGCCAGCGCGGCATCGTCGGTGAAATCGCTGCGGCCGTCGCGCGCCGCGCGGCGGTGGGCATCGAGAATAACATCAAAGCGGAACGCCTGCGGGGTTTGTGCGATTCTCAAACGGGCGCGCTCGGGCGTCGCCTCGACATTTCCTCTGCCATCGACCAGTTTGATTGTGTCGGCGACTTGTATGGTGGGAACCGCCGCGCCTGTAGCGGAAGCTGCCTGGATCGCGCGCGAAATCAGCGCTGCGGAGACAAAGGGTCGCGCGGCGTCGTGGATGAGAACGACGTCAGGCTTTTGGGCGGCGAGCGCCTCCAGTCCGGCATGCACCGAAGCCTGACGTGTGGCCCCCCCGTTTGCCGGAGGCTCGTGCTTCAACTCCCGCACGGCCTCATTGAAAATGGCGATGTCGTCGGGATTCAAAACCGGTTGCACGGCCAATACCTCGGGATGTCGGCAAAAGGGTTCCATCGCCCGGAAAATAACCGTCTGGCCGCCGATCGAGCGGTACTGCTTCGGTCCACCCGCACCGGCGCGGAGGCCGCGTCCGGCCGCGACAAGGATGGCTGCAGTCCGCTCAGGTTTCGGCATGGGATTTCAACTAGATGCAAACGGGATTTTGAACGCGCGGTAAATGCCGGCGCTCTGCCCTTATCATGCGGACGCGACGAAAACAGAACGATTCCCATACGCTGTGGGGAAAAGCATATTTTGTTGCAGTGCACTTGCAAGATTTATAGAACTGTCTAAAGTGTAGGCATATAACTTGACTGCACAAGATTTGTGCCCAAAAGTGGATTCCGGCAGGCGCGGCGTCTGTCGAAACAACGAGAAATCCGTGACCGCCCTGGAATCCTTACACCTTAAACCGCTGAAAATAGGCGATATTCAGGTCGCTAACCGGGTTCTTCTGGCACCCATGTCGGGCGTCACGGACGCCCCCTTTCGACGCCTGGTTGCGGCACTTGGAGCCGGACTTGTCGTCTCGGAAATGACCGCGAGCGATGATCTCGTCAACGGTCGACCGATGTCGCGGCTGCGGTGCGAAGCTTCCGGAATAGGCCCGCACGTCGTTCAGCTCGCCGGCTGCGAAGTCAGATGGATGGCGGAGGGTGCCCGTATCGCCGAAGCCGCTGGCGCCGAGATCATCGATATCAATATGGGCTGCCCCGCGCGCCATGTGACGGGCGGCCAGTCCGGTTCGGCATTGATGCGCGACCTCGACCACGCCTTGAGACTGATCGAGGCGACCATTTCCGCGGTGAAGGTGCCGGTGACGCTGAAGATGCGGCTCGGCTGGGACGATCGTTCCGTCAACGCACCGGAATTGGCGCGCCGCGCCGAGGCTGCAGGCGTGCAGCTGATTTCGGTGCATGGCCGCACCCGTTGCCAGTTCTACAAAGGTGAAGCCGACTGGCGCGCGGTGCGTGCAGTCAGGGATGCCATTCGTATTCCGCTGGTGGTCAACGGCGATATCACCTCGTTCGAGAAGGCCGTGGCCGCGCTCGAAATGTCGGGCGCCGATGCCGTCATGGTCGGCCGCGGCGCGCAGGGCCAGCCATGGTTGCCCGGCCAGATCGGGCGTCGCATCGACACCGGGGTTGTGGAATCCGCACCCTCCTTGACGGAGCAGCTCAAACATATTCGCGCCCTCTATGACGAGGTTTGCAGCCATTACGGTCTGCGCGTTGGCCTTCGCCATGCGCGCAAGCATCTCGGCTGGGCATTGCAGATCGCGGCCCAATACAGCCGGTCGCCGGCGACGACGCTCAAGAGCTGGCGCGAGAGGATTCTGACATCAGACGATCCGCGCCTCGTGCATCGATCCCTGCAGGATGCATTCGACGACTTTGCGTGGAGCGTTGCATGACCTCGGCCGCAGAAAATCGCCGACCCGTGCCGTCCGACGCCGATGCCATCCTCAACGCGTTGCCCAATCCCGTGCTGCTGGTTGCGCCCGATGGCAGGATCGTCGATGCAAATATGTCGGCCGAGTCGTTTTTCGAGATTTCCGCGCAATTTCTTCAACGTCAGTCGTTGAAGGAGCTGGTGCCCTTCGGAAGCCCTTTGCTGGCGCTGATCGATCAGGTGCGCTCAAGCGGCTCGCCGGTCAATGAGTACAAGGTTGACCTGGGTACCCCGCGAATGGGTGGCGATCGTCTGGTCGATCTTCACGTGGCGCCGCTCACCGAGCGGCCCGGTCATATCGTCGTGATGCTGCAGGAACGTACCATCGCCGACAAGATGGATCGGCAATTGACGCACCGGAGCGCGGCCCGTTCGGTGATCGCGCTGGCAGCGATGCTGGCGCATGAAATCAAGAACCCGCTGTCCGGGATCCGCGGTGCGGCGCAGTTGCTCGAGCAGGCGGCTTCGCCCGAAGACCGCATGCTGACGCGGCTGATCTGCGATGAGGCGGACCGCATCGTCACGCTGGTCGATCGCATGGAAGTGTTTGGCGACGATCGGCCGGTGGCGCGCGGTCCGATCAACATCCATTCGGTGCTCGATCACGTCAAACGGCTGGCGCAATCTGGCTTCGCCCGCAATATCCGCTTCGTCGAAGAGTACGATCCGTCGCTGCCTCCGGTGCTCGCCAATCAGGACCAGTTGGTCCAGGTCTTTCTGAATCTGGTGAAGAACGCCGCCGAGGCCCTGGCCGACCTCGGCAGCGACGGAGAGATACAGCTCACCACTGCATTCCGTCCGGGCGTACGCCTTTCGGTGCCGGGCAAGAAATCGCGGGTGTCGTTGCCGCTCGAATTCTGCGTCAGGGACAACGGTCCCGGCGTGCCGGAGGACCTGTTGCCGAACCTGTTCGACCCGTTCGTCACGACCAAGCCGACAGGCAGCGGGCTCGGACTGGCGCTGGTGGCCAAGATCGTCGGCGATCATGGCGGCATCATCGAATGCGAATCCCAGCCGCGAAAAACCACCTTCCGGGTGCTGCTTCCGATGTTCAATGCCGCGAAACATTTCGATCAAAGTGACCGCGATGACGTTTCGGGGACGCCGTTGCATGCCTCACAACACGCAAGATGAGGAATAACGATGCCCGCAGGTAGCATACTTGTCGCCGACGACGATACAGCCATCCGCACGGTTCTCAATCAGGCGCTGTCGCGCGCCGGATACGAGGTGCGGCTGACAGGAAACGCGGCGACGTTGTGGCGCTGGGTAAGCCAGGGCGAGGGCGATCTGGTGATCACCGACGTTGTGATGCCCGACGAGAACGCGTTCGATCTCTTGCCGCGGATCAAGAAGATGCGGCCGAATCTTCCCGTGATCGTGATGAGCGCGCAGAACACCTTCATGACGGCGATCCGCGCCTCCGAGCGCGGTGCATATGAATACCTGCCGAAGCCGTTCGACTTGAAGGAATTGATCGCGATTGTCGGCCGCGCGCTCGCGGAGCCGAAGGAGCGGGTAGCCAACAGCGTCGACGATTCCGAATTCGACTCCATACCGCTGGTTGGCCGTTCGCCGGCGATGCAGGAAATCTATCGGGTTTTGGCGCGTCTGATGCAGACCGATCTCACCGTGATGATCTCCGGCGAGTCAGGGACCGGCAAGGAATTGGTGGCGCGCGCGCTGCACGACTACGGCAAGCGGCGCAACGGGCCGTTCGTCGCCGTCAACATGGCAGCGATCCCGCGCGATCTCATCGAGTCGGAGCTGTTCGGTCATGAACGCGGCGCATTCACCGGCGCCAACACACGCGCCTCCGGCCGGTTCGAACAGGCCGAAGGCGGAACGCTGTTTCTCGACGAAATCGGCGATATGCCGATGGAAGCGCAAACCCGACTGCTCCGGGTACTCCAGCAGGGCGAATACACGACCGTGGGCGGCCGTACGCCGATCAAGACCGATGTGCGCATTGTAGCGGCGAGCAACAAGGATTTGCGGATTCTGATTCAGCAGGGCCTGTTCCGCGAGGACCTGTTCTTTCGCCTCAACGTCGTGCCGTTGCGGCTTCCGCCGCTGCGCGAGCGGATCGAGGACTTGCCTGATTTGATCCGGCATTTCTTTGCGCTGGCCGAGAAGGACGGATTGCCGCCGAAGAAGCTTGATGCGCTCGCGCTGGATCGCATGAAGCAGCATCGCTGGCCGGGCAACGTTCGCGAACTCGAAAACCTCGCCCGCCGGCTTGCAGCACTATATCCGCAGGACGTCATCACCGGATCGGTCATCGACGGCGAATTGGCGCCTCCGGCGGTGGCGTCGGGCGGCAATGCGAACCACAGCATCGACAACCTCGGCGGCGCCGTCGAAGCCTATCTGTCTTCGCATTTTTCGGGTTTCCCCAATGGTGTGCCGCCCCCCGGCCTCTACCACCGGATCCTCAAGGAAATCGAGGTGCCGCTGCTCACGGCGGCGCTGGCGGCGACCCGCGGCAACCAAATCCGGGCGGCCGACCTTTTGGGGCTTAACCGCAACACCTTGCGCAAGAAGATCCGCGATCTGGACATACAGGTCTATCGCAGCGGCAATTGAAGGTTCGGCCAACCGGGCGGGTAGACCGGTGGCCTTTTCGTTGGGCTTGTTCCTTGGACTTTACCTCCGTCCGTCCTGGAGAAGCGCCGCGGAATTGTCGCAATTTGGCAACATTGTGGTATGAATGCATCAGTCTGCCGCGGACACATCTGCCTTCAGTTCACCAATTGCCGAAATGACCAGCGTAGACACCTCGGCTGCACAGTTCGACCCGTCGCTCGCTGAACCCAAGGGATCGTCCCTGCGGAGGCTGCTGGCGCCGTTTGCGATCGGTTTGGCGCTGCTGTCGGCCTTCCTCACCTTCGTGGTGCTCACCGGGCTGACCCGAATTGAGCCAACCCGCGAAGTCGCCGTTTCCTTCATGCTGATGAATGGCGCCACCATTCTGGTGCTGGTCGGCATTATCGTCCGCGAAGTCTGGCAGGTGATGCAGGCCCGGCGCCGTGGCCGGGCGGCAGCGCGGCTTCACGTCCAGATCGTCAGTCTGTTTTCGATCATTGCGGTGTTGCCGGCGGTGCTGGTGGCGATCGTCGCCAATGTGACGATCGACCGCGGTCTCGACCGCTTGTTTTCGGGCCCAACGCGCGACGTGATTCAGAATTCGCTGATCATCGCGCGCGCCTATATGCAGGGACACGCCCAGCTCATTCGCGGCGATATCCTGGGAATGGCCAACGACATCGCCCATGCCCGGCCGCTGTATGACCAGGATCGGCAATCCTTCCGTGAGTTGCTGACGGCGAGCGCGGCCTCGCGCAACCTGCCAGGGGCCATGCTGATCGACAAGGATCGTCATGTCCTGGAGACGGCCCAAACCGGAATCAAGGTGGCGTTTTCTGCGCCGCCGCCCGAATTCCTCAGCAACGTCAACGAAAACGAGCCCGAAATCGTGGTGTTGCCGGAGGTGAATAACGTTGCGGCTGTGATCCGGCTGCGCGCCTTCAACGATACTTTCCTCTACGTGGCCCGGCAGCTCGACCCCCATGTCGTCGACCAGCTCAAGCAGACCGAGGCGAGCGTCGCAGAATATGCGGAAATTGAATCGCGCCGGCTCGGCATTCAGGTGAATTTTGCCCTGATATTCGCGGTCATCGCGCTGACCATCCTGATGGCCTCCATTCTGATCGGGCTGAATTTTGCCAACTGGCTGGTCGCCCCGATACGGCGACTGATGAGTGCCGCCAATATCGTCTCGACCGGCGACCTCCATGTGCAGGTACCGGTGCTCAGTTCGGAGGGCGATCTGGCGCAGCTCGGCGAGACCTTCAACAAGATGACACAGGAGTTGCGCACCCAGCGTGACGAATTGGTGAGTGCCAGCGACCTTATCGACAGCCGGCGCCGGTTCATCGAGGCGGTCTTGTCGTCGGCGAGCGCCGGCATTATCGGCGTGGATGCTTCCGGTAGCGTCGGTATTCTCAATCGCTCCGCCGAAAAGCTGATAGGTCACGCGGAATCGGAGACACTGGATCATCCGCTCTCTGACGTGCTGCCCGAGCTCGATGACATGATGAAAACCGCGCGCGCGAGCACTCAGCGGCTGGTGCAGGGCCAGATCACGATCAATCGCGAGGGCCATGAGCGCAATCTCTCGGTTCGCGTCACCGCCGAGCAGACCAGCCACACCCGCGACAGCTACATCATCACGCTTGACGACATTACGGAGCTCGTTTCGGCGCAACGGACCTCGGCATGGGCCGACGTGGCGCGCCGGATTGCCCACGAAATCAAGAATCCGCTGACCCCGATTCAGCTTTCGGCCGAACGCATCCGCCGCAAATTTGGTAAGGTGATCACCGAGGACAAGGCCGTTTTCGAGCAGTGCACGGAGACGATCGTGCGTCAGGTCGATGATATCAGGCGGATGGTCGACGAGTTCTCGCGCTTCGCGCGGATGCCCAAGCCCGTGATTGAGGGGGAGGATGTCGCCGACACCGTGCGCCAGGCTGTGTTCCTGATGCGGGTTGGCCACCCCGACATCGATATCGAGGCCGAAATCAGGGACGAGCCAATGCGGGCGCAGTTCGACCGCCGGCTTATTTCACAGGCGCTGACCAATATCATCAAGAACGCGACCGAGGCCATCGAGGCCGTGCCTGCGAGTGAGCCCGGCAAGGGTCGCATTGATGTCATCGCCGCCCGCGAAAACGATGACATTGTGATCGACGTCATCGACAACGGTATCGGCCTTCCGAAGGTGAGCCGCGCGCGCCTCCTGGAACCCTATGTGACGACCCGAGAGAAGGGCACAGGGCTTGGACTGGCAATCGTCGGGCGCGTTCTGGAAGATCACGGCGGACGGATCGAGCTCCACGATGCCTCAGACATCCGCCCGGGCGCACGCGGAGCGTGGGTGCGGTTGCGATTTGCGGTATCGGGCCACGCACCGAGTGTCGAAGCGAAAGAGCCGGTCCCTGAAACAAATGCTCCGGAATCTGAAACCACCGAGCCCGCAGAAACGACTAACAAACAGACCAAAATCGAAGCCGCAACAGGCAACTGACAAGACAGGCGCGACCCATGGCAAGTGATATTTTGATTGTCGATGATGAAGCCGACATTCGTGATCTGGTCGCGGGGATCCTTGACGACGAGGGTTTCACTACACGAACCGCGCGTGACAGTGATTCAGCCCTGACGGAAATAGCGAATCGGCGCCCAAATCTGGTGTTTCTCGACATCTGGCTGCAGGGCAGCAAGCTCGACGGATTGCAGTTGCTGGAACACGTCAAGCGCGACCATGCCGATCTTCCGGTTGTGATGATCTCCGGCCACGGCAATATCGAAACGGCGGTCGCAGCCATCAAGCGCGGCGCCTATGACTTCATCGAAAAGCCGTTCAAGTCTGACCGGCTGATTCTGGTCGCAACGCGAGCGCTGGAGACGTCACGCCTGAAGCGCGAGGTCAAAGAACTCAAGCAGCTCGCGCCGGCCGCGAGTACCTTGACCGGCCGCTCGGCTTGCATGAATCAGTTGCGTCAGACCATCGACCGGGCCGCCAAGGCCAATAGCCGCATTCTGATCGTGGGGCCGTCGGGTTCCGGGAAGGAACTGGCGGCGCGCACGCTTCACTACGCGTCCGGCCGCGCCGACGGACCCTTCGTTGTCATCAACGCTGCCGCGATCACGCCGGAGCGCATGGAAATCGAGCTGTTCGGTATCGAGCAATCCAACGGCGAGCACTCGCGCAAGGCCGGTGCGCTGGAGGAAGCCCACGGCGGCACCTTGTTCATCGATGAAATTGGCGACATGCCGCGCGAAACCCAGAACAAGATTCTGCGCGTGCTGGTCGATCAGACGTTCCAGCGACAAGGCGGCACCACCAAGGTTAGCGTCGACGTTCGCATCATTTCCTCGACTGCTCGCAATCTGGAGGAGGAGATCGCGGCGGGCCGGTTCCGCGAAGACCTCTATCACCGGTTATCGGTGGTGCCGATCCGCGTCCCGCCGCTGTCGGAGCGGCGTGAGGATATTCCGGAACTGATCGACTACTTCATGGACCAGATCTCGGTCGCGACGGGTCTCCCGAAGCGCCAGATCGGCCAGGACGCGATGGCGGTGCTGCAGTCGCATGTCTGGCCTGGCAACGTCCGCCAGCTTCGCAACAATGTCGAGCGGGTGATGATCCTCGCCGGGGGTGGTCCGGAAGTCATCATCACGGCCGACATGCTGCCGCAGGATGTCGGCTCGATGGTGCCGGCGATGCCAACCAGCAACAACGGCGAGCATATTATGGGCCTGCCGCTTCGCGAGGCGCGGGAAGTGTTCGAGCGCGACTATCTGATGGCCCAAATCAGCCGCTTCTCCGGCAACATTTCTCGCACAGCGGAATTCGTCGGCATGGAACGCTCAGCCCTGCATCGCAAGCTGAAGGCGCTGGGCGTAGGTTGAGTGCCGACCTGGCCCGGCAGTTTCGATCGATCCTGGGAAATTTCGTCTCTTTCCGGGTTTTTGCAGAGAATTGTGCCTCTGTTCACCGCCGCTGACGCCCGAACTTGCTTGCCTAAAAACCAAGCCTGCCCTCTAATCGTCCTGTCGCGCACCCCGGAGGGGGATCTCAGGGGTGCCGGCAACCGGGGACGCTCCGAGAGAGAGCAGTCCGGTTCAATAAAAAGAAGCAACAAGACTGCGGGATAAAAACAATGGCGGCAGACCGCGCACAAAATCTACAGGACACCTTCCTTAATCACGTTCGAAAAACCAAAACGCCACTGACGATCTTTCTGGTCAATGGAGTAAAGCTGCAGGGAATTGTCACCTGGTTCGACAATTTCTGCCTGCTGCTCCGGCGCGACGGCCATTCGCAGCTTGTCTACAAGCATGCGATTTCGACCATCATGCCGGGCGCCCCGATCCAGTTGTTCGAAGGCGGCGAGGATGCGCCGGCTTGAGAGTGAACTGATTGGAACCCCGAAACCTTGATGGGGGTGCCGACCGTCCGCGGTCGGTAGCGGGCAAGCAAACTGGGCGGGTGATCGTCATCGGCCCTTACCTACGTATGCGCCGCGGCGAGGCCGACGCGCAATCGGAGTCCCATGCCATCCGCGGCTCCGACGCGCGGCTGGAGGAAGCCGCAGGGCTGGCGCGCGCCATCGATCTGACCATCGCCGACGCGCTGATCGCGCCGGTAAGTCAGATTCGGCCGGCGACCTATCTCGGCAAGGGAAAGGTTGAAGAGATCGTCGGCCTTGTCACCGGCCACGAGATCGAACTCGTCGTGATGGACTGTGCGCTGTCGCCGATCCAGCAGCGCAATCTCGAGAAGGCCTGGAACACCAAGGTACTCGACCGCACCGGGCTGATCCTCGAAATCTTCGGCCGCCGCGCCAAGACCAAGGAGGGCGCGCTTCAGGTTGAACTCGCGCATTTGAATTATCAGCGTAGCCGCCTGGTGCGGTCATGGACCCACCTGGAGCGCCAGCGCGGAGGTTTCGGGTTCATGGGTGGTCCCGGAGAAACCCAGATCGAGGCCGACCGCCGCCTGATCGGCGAGCGCATTACGCGCCTTGAGAACGAACTCAAGAAGGTACAGGCGACACGTCGGCTGCATCGCGCCGGCCGGCAGCGGGTGCCTTACCGCGTGGTGGCACTGGTCGGCTACACCAATGCCGGAAAATCGACGCTGTTCAACCGGCTGACGCGCGCCGACGTTCAGGCGGCGGACATGCTGTTTGCAACGCTCGATCCGACCTTGCGGGCGCTCAGCCTGCCGCACGGCGGCAGGGCGATGCTATCGGACACGGTCGGCTTCATTTCCAACCTGCCGACGCAACTGGTTGCGGCGTTTCGCGCAACGCTTGAGGAGGTGCTGGAAGCCGACGTCATTCTCCACGTCCGCGACATCTCGCATGAAGACGCCGATGCGCAGCAGCGCGACGTCGAGACCGTGTTGCGTCAGCTTGGCATCGACCCGGATGCGGGCATGGGCATTATCGAAGTCTGGAACAAGATTGACCGCTTCGACCCGGAGAGCCGCGAAAACCTGCGCAATATCGCCGCCCGCCGCCCGCCGGAGCACCCGTGCTTGCTGGTTTCCGCCCAGACCGGGGAGGGGATCGACGCGCTGCTCGCCGCGATCGAGGTGCGGCTGGCGGCAACGCGCATGACGCTCGATCTGTCCATCGACGCCGCCGACGGCGCGGGCATCAGCTGGCTGCATCGCAATTCGGAAATCCTCAACAAGAGATTTCACAACGGGCGCTTCGATATGACCGTACGGGTCGATCAAACCAAGCGCGACATCGTGGTCAACCGCTTCGACGCGGTGCCACACACGATCTGAGACTTATTCCTTTTTCTTTGCCTCATCCCACAGCGCATCCATTTCCGCCAGCGAGGCGCTTTCGAGCGAGCGCCCCTGGGAGCCCAACGCGCGCTCGATATAGCCAAAGCGGCGCTCGAATTTCGCATTCGTGCCCCGCAGCGCCATTTCTGGATCGATACCGGTGTGCCGAGCCAGGTTGACCAGCGCGAACAAGAGATCGCCGCTTTCTTCAGCAAGTTCGCCGGCATCGCCGCGATCGAGGGCTGCCTCGATCTCGTCGGCTTCCTCGCGAATTTTGCGCAGGACCGCGCGTGGATCGTTCCAGTCGAAGCCGACGCTCGAGGCCTTGCGCTGCAGCTCCATGGCGCGCGCCAGCGCCGGCTGCCCGGCTTTCACCCCCGACAACAGCGATTTATCAGACGTTTCGTCGGGGGGCCGACGCGCCGCGCGCTCCGCCTTTTCCTCGCTCTTGATGCGATCCCACGCACCCTTGACCTCCGATGGCGTCAATCGTCCGTCCTTGTCGGCGAAGACATGCGGATGCCTTCGGATCATCTTGGCGGAAATCGCCTCGACCACGTCGCCGAACGCGAAGGCATTCCGTTCCTCCGCCATGCGGGCATGGAACACCACCTGCAGCAGGAGATCGCCGAGTTCGTCACGCAGGTCATCGAGATCGCCGCGCGCAATGGCGTCGACGACTTCATAGGCTTCCTCGATGGTATAAGGAGCGATGGTCGCAAAAGTCTGTTCAAGGTCCCACGGGCAGCCGCTGCCAGGTGTTCGCAACGCCGCCATGATGTCGAGCAGCCGTGAAATATCGCGGGAAGAGGTCATGATACACCGGGCCTTTGGAGGTCATCGGGCCTGTATGCCGCAAGACGTCCATCCATCCCAGCGAAACGAACCGGATCCTCGTGATTTCCACCGTTAGGCAGAAGAAAAGGATTGAGAATACCGTTGGCCTGTCGTTGGTTCCGCTCCCGCTGTGAACGCAGATTATTTGGCGTGACGGGCGTGCCGATGTCTGCTGCGCCGACGCGGCTCGGCCGTGGCGTCGTGGGGTCTTGCCACATGACCCTGGTTCTTTTGCGCGGCGCTCATCGGCCCCATCGCCAGTCGGAGCGTGGCGCCACTGCTGGAATCCGACGCAGAGGCGAGTTGCGGAACGGTCGTTGCAAATGCGCAAATTGCCACCAGTCGCACAACGTGGCGAGGCACGATGTTCATGACGTCATTCCTGCAAGGATGCTTGTGTGTAGAGCCAGTGTAACGCCTTGCGGGCACAACTTAAAGACAGCATCAGGTTAATTTAAAATAGCGTGCCCGCGCAGGCTCGCTCTGGCGCTGACGAGTCAAGGTACCGGCGGAAAATCCTCCGGCCTCAATTCGATCGGCGAGCCATGGGGCGTGCGGTCGGCAGCATGATCCCAGGCGTCGCGGTAGCGATGCTGGGCTTCGAGAGTCGCGACGCCCTTTGCCGCGATCAGTTTCTCCAGGGTCGCGAGCCAATGCCGGTAATAGGTCTGGCCATCGTCAGGATCGCCGTCCGCCTGCGCACGCTTGATTTCATTCGCAAGCGTTGCGGCCCACTCGTTCCAGGTGAACAGGCCGCGCTCATGGAGCGTCAGCGCCATCGCAAAGGCCTGCGCTTCCCAGGGCTCGCGAAACACCGGGCCGTCGTCGTCGCGGGGCAGGTCAGGGAGAGCGTTGGTCGCACGCGCCGCGGCGGTGTCCGTCATGCCGGCTCCAGATACGGTTCGAATGCATCGATGGATATCTTCACCGTGGGATCGGCGTCCGGACCCCATAATTCAGTGCCGTCGAATACAACGGTGTAGAGCCATTGCGGATTCTCACCGGCCTCCATGGCCGCCGAGTCCGGAAAGACGCTACAGCCGAGATTACGCTCGACCACACCGACATGACCGCGCGTGTAACGCGGCAGCCGCGTGTGCGTCGTCGGATGCATTTTTTTTGCACGCACGCGGTCGCCCGGCTGGAATTTGGCCGGCGCGGGCGCCTTACGTCCGAACTTGCCGCGCACCATGATGCGCTCGACGTCCTCGATCGTGAACTTACCGTGTTTGAGAGGCTTGGCTGGTTCCATGGCATGACCGGCGGCGACCTCGGAAGCTGCGATGTAGCCCTTGTCGATCAGGAGGTCTTCGAGGCCAAGCAGCCATTTCCGATAATATGAGCTCGCCAGATAGACGTGAGGCGGCAAGGTTTCCCGATAGAAGCGTGACGTGTCGATGTTGAACGCGCCGGCCGCACCCATCGCCCGGACCATCGCCAGGACGCGACCTTCCCATTTGGCGTGAAACATCGGCTCGTTCGGTTCGGCTTGGACCTTGCCGAAGCCGTCCATGCCGCCCATGTCGTGCACGCCGTTCATGACGGCGCCCCCGGCGTTCTGGGAAAGCCGGTGCCGATCATCGAGTCCCGCGTCACGAGTTCGGCGAGCTGCTGCTCGCTCCAGCCTTCGGTGCCTTCGGGGCGCATCGGCAGCACCAGGAAACGGGTCTCGGCGGTGGAATCCCACACCCGTATCTCGGTCTCCTTTGGCAGGCTGACGCCAAAATCGGCCAGCACGCCGCGCGGATCTTTCACCGCGCGTGATCGGTACGGCGCGGCCTTGTACCAGATCGGAGGGAGGCCCAGCATTTCCCAGGGATAGCAGGAGCACAGCGTGCACACGACGATGTTGTGGCGTTGTGGCGTGTTCTCGACGGCGACCAGGTGATCGCCGACCCGGCTGACGTGACCGAGCGTGCCTACAGCTTTGGTGGCGTCCTCCAGGAGGGCCCGCCTGAAAGCGGGATCGGACCACGCCTTGGCGACAACCTGCGCGCCGTTGTGGGGGCCGATCTTCGTTTCATAGGCCTGGATGATGGCATCGAGTGCGGCCGGATCGACATAGCCTTTCTCGGTCAGGATGGTTTCGAGGGCCCGCACGCGCAATTCGGTCTCGGAAAGTTCCGAATGGTCGTGGTGATCGTGATGATGATCGTGTTCGGTCATGGGTCCAAAGATAAACGCAATATCCTGTTCGTGTCGAGGGTCGAGCCGCGGTGGCGAGGCGGGGGGTGTAGTCCAGCCAGGGGGCTGATTTTGCGGCGCGCGCAGCGCCGTCGCCCGCTATGGCAAGGCTTTGCTGCGTCGTTTTACCGGCCGCTTGTTTGGCGATCGCCCGGGGCGCCCGCGCGGTCCAGACCCGACCAGCTTCGCGATCGCTCCCGTTTCAATGTCCCGCTCCAACCGGTCAAGATTTTCGTAAAGTTGAACCAGGGTCGCCTTCAACGCAGCCGCATCCCTGGCCGTCATGTTGCCGGTCGCGACGTTTTCATAGTGGGCGGCGACCGGCATGAAGCGCGCGGCGAGCGCCGCGCCGCGCGGCGTCAGGGTGACCTGCACGCTGCGTTGATCGTTTGGCGGTCGCTCGCGAGAAACGATGCCCTCACGGTGCATGTCGGCGACAATCCGCGATAGCGTCGACATTTCCGCCGACGTCAGCGCCGCAAGCTCGCCCAAACGAAGTGGGCGGCCCTGTTCAGCCAGCGCCGCCAGCACGCGGTACATCGGTAGCGTCAGCCCATCGTTCCGCACGATCCTGACAAAAAGCTCACCCATGCGGACCCCGAGACGGGCGAGAAGGTAGGGCAGGGAATTTGAGAGCCGGTACATGGGTGTTATCCGGGAGCAGGGGGCAATTTGCCCAACCGACATTTGTAATCACATCATTTGCATTTGCAAGATTACCGTTGACAAGTTGCGGGGCCGTCTTGTCTGATCCTGCCGGGCAAAGAACAAGACGGAGGCCGCATCGATGCGGGGAAAAGTAGCTCTCGAGGAGCATTTCGCGATCGAGGAAACCCTTCAGGACAGCGCCGGGTTTTCGCCCGAGGCCGACTGGCCTGAGCTGAAGGCCCGGCTCCTCGACATCCAGCACCGTCGCTTGCGGGAGATGGATGCACACGGCATCGAGGTGATGCTTCTTTCCCTGAACGCACCGGCCGTGCAGGCGATAGCCGATCGAAACAGGGCCGGCGAGATATCGCGTCGGTCAAACGACTTTCTGGCCGAGCAAATTCAACGCCAGCCAACGCGATTTGGGGGCCTTGCAGCGCTGCCGATGCAAGCCCCTGACCTGGCCGCTCGCGAACTGGAACGTTGTGTGCGTGAATTGGGGTTCTGCGGCGCACTTGTGAACGGCTACAGCCAGGTCAGCGACAGCGAGTCCGGCCTCTATTACGACCTTAAGTCTTACTGGCCGTTCTGGGCGGAGGTCGAACGGCTGGATGTGCCGTTCTACCTTCACCCCCGCAATCCTCTTCCAAAGGATGCCGCCATTTACGACGGTCACCGCTGGCTGTTGGGGCCGTCCTGGGCGTTCGGGCAGGAAACCGCCGTCCACGCTCTCAGGTTGATGGGATCGGGATTGTTCGATGCCTATCCGCGGCTCAACATCATCATCGGCCACATGGGGGAGGGGCTGCCATATTCGATGTGGCGGATCGACAACCACAACAAGTGGATGCGCGAACAAAACCGGTATCCGGCGAGGCGCAAGATCGCCGACTATTTCCGCGAGAATTTCTACATCACGACATCGGGGAATTTCCGGACACAGACGCTGATCGATGCGATGCTGGAGATCGGCGCCGATCGAATTCTTTTCTCGACCGATTGGCCTTTCGAAAATATCGACCATGCGTCAGACTGGTTCGATGCGGCGCCGATCGCGGAAGCGGATCGTCACAAAATCGGCCGAGATAATGCAAGGGCGCTGTTCAAGCTCGATCAACCCGCCAAATAAGGCTGCCGGAGAGCGGGGACGGTGAGAAGTCAGGGGAGGATGCCATGAGTACACAACCCGAAATCGACGTCCATGAAGAGTTGGCGGGTGCGGCCGTCTCTCCCTTGCACAAGATCCTGGGCGTGTTGATCACGCTGATCACCCTGTTCGACGGGTACGACACGTTCAATCCGGCCTATGTGATTCACTACGTGATGCAGCCCTGGGGATTGGTTCCCAGCCAGGCCGGTCTTCTGGTCAGTTCGGGTTTGGTCGGATTTCTGTTCGGTGCGATGGGGCACGGCATCGCGGCGGATCGCTACGGGCGGAGAAACACGATTGTGGCTGGCCTCTGGATCGTGAACATCCTGACGCTCCTGACCGCCATATTCGCCACCAATTTCGTTAGCTTCTGCATCCTGAGATTTCTTACGGGTCTCGGCCTCGGCGTCCTCTTGCCTCTCGGCACAACCTACATCAATGAACTTGCGCCACAGCGCGTCAGCAACCGCTTCTCGCTGTGGGGCGTGACACTGGGTTGGTCGCTCGGCGGCGTTGTTGCAAGCCTTGTCGGTGTTTTCCTCACGCCGCAATATGGCTGGCAAATTCTCTATTTTGCGGGGGCGCTGTCCATACCCCTGACGTTGGTGGTGCATGCCGTGCTGCCGGAAAGCCCCAAATTCCTGGCCGCGAATGGGCGCATCGTTGAGTTGCGAGCCCTGCTGTCCCGGCTCCGCCCGGAGCGTAGCATGGTCTACCAGAGCGCTTCGTTTCGGGCGAAGGAGAAATCCTCGCAGCAGAATCCGATCGCGTCGTTGCTGGCCCCGCGCTATCGCCGTGTCTCGCTGACGATCTGGTTCACCGCGTTTCTCAGCCTGTTTGCGATCTTCGGACTCACCGGGTGGATTCCCACGGTCATGCTCAAGCGCGGCGAAACCTTTGCGGCTTCCTTTGGCTTCGGCGCCCTGATGCAGGCCACCTCGTTTTTCGGCGGCCTTGCGCTTGCCATGATGGCTGACCGGGGATTTGCCAGTACGCCGCGCTTGCTAGGTGCGTGGTGGACGATTGGCGGCCTTGCGGTCGGCGCGCTGGTGTTCGTCAATGGACATGGGTTTAATCTGGTGATTGTGGCGATCGCAGGTTTTTGCATCATCGGCGCCCAGCACGTCCTCAACAATTTCACCGCCAATTCATATGAGACAGGCTCTCGCGCCAGTGGTGTCGGCATGGAATTGGGAGTGGGGCGCATCGGCGCTATTCTTGGACCCTATGTCATTGGCCTGTTGCAGCAGGTGACGGGCGGGCCGGAGGCAGTATTTTGGGCGATCGGCGGCGCTGCATTGGTCGCAGCCCTGGGCATCAGCTCGCTCACGATGCTGGGCCATGCGGCCGAGGTCGGCGTAGCGCCCGCGGAGTAGGCGTAAGGGGATTAGGCGGCGAGAAATCAATCGCTGGCCGGTTAGGCAATGGGGAGCAACAGGATGAAGACTGCCAAGGAGTTGACTAACAAACTGGAAGACGAGGGGTTGCAAAGTCAGGCGCTACTGCTGGCGCGCCTGCTGCTCGCGCCACTGTTCCTCTACAGCGGAATTGGAAAGATACTCGCCTTTGGTCTGACGGCATCACGTCTGCCGGGCGGCGAAGGCGGGCTTGGCAGTTTCATGGCCGCGGGAGCCATCGCCATCGAATTGGGCTGTGCAACAGCCGTTATCCTCGGGATCTGGACACGGTGGGCGGCGATCATCCTGATTGCTTTTACGATTGCAGCCACGCTGATGTTTCACCAGTTCTGGGCTGTTCCCGCGCCACAGGTGCAGGGCCAGACGATCAATTTCCTCAAGAACCTCGGCCTGATCGGCGCTTGTGCCATGATCGCGGTCTTCGGCGCCGGCTCGTACTCGCTGGAGGCGAAGTGGCGGCGAAGTTCGTAGTTCCCAAGGAGCAGGGCTGTGACGACGATCAACTGCGATATGGGGGAGGCGTTCGGCCTCTATCGGATGGGCGACGATGAAGCGCTCATGCCGTTGATCTCGGTCGCCAACGTCGCGTGCGGATTCCACGCGTCCGACTTCAACCATATGCGCAAGACAGTGCGGCTGGCCAAACAGCACCATGTCAAGGTCGGTGCCCATCCCTCGCTGCCAGACCTGCAGGGGTTTGGCCGCCGCGAGATGAAAATGTCGCGTGACGAACTCGCCAATTGCATCATCTATCAGGTCGGCGCGCTCAAGGGCTTCCTTGTGGCCGAGGATATGGCGCTCAACCACATCAAACCCCACGGTTCGCTCTATGGCATGGCGGCACGGAGCGAGGCCGTGGCGCAAGCCATCTGCGACGCGGCGGATATCTTCAAAGCCCCGCTCATGGGTATGATCGGGACGCAGCACGAGATCGTGTACCAGGCTCGCGGCCATGCCTTCATCGCGGAATATTATGCCGATCTCGATTATAACGACGACGGCAGTCTGATCATCACACGCGAACATCAGGCGGTCGATCCGGCTGAAGCCGCCTCGCGTTGTTTGCGCGCCATCGCCGAGGGCAAGACCAGATCCATCCATGGTCGGGATGTTGCCGTGCGCGCCGACTCAATCTGTGTCCATTCTGATACGCCAAATGCCGTCGAAGTCGCCGGCGCCGTGCGTGAAGCACTGAAATCCCGTCGCAATCACTAGTCGCGGGCAGGGAGGCAGATTGGTGGCCGATTTCGTGACGATCGAAAAGGGCCTCGGGCCGGAGGGGCGAATCGCGGTGGTGCGCTTTGACCGCGGCGACGGCATCAATGCGCTGTCGCCGGAAGCGATGCGCCAATTAACCAACGCGGCGCGCAGCTTCGAGGACGACGGTGACACCTCGGTCGTGGTGCTCACGGGCGGGCCCAAGGCGTTCAGCGCTGGCTTCGATCTGAAGGATCCCGAGGGCCGCTTGCGCAAATCCATGGACCTCGGCTCGTTGCGTCGGCATTTGAAACTCGGACCTCGGCTGAGCCGCGCCTGGCAGGAGATGGAGCAGATCACCATCGGCGCCATCGAAGGATTTTGCATCGGCGGCGGCGTGGCGCTCGCGGTGGCGCTCGATTTTCGCGTGATGGGCCGCGACGCCCACCTACGGGTTCCTGAAATCGGCCTCGGCATGAATATGAGCTGGCAGAGCGTCCCGCGCATGTTGCATTTGATGGGGCCGGCCCGCACCAAACAGGCGGTGATCCTGGCGGACCAGCGCATCAGCGCCGCCGAGGCGCATGAATGGGGATTGGTAGAGGAGGTCGTCGATCCCGGCACGGCCTTCGACGCGGCGATGACGCTGGCGGCAAAGGTTGCTGCGCAGCCGCCGCTGTCGGTCGCCATGACCAAACTGACCGTCAATCGCCTGGCCCACGCGCTCGACGATCTCGCCAGCCACATGGACGTCGATCAGTTCGCGCTGGCAAGCCTGACCGAGGACCACAAGGAGGGTGTCGCGGCGTTCCTGGAGCGGCGCAGGCCACGTTTTAAGGGACGCTAGTTGGACCAAGGAAGTGCGGGTGTGCCCTAAAGCGAATTACGAGTCTGGACAGACAAAAAAGTCAATTCTTTCAATAGGGTTCTTAAAGCAGATTCGGAGTCAGCTTTAAGTCAATTCGGAGTCCCGGGCGATGCGCTGGAAAGCGGACGCGTCAAAAGAAAATCCTAATAGCCTGTTTAGGAGGAGCCCATGCCGAGGGGCCGCTGCTGGCGCGAAGCGGACGTTGACCCGGCGATCTTTGATGCCTGTTACGGGAGGTAGAACGGACGTGCCGTTCAAGCGGGGCTACTTCCATTTTTGACCCGCAGCGGAAGTGGCGCGGGTCGTATGAGATGAATATCTTCTTGGCAGACGAGGGATGAGAGAATCGTCTTATTCCCGGGTATCCCTTCGCCAAGGATTGAGTCCAAATAGGACCAAGCGAAGTCACGTGCACTGCGGGCTGTGCTTTAGGAAATTTGGATCGATCAGCATTGACGGAGGCGTCGCTTTACTCATGAATACCGGCCGGAGTGTGTGTGATTTGAATCGCCACACGTTGTCCTTGTTCAATACACACTCATTGATCAAATCTGCCACCATAGGGGGATTTGATTGGCGCATCGATGGACCACCATAGAAAATGACTATACCCAGTACTGTCGCGCAGCGCTCGCTGCTCGACGCTACATATAGATTGGTGACCAGGTGACGCACTGCTCTCACGCCGCTAATCCCTAGTTGACGCACTACTTTCTCGCCGTTTTGACGAGCACGCCACTCATAAAATGCTCGGATCTGTTCACGCCCTTCAAACCGGTTGTGACCCACCGTCTTCACGCCGTCCGGAGTGAAAAATTCATGGGCAGTGCGCCCTTCGTTGACGTCAACGTCGTACCAATATGTCACCTCAAGACGATGAAGAGCGTGCCAGAGGAGGAGTTCGTCGTGAGTATTCATTGCCACTTCAGGCAACTCGTGAAGATTGGTCGAAATTTCGTTATCTGCCATCGAATCTGTCGTCGAATGGGCCAAAATTATTTTTACTAATGCAGGACAAATTGTCACCCGGCACTCAAATCATGTACCGCGGCTAAATCTCATAGCACCAGCGGCACCACGGGTGAGCGCGTGCCCCGACGTCACGGTCGCGGGCCTCCAGAACCGTCTACGAAGACGTCAATTGGGAGAGGGTGATTGATCACGTAAGAACCGTAGTTCTGGTCGTGCTTGTCGGGTTGGATCACACCCGCCGCGTCCTTGGCGCGGGCCAGCAGCGTGTACTGCCCTGGCTCATTCGGCGTAAGCCAATCGAACTTCCAGCGCCGCCACGCATGTCGTCGCACAGGATCCAGGAATTCGGCCTCGGCCCAGATTAGGCCTCCATCGGTGCTCACCGCGATCCCCGCTACGTCCGTATCGCCCGACCATGCAGCGCCGAAAACCGTGTAAATCCGATTCGGCGCGAGGCTTTCATAGACACGTGGTCGCGCGATTTCGGACTTGATCTGCATTTCTCCCAACGCACGCCGCACGGGCTTTCCATCCATCGAAGCCCAGTAGCCGTAATCCGATGTCTGCCAGTAGCCGTGAAACGGCTCGCGTACGGCTTGGATACCCGTCAACCACTTGACCGAAGCCATTCCGTAATGCCCCGGCACAATGGCGCGCACGGGAAATCCGTGATCGCGCGGAAGATCACGACCATTCATCTGGTAGGCGATCAGGACTTCCGGCTGAATTGCCTTGGCCCGGGGCAGACTCCAGACAAACGATATCGGTTCGGGAGGCACAGGTTCTTCTTTAGGTATTCCGCGATCCGCGCCTTCGAGCACAATCTCGCAAGCGTCTTCCGCCAGTCCGGCGCGCTCCAACAATGCTCTAAGGGGGACACCAGTCCATTCTGCATTACTGACGGCTCCGAGCTCCCACTGAGCGCCTTGCACCTGCGGGACGAGAAAGACTCGGCTATTACCGGCGCACTCCAAAGTCGCCACCCGGGTCTCGGACGGCATGCTGCGCAGCTCGTCGTAGCTCAATGTGAATGGACGCCTGACCGCACCGTCGATGCGTAGTTGATAGGAGGCACGGTCCAGGGCTGGTATCGGAAAATGGCTGCGGATGTAGAACAGCTCTGTGGGA
>Ga0210405_10001706_pt1 | contig 24308 bp, 19 predicted proteins | sample IncBWH11MmetaG_FD_155492 | JGI IMG/M metagenome (GOLD analysis project Ga0210405, IMG submission 155492) | Forest soil microbial communities from Barre Woods Harvard Forest LTER site, Petersham, Massachusetts, United States - Inc-BW-H-11-M | ecosystem: Environmental > Terrestrial > Soil >... | reverse complement strand
CTGGCGGTAACCTTGCGAAACATCATAGGCATAGAGACACCTTTAGGGACACTGAATTCTAAACCGGTGCACCTGAGACGTCAAATCGGGAATCTCGTTCATTCAAGGACATTTATCCCCCGATGCTGGTTAGACGTAATAGGAGGTATTGGCGTTGCCTGCGCGGAAGAAATTAGCGGGAAGGCACTCGGCTCATTGCACGCGATGGTTTTGGACTTCGGAACCGATGAGGGTGTCAAAAATGGCGAGGACGTGCCGGCGGTATTCGAGCATCCGCGAGAAAACATCGCGCAGCTGGGGTTCGCGCTCGGCTTCGCGATGCCATTTTGCAAGTACGGCGGGCGGAACTTCAATGTCCTGCCGCAGTTTATCCGCGGAATGTCCGCGCAGGAACAATCCGTAGAAAAACGCCGCTTCCCGCTGCGGATACTCCAGATCCACAGTGACTTCGGTCGGCAGGTACGTGGTCATGGTCGCCATAGGAAAAATGCAGTTTACCGAAAATCGTCGCCGCGTCAAGTAGAACTCAGGTTCCCGTGCTTCCGGCTGGTCAACATCCCCGCGCGGCCTTCAGCGACCCGTCGGCGCTTGACCCCATCCAATCGGCATAGGATGCTTAAGCCTATGGGGAAGTTACCCAAATCGCTCGCCCGCCGGACCGTTGGGCGATTCCTGCGCTTTGGGATGCTGCGCGGCTTGCGCTCAGTAGAGATCGACCCCGACGATTTCCGCCAATATCTTGCCGATAAGCACAATCTGTGGATTCCGCATTTCGGCCGCATGCGCGATGTCCCCATCGAACAGCTGGATGCCATCGCCGAGGCCCTGATCCAGCACGCGCAACGTATCGCGCTCGCGCAAGGCGCAGGATTTGGCCTGGGCGGCATGATCACGATTCTTCCGGACGCCAGCCTGCTAACCATTATTGCTTTGCGCCTGATCCAACGACTTTGCCTTCTCTATGGATTCGAAGAACGCGAATCGGAGCGCCGCATCCAAATGTGGCTGGCGGCTGCCGGAGCGGCAGGCATTGACCTCGGCAAGGATCTTGCCGAGAAGCAGATTGCTGAACGTCTGGCGCCGCGGATTGCCGGGCGGCTTGCTGTGCGCATTGGGGAAGAGAGCGCGGAAAAGTGGGTGGGGCGCCTGGTACCTCTGGCCAGCTCGGCCATTGGCGGAGCCTTGAACTATACGTTTATCCGCTCATGGGGCCGGCGCGTGCACCGACACCTGCGCGAAAAACATTTGGCCGAACGCTCTGCCGCCGCGGAGCAGGCGCAATTCGCCAAGACCATTTCGATTCGCTAGACAGTCGCCGTATTGCTGAGCCGCCATGACGAACCAGCCGTTTTTCCTTGGCGTCAACTATCCCTGGGCAAACTATGCCGAAGACTTCGGTGTGGGTCCCACTGGGCACTGTGGGCTTTCACTTCCGGAAAATCTTGCCAAAGTTGCCGAGGAGTTCGCCCGCATTCGCGATTGCGGGGTGAGCGTGGTTCGCTGGTTTTTGTTTGCGGACGGTCGTGGCGGCTTCGTGTCAGAGAAAGGCATTCCTCTACGCCCGGATGAATTTCTTTTCGCCGATGTTCGCGAAGTGCTGGAGCTTGCAAAACGCAGCGAGTTAAAGATCTGCTTTTCGCTCATTGACTACGTCTGGTTGCAGGACCGGACAGGTAAGCCGGCCGCACATGCCAACGAACAGGTCTTGCAGTTCGCGGCAGGGCGTGAAGCTTTTTTGCAGCGAGTTTTGATCCCAATGTTCAGAGAATTTCGAGAGCACCCTGCGCTGTTTGCATGGGAAATCGCCAACGAGCCCGAATGGGCCATCCGCGAATTCCACCGGCAGCCCGCGGCGAAAATGCACTACGCGGATTTCCGCGCGTTTGCGGAAGAAATCACACAAGCGGTTCATGAATTCGCAGGCGTTCCGGTAACACTGGGTTCCGCGAGTCTCGCGTGGGTCCGGGCATGGAGTGAGCTTGGGCTGGATTTTTACCAGGCTCACTACTATCCAGTGCAGGACCCTTCCGGCAAATCCGGTCTTGCACGGCAACTTTCGTGTCTCCCTCTGCTCGATAAGCCGTTATGGTTAGGAGAGCTTCCTGCCGCGGATGACCAAGCCTCCGGCTACTCGATGAAAACATCCCTGACGGAGTGCCGCGAAGCCGGTTTGCTCGGCGCCGCCGTGTGGAGATGGACTGCGCCGGAAAAAACCGGGACGGACGCGCACTTGGGCAGCGTCGATCCTAAGATTCTAAGTGTATGGAACTCGACCCTGAGTTCCCGCAACGCTTCCGCCTGAGCCGAACGGTACCGGGATGCGTCCAATGGAACGCCGCCCCCTTGGCAAATAAGCGAGGCTCAAGCCGTTCGCGCTTATCCTTTGGAGCACCTCGCTGGAAATATAAACTGAGCCGCCGTACAGTGGAAGGTGAGTCGGAACGTAGAGGAAAGAGGTCCCCATGAAGACGTTTCAGAAAATGCTGATCGCCGGCTTCCTTTTGATGGCTGCGACGGGAGTGCTGGTGCTTCCGCAGTTCGCCGCTTCGCCAGCGGACGAACCGACACCTGCATTTCACGCGGATGCGCCGAAAGATGCCTTGCCGCCGACGATGGAGGCCTCCATCTTCCCCGACATTCAGACGTTTAACGCTTACGTTGTTGCCGGCCGTTCGAAAAAAGTTCTCTACCAGCAGCCCTGCTATTGTCACTGTGATCGCAGCCAGGGGCACGGCAGTTTGCTCGATTGCTTTGTCAGCCGCCACGGTTCCGGATGCGATATCTGCCAGAAGGAAGACTTTTATTCGTATGAGCAAGCGCGAAGGGGCAAGACGCCCGCGCAAATCCGCGAAGGCATCATCCACGGCGAATGGCAGAAGGTAGACACCACGAAATACGCGAAGAACTACCTGCCGCCGCTCGCTACCTCGGCGAAGTAATCATAGAAACGTTTCTTAGCTCTCATGGCCCGCAAGGAACATGCGCCGGAAACTCCGGCGACTTCATTTCTACGCCAACATCACGTAGCTTTCACAGAACATCTCTACAACTACATCGAGCGTGGAGGCACAGCCGAGTCCGCAAAGCAGTTGGGCGTAGACGAGCACGCCGTAGTGAAGACACTGGTGATGCAGGACCAGGACGCGAAACCCCTGATCATCCTGATGCACGGGGACCGACAGGTGAGCCTGAAGAATTTTGCACGGCAGATTGGCGCGAAAAAAGTGGAGCCCTGCAAACCGGAAGTTGCGCAACGGCACACTGGGTATCAGGTTGGCGGCACTTCTCCCTTTGGCACGCGTAAACCTTTGCCCGTCTATGTCGAGTGCAGCATCCTGGCGCTCCCAGCGATTTATATCAACGGGGGACACCGCGGGTTTCTCGTTCAAATCGCGCCGAAGGTACTGTCCGATTTGTTGCAAGCCAAGCCGGTTGACAGCGCCGCTACGGAATAGCGTTTGGCGTGCGACTCCGGATATGTTCTGATAAACTCAACCTCCGCAATGGAAGCGCACGCTCATCTAACCTTGTGTAACTGAGGTCAACCATGAAACTGGGCCGTTCCGCAGCAATGCTCCTCTTTTTTTCGATCGTCGTCTTTTGCGCAGGTCTGAGCATCACCGCCGGTTCAGCCACAAAGGCTGCCGGCGATGCATCGTGGGGGTTTTCGCTGGCGAATCTGGACCGCACCTGCAAGCCCTGCGACGACTTCTATCAATTCGCCATGGGCGGCTGGATGAAGGCGAATACGATCCCGGCTGAGTACTCCACTTGGGGATCCTTTACCGTTTTGCGCGACAAAAATCTGGCAGCCATGCGCACGATCCTGGAGAGTGCCGCAAATTCCAAGGCTGCATCGGGATCGAATGAGCGGAAGATCGGCGATTTTTATTCGAGTTGCATGGACTCCGCCGCGATTGATGCCGCAGGGAGCAAGCCACTCGCCGCAGACCTTGCCGCTGTTGACGCCATTCAGAACCGAAAGGGGCTCGACGCTGAACTTGCCCGGCTCCATCGCGAGGCGAACAACGTCGCCTTCGGTTTTGGCGCTATCCCCGATTTCAAGAATAGTTCACAGATGATCGCGATCGCCCACCAGGGCGGACTGGGCATGCCGGACCGCGACTACTATCTCCGCGACGACGAAAAGTCCAAACAATTGCGCGAGGGCTACGTAAAGCACGTGGCAAAAATGTTTGAGCTGGCGGGAGACGCCCCGGATAAGGCCGCTGCCGAAGCCAAAGCGGTGATGGAATTGGAAACTTCGCTTGCGAAGGCTTCGCGGACGCGCGTGGAGCTTCGCGATCCGGAAAAGAACTACAACAAGATGACACTTGCAGAACTGAAGAAGCTGACGCCGGACTGGTCCTGGGAAAGCTACATGCAGGCAGTCGGCTCTCCTTCCGTGACCGAGATCAACATCGGGCAGCCCGATTTCTTCAAGGAACTTGATCACCAGTTGAGTGCCGCCCCGCTCGCCAACTGGAAAGTTTATTTGCGCTGGCACGTGATTCACGACGCCGCGCCGGCCCTTTCCGAGTCATTTGTTCAGGAAAATTTCAATTTCTACGGCAAGCAGCTTTCCGGCACCACGGAACTCCAGCCGCGCTGGAAACGCTGCGCGCAGTCCGCGAACCAGAATCTTGGCGAAGCGCTCGGCGAAATCTACGCGCAGAAATACTTTCCGCCAGAGGCCAAAGCTCGTGCGAAAGAGATGGTGAACAACCTCATCGCGGCGCTCCGTTCGGACATTCCCACGCTTGCCTGGATGGGCCCGGAGACGAAGAAGCAGGCGCTTGCGAAACTGGAAGCGTTTACCGTCAAAATCGGTTACCCGGACAAGTGGCGCGACTATTCGAAGCTGACCATCGATCGCGGCTCGTATCTCGGCAACGTGCGCCGCAGCCAGGAATTTGAAGAAAACCGCGACCTGGTGAAGATCGGCAAGGCGGTGGACCGCTCCGAATGGGGCATGACGCCGCCGACCGTGAACGCCTACTACAACGCCACCTTCAACGAGATCGTTTTCCCGGCCGGCATTATGCAGCCGCCTTTTTATGACCCCAATGCCGACGACGCGGTGAATTACGGGGGTATGGGCGCCGTCATCGGCCACGAAATCAGCCACGGATTCGACGACCGGGGCTCTCAATTCGATGGCCAGGGGAATCTTCGCAACTGGTGGACGTCCGACGACCGGAAAAATTTCGACGAACGCGGCCAGTGCATCGTGGACCAGTTCAACAGCTATGAAGTGGAGCCCGGCCTGCACCAGAACGGGAAGCTGGTCCTCGGGGAAAGCATCGGGGACCTTGGCGGCTTGAGCATTGCTTACGCGGCGTATGAAAAGTCCATCGAAGGCAAGCGTCCGAAGGATATTGATGGCTTCACGCCCGAGCAACGCTTTTTTCTCGGCTGGGCGCAGGTGTGGGGCTCGAATCAGCGAATGGAAGCGGCGCGGCTGCAGACCAACACCGACCCGCATCCCTTGGGACGTTTTCGCGGCAACGGGCCGATCTCCAACCTGGAAGTATTTGCCAAGGCCTTCGGCTGCAAGAAGGGCGACGCAATGGTCCGCGAAAAATCCTGTAAAATCTGGTGATTAAACGAACCGTGAGAACAAGAATGAGCGAATCCGATTCGGATTCGCTCATTTCATTTGTGGATTTCTCCGTGTAAGGCACCCGCCTCGTTAGCGGCCGTGGCGCAAATAACCATCCGTCTTGTTCAGCCAGTCTTCCCGCGGCGGATCGAAGACGTCCAGATCCAGCGTGTCTTCGAGCGCCCAGGCTTCGTGCGGCATGTTGGAAGGAATGCAAAGCACTTCCCCGGCGCGCACGACGATTTCTTTTCCGTCAATCGCAAATTTCAGCGCGCCTTCCAGGATATAGGTCACCTGTTCATTGTGATGATGATGTTCGGGAACATGCGCACCTTTTTTCAGGAAGACGCGCGCCAGCATCAGTTTGTTGCCGACGACCATTTCGCGGTCGATCAGGTCGTTCAGTTTTTCATGCTCCACATTTTTCCAGGGGATGTATTTGCATTCGGTTTTTTCGCTCATCGTTTCAAGTCTCCATAAAGGCGCGCCGCATTGTCGTGCAGATAGTTTCGCGCCAATTCCAAAGCCTTCGTTTCGCTGATCGCGCCTTCATCCAAGAGCTCCGCGAGCGCCGCCGCTAGCCCGGTGCGCGTGGTGCGCGCTGCCAGCCACATGCTCTCCTCCGCGCCCAACGCATCGTTGAAGGGAAACGCGTCCGAACCATACATCATCTTGTCCGGGAAGAGCGTGAGCAGTTGCTTCAACACCTGCTTGAATTGCGAAGGATACAGCATCTCCGATTGAAACGAAGTGTCGAGGTACACGTTCTTCACTGCTGTCAGCAGGGCCGCTTCGCGTTCGTAAGGCCAGCCGCCGTGGACCAGCACGAAGGTCACATTCTTGTAACGTGCGTCACGCAGCACATTTTCGAGGTTCAGCACATTACCATTTCGCAAGCTAAAGTAATCACCAATTCCCACGGCAGTGTGAAAGTGCATCGGCAAATGCAACTTGCCGGCCTGGTCCGTAATTCGCCTGAAAATGTAATCCTGGAAAAGCCGGTACTCTTCGGTCGTCGGTACGCCGCCCGCGCGATATTTGTTGTAAATCGCTTCGGCTTTTTCGACTGGAGGATCCGTGAAATACAGGCTACGGAAATAGGCGGCTTCGAATTTGATAGCCACGCCGTCGCGTTTCTGGTTGTCCTCCATCGTTTTGTGGACGAAAGAGACGTATCCCGCAAGATCCGCGGGCAGCGCTTCGACGCCTTCCTGTTTTTTCCAGCGCGAGAGCATCTTCTCCTGTAACGGAACGTAGACGCCCATGTCCGGGGTGCTGGCCGTTTGGTCGCGATTGTCGAAGGGATAGAAGAATGCGTCGCCGAAAAACACCCAGTGAAACCGTTTCGTATCAAGATACGCGGGCATCATCGCGCGGTTCGCCAGGCAGATGTCCACGTTCAGCTTGTCGAGGATGCTGTCGAAATATGCCGTGCCGCCGGCTTTCTCCGCCGCCGTTTTCTTATCCGCCAGCCACTTCGCGTGTTCGGGCTTGAAATCATCGTAAGGATAGCCGAAGAGGACCTTCGCTCCGGCCACGAATTCCGGATTGTCGTCGCGCAGGCGGAGCGTGGCGCTTTCATCCGGCGGCGAGGCCATTGCATCCACGTCGCTGTCGTCCGCATAGCCCGGATGCGCGTGATTGTCGTACATTGGAATCTTGTCGATTTCTCTCAGCAACAGATCGTAGGTTTTTTGAAGATCACCGGTGGGAAAGGGTTTCGCTTGCGCAAAGACGGAACAGGCCATTCCGGACGCGAGCAAAATTCCCAACGCGAGGTGCACAGCAGTTTTCATCATTCAGAGTCTCCACGAAAAAGGGGATGGAGTGCGTTCGAATTCCCCGCCATCCAGAAAATTGCCTACGTCACCGCGCAACCGCGGCGCGCCAACGGGACGATACCCGCTGGATCCGCTCCAACGCGTCTTCGAGCAGGTGCCTCGCGCTTACCAGCGAAAATCGCAGATAATTCTTCCCTTCGGCGCCGAAGGCCGCGCCGGCAATCCCCGCCACTCCGGCCTCTTCCAGCAGCACGCGCTGCACTTCCTCTGCCGGTAGCCCCGTCTCTCCGATATTCACCCAGGCGTAAAACGCGCCGTCGGGTGAAAGGCAGCGGAAGCCTGGAATCCGGTTGAGCTTCTCGACAAACAGGTCGCGGCGCTTTCGGTACTCTTCGACCATCGCCGGCACCGCGTTGGTCGAATCCCGCAGGGCTTCAATGGCCGCCACTTGCGAAAATTCGGCTGTGCACGTGAACGTGTTCAGAACCAGCATGTCCAGAGCATCAATCACGTTCTTTTGTGCCACGGCGTAACCCAGCCGCCAGCCGGTCATGGCAAACGATTTCGAAAAGCCGTCAATGATGACGGTGCGCTCCGCCATTCCCGGAAGCGCCCAAATGGATTTGTACTCGCCGTTGAACAGGATGCGCGCGTAAATCTCGTCGGCGATCACCCAAAGGTCGTGCTTTTTCGAGAGCTCAGCAATTTGCGCGATGACCGCGTCGGTGAAAACAGTACCGGTCGGGTTATTCGGTGAATTGAAAATCAGCATTCGCGTTTTGGAAGTGATTTTCGCAGCGATCTCCGCCAGATCCGGCTGAAATTTTTTCTCTTCGCGCAGAGCGTACGGAATAGCCTTCGCGCCGAGCCCGCGCGTGAACGACGGGTAGATTGGAAAGCTCGGGTCGGGATAAAGCACTTCGTCCCCCGGCTCGATCAGCGCCATCATCGCGAGAGCCAGCGCCATTTTGCAGCCTGGGGCCACCAGCACCTGCTCCGCCGCAACGTCGAGCCTGCGCGTGCGCTTCAGGTAATCCGCAATGGCGCTCCGCAGCGGCGGAATTCCACGCGTCGCCACGTAGCGGTCGCGCCCCTCAGCAACCGCGGCTCTCACCGCATCCACCACCGGCGCCGCCGGATGGAAATCCGGCTCACCCAGTTCCAGATGAATGATCGAGCGCCCCGCTTTTTCGAGTTCCTTGGCGCGGGTGAAGACCGCCAGGGCGCCTTCGCCCTTCAATTGAGCAATTCGCGATGCAATTTTTGCCATAGCCGGAAAATGATATCACTTTGCTCGAAGTGGAAGCCTGCCGAAGCGAAACGGGACGCAGACCGCCGCGCCCCTTTGCCTTCGTGGTCCGTAAGTCAGTTAGAACGCCAGCCGCAGCGAGAACTGGATCAGCCGCGGCGTTCCTGTCGTCGAAAAGATCTTTCCGAAACCGGAGCCTGCCCCGATGTCCGTCAACGCGGGATTCGCGAAATTGGCGTGGTTCCAGATGTTGAAGAAATCCGTGGTGAACCGGAGCCCGAAGCGCTCCGTCAGTTGGAGATTCTTCAGCAAGGAGAAGTCCCAGTTCTGTTGGTAGGGCCCGCGATAGGTGTTCCGCCCCAGATTTCCGAAGGCCGTGGTACAGAAGTTGGTGTCGAGAGCGCATTGCGCCGGGTACAGCAACGGCGCGTGTTGAAAATTCGCGATATTGATATAGCCGTTCAATCGCTGGTGAATATCGCCATGCGTGTACGCGCTGCCGACGGTTGCCCCGTCCGCAAGGCTTGCGGTCACCGGCGGCGCGTCTCCAGGGCTGATAAAAGCCGAGCCTGCCTGGGCATCGAATACTGAGAACGGCGTCCCCGACTGGATAATCGTTATGCCGCTGATCGACCAACCGCCAAGCGCGGTATGCTTCCAACCATCTGGTTTGGTGAAGATCGGAAGGTCATAGCGGTAACTAACTGCCAGCCGATGGGGGCGGTCAAAATCGGAAAGGCCGCGCGAATTCTTCAGGTCAGCCTCGTCGTTGAACGCAGTGTTCAGCGCGGTATTTCCGGTGGAAGTCGCATCCGTGGATTTTGACCAAGTGTATGCGGCTTGGAAGTAGCCCTGGCCCCAGCGCCGAGAAACTGTCGTCTGCAGCGAGTGATAGTGCGAATACGCGGCGTTATCAAAAATCTGGAAGCCGGCATAGCCGTTGATTGCGGGAATTGGCGTGCGAAGCGGAGCGTTGGCGAACGTGTTGGTCGTAATTGGAGTGGTAACTCCGTTTACGTCTGTAATGTTTATCGGATTTTGCGGGCTTGCAAGCTTTGCCGTCAGGTTGGTGCGCGTGTCACGCAAGTGGGTTGCGTGCGTTCCAACATAGCCGATTTCGAGAATCCACTGCTTGCCCAAATCACGCTGCAAGGTCAGATTCCATTGCTGCGTGCTGGGCGTGACGAATTTCCGCGGAACCGCCAGCACAAACAGATTTGTCGTGGGTACGACGCCGGGGCTTCCCGCCGCGCAGGAGAAGTTTCCTCCCTGATTTGGATCCCCGCCCACAAATCCCTGGAAGGCCGCAAGGCAAGGAATGAAAGTAGGATCCAGAACGCCGGCAACCGGCAAACCGTTGTTCGGGCATCCGGGCGCGGGCGTCTGCGAAAAATAAGTCGCAAAGCAGCCCGGTGTGGATGCTCCAAACGTGATGGGCAGGAACGGAGCCTGGAAAGAAAGCTGATCCGCGGTGCCCACGTCTTCGCGTACATAGTAAATGCCGTAGCCGGCACGAACCGTCGTCGTGTGCTTTCCTCCAAGATCGTAGGCGAGGCCAATGCGCGGCGCCAGGCCGGTGGCATAGTTGTTTTTGTAGGTCGAATCATTTCCCGATCCCTGCAAGCCGGGAAGTTTCAGTGAATTGGCGCAGCCCCCGTAGATCATCGGATACTGCCCTTTGGCGGCGAGACTGGGATCGATGTTGCCGATATGGCAAAGATCGTCGTGGAAAGCGCCGTTGAGATCCACCCGAACGCCCAGATTCAAGGTCAGGTTGCGCGTTGCCCGCCAGTCGTCCTGCGCAAAAACCCCGAAAATGTTGGCGCGGTATTCGTGATTGAACACACCACCGCCACCAAAACTCCCCACGCTTTGCCCGATGAGAAAATTTTGCCAATCGTTAAATCCGTTGGGCGTGGCTCCCAGGAATATTTGTCCGTTGAACGTCTGGGGGAATTTCTTGTCGAGATTAACCCGTGTGAATTCGCCGCCGAACCTGAAGTCGTGTGCGCCATGCACCCAGCTCACGTTGTCGACAAAGTTAAAATTGTTTTGGGTCTGAGATTGATTCGCGGGCGGGGTCGGGCCGATCTGGAAGCCGGAAGCACCGAAAGTAAATTTGTAGATGGATTGCGTGATGTTGTTCGACGGCCGGTCGATTCCCAGGTCTGCCGCTGTGACCGGGTTGCTGTTGTCCAGGTTATAGTTAAGCCGCACGTACCCGAAGCGGAAATCGTTGACCAGCGACGGCTTGAACAGATGGGTTTCACCGAGGCTGAAGAATCGCGCGGTTACGGGAATATCAAAGGGAAAATCCAGGTCCGTGGCGCTGATGCTGCTCTGCAGCGTGCCTCCGAGAGAAGCCTGCAACCCTCCAGCGCCGAACGGCAGAAGCGTTTCCGAATTTGAGAAAAAGAAGCGCGCACTCAGCTTGTCTTTGCTGGAATTGAATTCACGGTCCCAATTCGTGGTGAACTGATCGTCGGTATACTTACCCGGCCGGCTGAAGACGTACGGCCCCGTCACATAGGCCTGCTTGTTAGGATTCAGGTCGGGTGCAACCCCGGGGATGGAAGGTATCAGGAATCCGTTGGCATCACCAAAGAGTGTCCCTTTTGCTTGAAGGAGTTTGAGCACCACCGGATCGATCATGTTCGCGGTGATTGGGGCGGAAGCGGTGCTGAACGCCTCGGCAATCGTTGTCGCATCGCGTTGCGTGGGAAGAGCTGGCAGTCCCGGGTTGTTGATCCCCGTGCCCGGTGAAAGCGCGCTGCGCTGCCGCGTACCCTGATAATTGACGAAGAAATATCCAAATTTGTCTTTCAGGACGGGCCCTCCGGCGCTTGCGCCGAAGATATTCTGTTTCAACGACGGCCGAGGCTGGCCCGCCGCGTTGTGAAAATATTCATTGGCGTTCAACGCGTCGTTGCGGAAGAACTCGTAGGCGTCTCCGTGGAATTGCGAAGTCCCGGTCTTCAAGACTGCATTGACGTTGCCACCGCCATTCCGGCCCTGCGTCGCGTCATAGAGAGACGTTTGCACCTTGAACTCCTGGATAACGTCGGGGTTCGGCAGGGGCACGTAATAATTCTGCGCTACGTTGTAATCGGTGGCGCTGATGCCTTCGATCAGGTAGTTGTTGTTGTCTTCACGCTGGCCATTCACGAAAATACGCGTTGTGCCGCGGCCCAATTCCCCCGATTGGTTCAGTTGGCTCTGCGCCCCCGTGCTGAGCGAGAGCAACTGCTGGTAGTTCTGTGATGCCAGCGGCAGGTCCCGGATAGTTTCGAAGCCAATGGTCTGTCCGGTCGTCGCGTTTGTCGTTTCCACGGAGGTTACCTGCGCCGAAATCTCAATTTTCTCGGTGACCGTGCCGGGCTTCAGCGGGATGCTGAGCCGCGTGGTTTCCGTGACGCGTACTTCGATATTGCTGGCCTTCGCTTCCGCGAAACCCGACTTGTTCACCACCACGTAGTATTTCGCCGGCGGAAGCAAGGTGGCTTCAAAGGAGCCATCCGCGCTGGTAGTCAATCGCCGGACCAAGCCATCGGTCGAACTATTGATAATCTGGACGTCCGCGCCGCTGACTTCCCCGCCGTTCACATCCACCACAGTCCCGCTGATGGCTCCCGTTGCGCCGCCCTGACCAAAAGCCGCCTTGCCACCAACCAGCCCCAGAATCAAAGGAAGTAATATAAGTACCCGTATGATTTTCAACATTTCCCACCCCCTGGGAATGCTTCGGAATCACTGCCTCGAACTTAATTTGAATTTTCCAGCGTCTTGCCCGCAGGCGCAGCCACAAAGTGGTCTCGAAGAAGAAACGCGTCTTGTGGAACTAGCAACACATGTGAAGTCTTCTGTGCCTGCCAAAGTAATTGCTTAAACCACCTGTTGTCAAGGACTTGGCAATCATATTTTCTTATGGGTGCAATCCGGGAATCTTATTCTTCCAGAAATCTTGCCCGTTTAACCCAACTGCCCGACACCCCGTCTGCCCCTTTCTTTTTCTTTCCCTGTTCTCTTTAATCACGCAACGTGGCAGACTTCGTTACCGTCTAAGTCTATAGACCCGCGCATCTGAGAGAGGTTTGCCATGGCCCACCGACTTTTTCTTCTTATTTGCGCGCTATCCGTTTTTTCTCTGGGGCTTTCGCCCGGCGCCCTTGCTGACAACAGCCACGCCCGAATCGTTCGGTTGAGCCTGGTTCAGGGGGATGTGCGGTTCGCCCCGAGCTTTCGCGACGATCCCCTAACCGACGCCAATGCCGGCTGGCAAGCGGCTCCCCTGAATCTGCCGATTCGCCAGGGCTACGTGGTGGCAACGGATAATGGCCGCGCTGAAATCGAATTCGAGAACGGCGCCATGATGTTTCTCGGGGCGAATACCGTCGTCGAGTTCTATGATCTCTCCCTAAGCGACGGCAGTCGGATTACGAGGCTAGTGCTGCGGCAGGGCACTTCCACCGTCTACGTGAATCCTTCGAACGGAGACTATTTCAGCGTTACGGGCGGCGACTTCACGGTCGAAGCCGCGGGACGCACTACATTTCGGCTGGACAATTTCGATGACGGGAGCACGGTAAATATCGAGCGCGGCCGCGCGACCGTCCTGCGCGATAAGAAATCCACGCCTCTCGACAAAGGCCAATCGCTGTCCGTGCACGCGGGCGATTCCGCCCAGGAAGTGATCGGACGCGCCGCGGATACCGACGATTTCGACCGCTGGGTTTCCGGACGCGTTGACAGCGTTGTGACCGCCACGAACTATTCCTCGCAGTACGTGAATTCGTCGGATTATTCGGCGGGCTTTGGCGATCTCTACACCTACGGCTCCTGGTTTCCGATGAGCGGCTATGGCTACTGCTGGCGGCCCTTTGGCATGGGCTTCGGCTGGTCGCCCTTCAGCTACGGCGGTTGGTATCAGGATCCATTTTTCGGCAATACGTTTATCGGATCGGCGCCGTGGGGCTGGTTGCCGTATCACTATGGAGGCTGGATATTTTCGCCGGCCTATGGCTGGGTGTGGGCGCCCACTGGCTTTGGTTTTGGCGGGCCCCTTCGCTACCGGCCAGTGACGGCCGTGTGGGTTCGCAACGGCAGCACTCTTGGCATTGTTCCCCTGCACCCGGGAGACAAGCCCGGCAAGACCGCGCAAAATCTGAATCAGGGAATTTTCCCCGTCCAGAATTCACAAATTGCGCATTCCACTCTTGCGCCCGGGACGGAGAAGTGGTCCGTGTTGAAAACTGGCCCGACGGGAGTGATTTCCACGAATCTTGCCGCGAGCGCGCCACCTTCGAGGGTGTCGCGCACGGTCGTCGCCGGCGCTTCGGGAACCCGCGTCGTGACGCTCGGCCACGATTCCTCGATTTCCTACGATCCGCATGAACATCGCTACGTCAACAGCGGGAATCCTTCGCCAAACTCGACAACTTCAACAAATACGAATGAAGCGCGCACGGAAACTACGCGCACCGATGGAACGCAGCCTTTCAGCAACATGAACAATGGTGCTGTAGTTCGAGGAGCAACTTCGACTCGTACTCCGGCCAGGCCGGGCGTGCCAGGTTCGCCAGCGGTTCCGCAAGCGCCTGCAACAGCTTCTGCCCGTGCCGGTGCTCCTCCCCGGGCACCGGCTGTTCCTGCGCCCGCGCGCAGCGGCGGCTCCTCCGGAGCGGGCGGATCGGGAAGCAGTTTCGCTTCGTGGGGAGGCGGCAGCCGGAGCGGCGGAGGTTTAGCAGGTTCGTCCGGATCGTCGGGACACCCATCATCCTCGGGCGGCGGCGGGGGCGGACACCCGCACTGACGCCCAGTAGCTAGGAAAAAATCATTCCTGCGTAACCCACGACAGCGTCGTGGTCCCCGTTCACGTCACCGGAAGTCGCATAACGCACCACTTCGCCGCTCTGCACACCGAGCTCTTTCATCGCCGCGAGCATCGCCACCGCGGGCCCCAATCCGCACATGGAAATTTTCTCCTTACGGCAGACTTCGAATAATCCCCTCGCGTCCACAGCCGTCAGGCGATCGATCGCTTTCGCATCCTTGATGCGGGTCACATCGTCCGGCTCGTAGTGATTCATGTCCGACGAAGTAACCACCAGAATCTCTTCCTGGCTTTCCTTCAACACCCTCGCCAGTCCCATTCCCAGCTCGTGCAGTTCCTCGAAGCGCAGCGATCCTACCGCTATGGGCACGAACGAAAAGCCCGGATCGAGGATCTGCAAAAAAGGAATTTCCACCTCGAGTGAGTGCTCGCGGCTGTGAGCGATGCTGTCTTCTCGCAAGCCTGGACAAGCCACCTTCACCCGCTGCGCCAATGTTTCATCCACCGGCGCGTCTCCGAGGGGAGTCCGCCACGGGCCTTCGGAGAGAATGGCGAGATCTTCCCCCATCGGGGAATGCCGCACCCCTAGAACTAAAATCTGTTTAGGGAGATTCATTCGAGCAAACACCGCTCCCGCGACCCCGCCGGAATAAATGTATCCAGCATGTGGAACCAGACAGGCGCGGACGTGAGTTTTCTTGATTGAGGGCTCTTCTACGGAGAATTTTCGAATCAGGCGGGTCAGTTCGCGGGGATCTGCGGGATAAAACTGTCCGGCGACGGCAGGCAGACGCAACATTTTACCCTCCGAGATCAGAGGGACTTCGACGGTTTGCCTTTGAACTTCACAACTCGAAGCGACTGCGGGTCGTATTCCAGCTTGACCCTGTCGCCGTACCGATAGCCGCCTTTGTCAATAATCTGCTGCATCTTTGCGGAGGCCATTTCGCTCAGCGGAAAAGTCTGGATGCTCATGTCGTTGCCCATCGCTTTTACCGTAATCTGCGCGATGTTGGCGTTCATCACGGTGCCTTCAAACTTCGCCAGGCCGGTCGGTTTGGGTTTGGGCTTCACCGCACTTACGATGATCGGGGCTACTTCGCTCGCGATAATCGGCCCCGTCACGATTGGATCCTGCGCCGTCGCGCGCGAAACTCCCATCGTGCCCAGAATCAGGGCGCCTGCACACGCGATTTGGATCTGGCGTCTCATTCGATGTCGTCGGTGGCAATTCGCAGCGACTTCAAAAATCGCACGTCCTGGGGCGTCATGGTGAGTCTCGCCACGGCTTTCTTGTCCGCATCCTGGTCCATCGATTCCTGGTCCACCTGAATGCGCAGCGATTCGAGGAACCGCCGGTCCTGGGTGGTGATGCGCGGCCCTTCTTCAGCCTGGCCGTCGCGCTTCGCCAATCCTATCGTTGCATCGAGCTTCAACACGATGTCGTAACCGTGTGCGCGCACTCCTGCAATCGCCCCGGTAATCCTGTCGGATTCAGACACGGTGTCGTTGATCGCATGTCCAAGTTCGCGCAAGAGGTTTTTGAGATGATCGTCGAGTTGCAAGGCTGGCTCCCCAGTACTTCAATCCTGATTCTAGGCCTACCTGTAAACCGATACAAGTTGGCTTCTGTGGCTTGTCGTCAATCTGTTCATAGCTGCGAACCTGTCCTTCTGGCCGGGTGGCGGCAGCGGGTATCCGCGAGTCTTGGGTTAAAATGTGTTGATGCCCACGCCGTCGCCAACAGCCGTCCTTCCCAGCGAGCCGCGCGGATTTAGCCGCCTTTGGCGGACGGTGAAACAGATTTTTCACGAAGTGGTCGGCGCGATGTTCGCGGTCTTGGCGTTTGGCTGGCTCAACTCTGCGTTTCGCGCGTGGACCCGCGACGTCGCTTATTGGCTTATTGCAATGGCCGTCGCCGTTGCCGGGCTCTTCGTTTTGTTCGCCGTCAGTTCCTTTCGCCGCTCGCGGCAGTTATAGTCTTTAGTGGCCGCCCTCCTGGCTGGCCACTTTTCTTTTCGCTCTGGACGGGTTTTCGCATGTCCGATCACAAGGCCAAATCCAGCGTCACCGCCGATCGCAAACCGCGATTCACCACGCTTTCCGGTCTTCCCGTCGAGCGCCTTTATTCCGAAGAATCGCTCCGCCACTGGAATCCCGAAGAAGCGCTGGGATATCCCGGCGAATTTCCTTACACCCGCGGCATTTATCCCACGATGTATCGCGGCCGCTTCTGGACCATGCGCCAGTACGCCGGCTTCGGCTCTGCCGCCGAATCCAACAAGCGTTATCGCTATCTGCTTAGCAAGGGCCAGGCGGGGCTTTCGGTCGCTTTCGATCTGCCAACACAGATCGGCATGGACTCCGACCATTCTTTAGCGCTGGGCGAAGTGGGCAAGGTCGGCGTGGCCATCGATTCATTGGAAGACATGGAACAGCTCTTCGATCAGATCCCGCTCGAAAAAGTTTCCACTTCCATGACGATCAACTCGACGGCGGCGATTCTGTTGTGCCTCTATGTCGCAGTCGCGAAAAAACAGGGCGCCGACCTGAAGAGGCTTTCCGGCACCACGCAAAACGACATCCTGAAGGAATACATTGCGCGCGGCACGTACATCTATCCCGTGCAGCACGCCATGCGCATCGTTACCGATATTTTTGGCTGGTGCCGCGACTCGCTCCCCAAGTGGAACACCATCTCGATTTCCGGCTATCACATCCGTGAGGCGGGCTCGACCGCCGTGCAGGAAGTTGCCTTCACCCTCGCCGACGGCATCGCGTACGTTGACGCAGCTCTGCGCGCAGGCCTGGTGATCGATGAGTTCGCGCCGCAACTCTCCTTCTTTTTTAACGCACATAACGACCTGCTCGAGGAAGTTGCCAAGTTCCGCGCGGCCCGTCGCTTGTGGGCGAAGATCGTACGCGACCGTTTTCACGCCCAGGATCAGCGGTCGCTGCTGCTTCGTTTCCATGCGCAAACCGCTGGCTCTTCGCTGACCGCGCAGCAACCGGAAAACAACATCGTGCGGGTGGCCATTCAGGCGCTGGCAGCGGTGCTGGGAGGCTGCCAGTCGTTGCACACCAATTCCATGGATGAAGCTCTGGCGCTGCCCACGGAAGAATCCGCGTTGATTGCATTGCGCACGCAGCAGATCATCGCCAATGAAACCGGGGTCGCGAATGCGATTGACCCTGTCGCCGGCTCCTACGCCATCGAAGCTCTCACGAATCAAATCGAAGAGCGCGCGCAGGAATATCTCGCGAAGATCGATGCGATGGGCGGCATGATCAAAGCGATCGAAGCGGGCTTTGTGCAATCGGAGATCCAACACGCCGCATACGATTTTCAGCGCTCCATTGAAACCAAAGAGCAAATCGTGGTGGGCGTAAACGATTTCGTGGCCAGCGAAGAGCGCGGCATCCCAACTCTGCGGATTGACTCCGAAATCGAGCGAAACCAGGTACAGTGCCTGCAAGCCCTGCGCGCCAAACGGGACTCCGCAAAAACGAAAGCGGCCCTCGCTGAACTCGATCGCCGCGCCCGCACCACCGAAAATCTGCTCCCCGCAATCCTTGCCGCCGTCGAAGCCTACGCCACGGTCGGCGAAATCTCCGATACCCTCCGCCGCGTCTACGGCGAATATCAGGAATCCGTGGTCATCTGAGTATTCATTTCGACTGATCAAGCTTTTGCGTAGCCTCTCGACTGTTCCTTGGACACGCTGGATTCTCTGCCCCAAAGCACAGCTATCGCGCCTCATCCCATGTAGTATTCTTTCCGCGAGCCACCAATGAAGCTGATTCTTGCCTCTTCTTCGCCTCGCCGCGCTGAAATTCTGGCCAACGCCGGCTTGCCGTTTTCGGTGCTTTCCTCCGCAGTGGATGAATCGCCTTATCCGGGGGAAACACCGCCTGCCCTTGTCCAGCGGCTGGCCAATGCCAAGGCGGACCTCGTCACCGCCCGCGCCGTGGGCCCGGCAATTATTCTTGCTGCTGATACGGTCGTCGTCCTCGACGACAAAATCCTCGGCAAGCCCAATTCTATTGAGGACGCGCGGCACATGCTCCAGCAACTTTCCGGACGCACCCACTCTGTTCTCACCGGGGTGGCCCTGATCCGGCTACCCGACGGGGAGCGGCGTCAATTCATCGAGTCGACGTTGGTTCACTTCCGGCCGGTCACGGAGGAAGCACTTTCTTCGTATCTCGCCACCCAGGAGCCGTACGACAAAGCTGGTGCCTATGCCATCCAGGGCCAGGCCGGGCGCTACATCCCTCGCATCGAAGGCTGTTACTTCAACGTAGTCGGCCTGCCGCTGTCTCGAGTCCTGACCGAGCTAGAATCGCTCGGCTGGTCGGCAAACTTCGTGTAGGGGCCGCCTTCCGAGGCGGGCCGCTATTCTCTTCACAAAATGAAAACGCCCCAGCGAAAGCCAGGGCGTTTTCACTAAATCGTTTTCGGTTTTCTTACTTCTTCGGCTGCTGCGTGTTTGCATTGTGCTTCTTGTTGTAAATATTCTTTGAAGCCGCGTTCTGTTCCTTGTTGACTTGCTTCTTCTCGCCAGCGGTCAGCTTCCCACCGTTCGCCGCCCGGTCCGCTTTCACCTGCTGGTTGATGCCTTTCTGCTGATTCTCCAGTTTGGCGGTTTCGCCGGCGGTCAACTGGCCGCTCTTGATTCCTTGGGCGATGCGATCCTGCTGGTTTTCCTGGCGCTGCCCCACCTTGCTGTTCCCGTACTTCGCGGTGTTGGCGTTGTGCTTGTCGTTGTAGATCTGCTTCGAAACCTGATTCTGTTGCTGGTTAATCTGCTGCTTTTCCGCGGCCGTCAGCTTCCCGCCGTTGGCGGCGCGGTCCGCGCGAGTCTCGCCATTGATCGCGGCTTCCTTCGTTTCCAGCTTTGAAGTTTCGCCCGCGGTCAACTGGCCGCTCTGCACGCCGTTCGCGATGCGGTCCTGCTGATTTTCCTTGCGTTGCGCGATGGTTGGCTTCGGCGCGGGCGCTGTAGTGGTCGTGCCCCGCGTCGAAGAACCCGTTGAAGTCGTATCCTGGCCCACTACTACCGTGCCCAACAGCAGCACCGCTGCGGGCAGTACCGTCCACTTCGAGAACTGGAAGTTCATGGTCTTTATTCTCCTTAATTCCTGCTCGGCTGACTTACTGGGTACTCGGTTATACCCAAGTCTGAGGAATAAGTTGCGGCGCGGAAACTGGACGGAAGTACAGCCCTTAGCTATCTCCTTAATTTGCCGGAGTATTCTTTGGGCACAATTTCTGGCTTGCGCCCGGAGTTAAAAGCACCAAATTGCTTGCTCCGCAAAACAAAAGGCCCCCTCTTTCACGGGAGCCTCTTACCACTCTTTCAAATCGCTGCTGCCTACTTCTTCTCTTCGGAGGGCTTCTCGGCCGGGGGCTGCGCCTGTGGTGGCTGCGGTTGCGGCGTGGTTGACGCGCCGCTTATGCCTTCCTTAAAACTTCGAATGCCTTCGCCCAAGCCCTTCATCACTTCCGGGATGCGGCGCCCGCCAAAGAAAATCAGCACAATGGCCAACACGATCAACCAGTGGAAAATACTAAATTCACCCATGGACTGCCTCCGCGGTATCGAACTTCGCGCTCTTTCAACCTAGCGCAATCGCCTGCACTCAGCAAGCTTTCGCCGCCAATCAACCCCTACAGGATAACACGCTCGTCCCCGGCGCGGCGCGTTTGCCTTTGCCGGTCCAGGTACTCCAGAAGCGGAATGGCATATTTTCGCGTAATGCCGGTCAGCTCCTTGAACGCTGGAACGCCGATCCGGTCGCCTTTCGAGTTTTTGTACTGCGCCAGAAGTCCGGTAAGGGCATCGAGCGCGTCACGGTGAAAAATCAGGTCGGCCGAAACGCGCACCAAGACTTTTTCCCGCAGCAGGATCTGCAACAACTTTTCCGATCGCGCGGTTTCGATCTTGAGTTGCGCCAGCACTTCTTTTACGGAAGGCACCGCGAGTCCCGCCTTCGCAAACGCTTGGGTAATCTGCTCCCGCGCGCGCAGTTCCTCCGGCGCCAGAGTTATCTCCGTGCCCGCCTTCTTGATGAACTCTCCCTGCAGGGTGATCTTCTTTTGCTCGAGCAAAATCTGCAGCGCAGCGGCAAACGTTTCGGGCCGCACCCGCCGGCCCAGGCTGGCCTTCAATTCCTCGCGGGTGATGCCGGGGAGCAGGGGATTCTCCTTGTGAAAGCGCTCCACCCTGCCCAGCAGCTTTTTGCCGATGTCCTCGAACAATGCTTCGGCGATCAGAATCAGCGGCTCATTCGAAACGATGCGTAGGAGCTTCTTGTCCGCAAGCGTTTTCGCCGCGGACTGTATCTCTCCCTCAATCCAGCCTGTGCGGACAATGATTTCTTCGGCCGTGATTCCGAGGATGTGTCTTTCCGCCATAGCCCGGAGAATATCGTCGCTTGAACCCTTTTCCAGCGTTGCTAGAAATTGCGCGCGGCCAGTCTCTTTCGCCGTAAAACGCCGCGCCAGTGGATCGAGTACCACGCCGCCGCCAATCGTCACCACCGGGGAAAATTGCCGCACGATGAACCGATCGCCGCGCACGAGAACCGCGTCGTCCTGCAGGCGAATCTGTGCCAGTCCGCTTCCTCCGGGAGCCAATTCCCGGGCACCCAACAAGTACACTTCTCCAATTGTCTCGAGAGTCCCGGCGTGAAAATGCACATGTGCCCGGTGCTTGAGCGCCGGCGCGCCGGGAAGAAGTTCCAGCCGCACATCCGAGCGGCGAGTGGTTCGCAGGCGCCCGCGCGAGGAGAGCACCATTCCCCGCTGAATTGCAGTGTGCTCGATCCCGGCGAGATTCACCGCCGTGCGCTGGCCCGCTTCCGCGCGCTCCACGCTCTTGCCGCCAGTCTGCAAGCCGCGCACGCGCAGTAGTTTTCCTGAGGGCAAGAGTTCTACTTCCTCGCCCACGGCCACATGGCCCGAAAAGAGTGTGCCGGTCACCACGCTCCCAAATCCCTTTACCGCAAACGACCGGTCAATTGGCAAGCGGAAATACCGCCCCGTATCCTTGGCGCTGATTTCTCGCGCCGCTTCTTGCAACGCCGCCTTGAGTTCCGCAAGTCCCTGCCGGGTTTTCGCGCTCACCTCGACAATCGACGCACCGGCGAGAAACGTTCCCCTCACGAACTCTTCAATCTCCATGCGCGCCAGTTCGCGAGTGTCGCTGTCGGCCAAATCGCTCTTTGTCAGCGCGATCACGCCGCGTTGCACTCCCAGCAGGCGGCAAATATCGAAATGCTCGCGCGTCTGCGGTTTGATCAACTCGTCCGCTGCGATCACCAGCAGCACCAGGTCTATCCCTGAAGCACCCGCCAGCATGTTCTTCACAAACCGCTCGTGCCCCGGCACATCGACGAACCCGTACCGCACGCCTTCGTCTTCCAGAAAGGCAAAACCCAGATCAATTGTGATACCGCGGCGTTTCTCTTCTTCCAGGCGGTCCGGATGCGTTCCCGTCAGCGCCTCAATCAAGGTGGACTTTCCATGATCGATATGCCCCGCGGTTCCGACAATGATGCTCTTAGTGGGATTACTCATGGATGGAAAAGGAGAAGATGCTGACCGATCTCACTGAACTTGCGCCCTCAAGACTTCGCCGACGCGATTTCTTCCACTATTTCCTGGGCCGCGGCGCGCGGGTCTGCAGCCGCCAAGATTGGACGCCCGACCACTATAAAGTCGGCGCCCGCGCGGATCGCTTCGCGCGGCGTCGCCGTGCGGGCCTGATCATCTTTTTGCGAGTCCGCGTCTTTTCCTTTGGGGCGCACACCCGGCGTCACAATCAGGAAATCCCGGCCGCAGGCTTTGCGAATCGCCTTGGCTTCCTGCACCGAAGCCACCACGCCGTCCACGCCCGCTTTTTGCGCGAGCTTCGCCAGCTTCACCACACGCGAGTTGGGTGGTCCGCCAATTCCAACTTCGCGAACCGTCTTTGCGTCCATGCTGGTGAGCAAGGTTACTGCGAGCAGTCGTGGACGATCCGCGCCCATCGGAACGCCGGCACTCACGGCCTGCGCCGCGGCGTGCATCATCGCGGTGCCGCCCAGGGCATGCACATTCACAAGTTTCAGCCCGGGTAAGGCCGCTGATGCCAGCACGGAGCCTGCAACTGTATTCGGAATGTCGTGGAATTTCAGGTCGAGGAAAATGTCCGCGCCAAGCTTTGCCACCTGCCGGACCGCTTCCGGCCCCGCACTCGTAAAGAGCTGGCTGCCGATCTTGAACATGCCGACAAGATCGGAAACCTGGCTCGCGAATCTCAGTGCCGTGGACAGGGAATCGAAGTCCAGCGCTACAATCAGGCTGCTTCGTGGATGGGCGTCAAAGGTCAAGGTCGGGGACGCGCCCGAAGTTTGCTAATTCTGGCTTGCGTCGTCTCGAGTTCGCTTCGGCGGCAGCTGGATCAGTTCCAGCCGCACCTGGCTGACTCCCGAGTTGATCAGGCCAATCTTCCGGGCTACGCGATAGGATACATCAATTTCGCGTCCCTCTTGATAAGGACCCCGGTCATTAATACGAACAACCTCAAATTTGCCGTTGCGGGTGTTTACGACACGCACCCAGGATCCGAACGGAAGGTTCGGGTGGGCGGCCGTCAGGCTCTCAGCGTTAAACCGTTCGCCGTTAGCAGTCTTCTTGCCGTCAAAGTTGGGGCCATACCAGCTGGCGTTGCCAACCCATACCTTGAGCGGCTTTACCGGTTCGCTCTTTAAAGCCACCAAGGGTGCTTCCATTGCGGGTGCAATCAAGAACATCAGCGGCACCCAACGAATCGCGGCCCATGCTACAAAGAGTGGTCGTCTCATAGTGTGTTTAATCCGCTACAAATACTAAAAAAGTGTATCAAAAAAACCGCATTATGTCAACCATTTTCTTTGGAAAATTTACCTCTTAACTCACTGAAAGTACACATATTAGCTTCATTTAAGGCCTTCGCTAAATCGCCCGCAATTGCCTCACTGGCCTTCGGGTCAGAGAAGCTGGCCGTCCCGACCTGTACCGCCGTGGCGCCTACACTGACGTAATCGAGAACGTCGGCAGGGGTCTCCACTCCGCCCAAACCAAGGACTGGTATGTTGACCGCCTTACTAACTTCCCAGACGAGTCGGAGGGTGATGGGTTTGATAGCCGGCCCGGAGAGACCTCCCGTCAGGTTCCCCAAGAGTGACTTTTGGGTTCTAAAATCGATCGCCATTGCCGGAAAAGTATTGGCCACGGTGAGGGCGTCGGCCCCTACTCGCTCGGCGGTTTCTGCGATAAGTCCAATGTCTGTAACAAGGGGCATTAGTTTTACCCAGAGCGACCTTTTCTGTGCTGCTTTCCGCGCCGCCCCAACCACCTCCTCTACAAGAGCAGGGTCACTGCCGAACTGCATACCACCTTTTTTAACGTTGGGGCAGGAGATGTTCAGCTCATACGCCGAAATTCCCTCGGCATCTTCGAGTCGCCGAATGACTTCAACGTAGTCTTCCTGGCAGACACCAAAAACGTTCACGATCACGTGAGTGTTGTATTTTCGCAACAGTGGAAGTTTGTCTTGGACGAAAACTTCGACGCCGACGTTCTGCAGGCCGACTGCGTTCAGCATTCCGGATGGCGTATCGCAGAGCCTCGGAGCCGGGGCCCCTTCGATGGGTTGCAGCGAGATTCCTTTGGTGACGAAGCCGCCGAGACGGTTCAAGTCCACCAGATGGGCAAACTCCAACCCGTATCCAAAGGTTCCGCTGGCGGCGATGATGGGATTAGCGAGGCGCAGAGCGCCAACCTGCACGCTGAGGTCAACGCGGTCAGAAGGATTCACT
>Ga0210405_10001705_pt1 | contig 24330 bp, 17 predicted proteins | sample IncBWH11MmetaG_FD_155492 | JGI IMG/M metagenome (GOLD analysis project Ga0210405, IMG submission 155492) | Forest soil microbial communities from Barre Woods Harvard Forest LTER site, Petersham, Massachusetts, United States - Inc-BW-H-11-M | ecosystem: Environmental > Terrestrial > Soil >... | reverse complement strand
ACACTTCAACCGTCAACCTGACGCCGTTCCAGATGCTGCGTCAGCCATCGTTCTACGTGATCTATTTGATGATGACGATGCTGGCCTTCGGCGGCTTGGTGGTTACCGCGCAACTCAACCCCATGGCGCAAACCTATCACGTGGATAATGTCATTGTCGCGTTCGGCATGACCGCGCTTGTGCTGGCGATCACGGTGGACCGGCTTTTGAACGGGTTAACCCGACCCTTCTGGGGCTGGGTTTCGGACCATATCGGCCGGGAGAACGCTATCTTCTGCTCGTTTATCCTTGAGGCAGCGGCTGTATTCGCGCTGCTCCAACTCATCGCCCGTCCGGTATGGTTTGTTGCCTTATCGGGATTGTGTTTCTTTGCCTGGGGCAATATCTTTTCGTTGTTCCCGGCTATCACGGGCGACTTGTACGGAAGCAAGTGGGCCACCACAAACTACGGAGTCGTTTACACTGCCAAGGGATTGGCTGCTGCGTTCGCGGGTCCCGGCGCGGCTTGGCTGTTTGCCAAGACAGGTTCCTGGAACAAAGTGTTCTGGGCCATGATCGTTTGCGATCTTATCGCCGCGTTCATGGCCTTGCTCTGGCTAAAACCTTTGGCTAAGCGTTCGGTGCAGGCCTCGCAGAGCGCCGCTGCTCCGTCTGTCGACATGACTGTGCCCGCAAAGGCATGAGACGGGCTGCTTGAGGCGGCTCACTCGTTTACACGCTCCGCCTGGGGGCAGACTCCGGGAATAAAGTGGAGGATTGTCCCCAGGCCGTTTAACTACGCATATTAAGGATGCGAGTGTCGCGACCGATCGCTACTTGCCCCGGCGACGATTGTCACTATGCTGTTGAGAGAGCGCAACTTGCGGCGCCGCCGGGGAATTGATATGAGTTTTTGCTGGGTCAGAGAAAAATGGCGCGCCCGGCGTGATTCGAACACGCGACCCTCGGATTAGAAGTCCGATGCTCTATCCAGCTGAGCTACGGGCGCTCTCCTTGAAATTTAACACGATTCCCGATAATTAGAACAGGCAGTCGAACGGCGGTTGCAACAGTCAGCCGGTCGAGGTGCCAACTTCTTGACATCACTTAAATACCTGATACAAGAGAGTTAACGATCCAGCCAGTCGAGGCGAACGCTGAAGGGTTGAGGTACTTCTTCGGATGGTTTTGGCTTCGCGTATCGTTTATAGGCTGTTTTCGACGGCTACGGGGCACGCGTGAGTGTGAATGGCCAACGCGCGCCGCGACTTCAACCGGAAGCTACCTTTGCGCTAACGACAAGCGATTGCATTTCGGATTGGGCCCAGCCGAAAAGGCCACGGTCGAAGTTCTCTGGCCTTCGGGTTCCAAGCAAATCCTCAATGACGTTCGCGCCGACCAGTTCCTTTCCGTCCGCGAACCGGAGCGCTCATGATTCATCTTTTTTTGTTTGCGTGGCTTGCCGGGCAAGCCGGAACGTCCGACGCCATGCAGCATCTGCAGGCGGGCCTCGAAGCGCGAAAGCAGCACCAGATCGAAACGGAAATCGCGGAGTTTCGCAAAGCCACGGAAAGCGACTCGAACCTGGCGGATGCGTTCGTGAATCTGGGCAGTGCCTATATGGAGAAGCACGATTATGGAGCGGCGATTGCCCCTCTGAAACGCGCGCTCGAACTCAGCCCGGACCTTCCCGTCGCTCACCAACTTATCGGTTTTGCGCTTCTGGCGCAGGGATACTCGGCGGAGGCGATTCCTCATCTGCAACGCGTCGGCGCGCTGGACGCGCTGGGAATCGCGCAGATCGAAACCAACCAGTTGACTGAGGCTGTCTCGAGCTTCACCGCAGCGCTCGCGCAGCGTCCCGGCGATCCGGATTTGCTGTACTACCTGGGCCACGCGAGCGGCCTGCTCTCCAAGGACTCGATCGATAACTTGCTGGCAACTCATCCGGACTCCGCGCGTGCGCACCAGGCGCTAGCTGAAAACTATTTTGTGCTCCGCCAGATGCCACAAGCCGAGAAGGAATATCTTGAGGCGTTGCGCCTGCGGCCCGAGTTGCCGGGTCTTCATCTCGAGCTCGGCCAGGTTTATGCAAACTCCGCGCAATGGCCAAAGGCAGAGGCTGAGTTTCGGGCGGAATGCAAACTCCGGCCGGGGAATGCCGAAGCTGCTTACCGGCTGGGGGCAGCATTGCTTCAACAAGGGAGAGCGCATGACGCGCTGCTTGAGCTGAAGAGATCGAATGAATTGAAACCCGAAATGCCCGAGACACTCTACTCCCTGGGCAAAGCTGCCTCTTTGGATGGAGACAGCGCCGCAGCCGAGCGGGAATGGCTGAAGGTAATTGAGCTTGAAAAAAATACTTCGCTTGCCGCGCAGGCGCATTTCGGGCTTGCCGGCCTGTATCGCAAACAGGGGAAGACCGCGCAGGCGCAGCACGAAATGCAAGAGTTCAAGAAACTTCAGAGCGCCATCGGACCGCCTCGCTCCGAATAGCCGGCCATCGAATCGACCCGTCGAAAGAGTTCGACACAAATTTGTGTCGAACTCCCGGCGCTGTTATCATCAGCGGTATTTACCTTCTCCGTTATCAGGAGGTTCCCATGCAACCCTGGCGCAGGCGATTCCTGCTCTTGTACATGATGCGAGTTCCGCTGACGTTTCTGACCGTGCTTGGATTCGGATTGCCGTGGGCCTTTCAATCGACGATGTTTCACGGCATCGCGGACCTGGAGCTGGTTCAGGTGGGCGCAGCTTCCTTTCTGGCGTTTCTCTATATCAGTGCGGCGATCAGTAGTGCGTTCATGATCCTGCTGTACGGCGAAGAGCGCGCGGATGGATGGGGAAACCTGGCGGCGCCGCAAGATCGGGTGACCACATTGAGCGTCGCCCTCCTCTACGTCTACGGCGGAATCTGTCATGTGCGTTTTCTCGTATCCATTGGGCAATTCATGACTACGGCCGGACGTGTGGAAAACAATCTGCTTGTCGGATTCCTTCTCTGGTCGGTGGCTGGGTTGCTCGCGGGCATCCTGGCTGTGATGATTGCCTTCTTAGCTGCACTGCGTTTTGCGAAACCCGAGGACGACGACGCGCTCGAAGTCTTCGCGTTCCCGGCTTTCTTGATTTTCCGAAGATTTTTCGGAGGTGCCTGGATTCGCTCTTTCAAGCAAGGGGAAACCTCTGAGTCCGCGTCTGGCAGTTATGCGGCTCACAACGGCCCGGTAAGTGGATTTCTTGCTTCGCTCCTCGGGCCGGGCTATGCAACCGGCCCAGACTCCGGGCGCCCTTCCGTGCTGCATTCCGGCCACCGGTTTGCGACCATCCTGATGATTGTTTTTCTCTTCGCCTACTGGCTCTCGGGTTTCGGTACGTTTAGAGAGCTGAACGACCTGCAGCAATGGGATAGCGGCGGCGCGCCGAATTCCGTGCTGAATTATCTGTTGCTCGTCTTGATCTTCTGGAACTGCCTGCTGGCGGGCCTTGCCTTTTTTGTAGATCATTTTCGATTCCCTGCCCTTGCGGCGCTGGCTATCGCACTGGTGCTGATCGCGTCGTTCGGCAATTCGGACCACGTGTTTTCAACGGTCGAACGCACAAGTCCGCCGACCAAACTTTTGCGACCTGCGGAAGCATTCCAGCGAGCACCGGAAGCCGTAATCGTTGTGGCAGCCGCAGGCGGAGGCATCCAATCGGCGGCATGGACCAGCAAGGTGCTCTGCGGCCTGAGAGCAGAGCTTCCGGGTGGCACCTTCCAAAAAAGCATCATGGCCATCAGCGGAGTTTCCGGTGGCTCGGTTGGAACGATGTTTTATTTGCGCTGCCTCGAAGGACCGGAGGGCGATGAGCGTCCTGCAAAATGGGCCCAAGACTCCAGCCTGGAAGCTGTGGCCTGGGGGCTGACCCACCCGGACTTGAGGCGCGTTTTCTTTCCCGGTCCCGCAACCCGCTGGAGCCTCGCGGACCGGGGTTGGGCGCTGGAGCGCTCGTTCCTGAAGAGCGCTCACTTCGAGCGCACGGAACGCCGCTTGGGCGAACCGCACGCAGATTGGCCGGTGATCCTGCTGAACTCGACGGATGCCCGAACAGGCGACCCGACCGTATTTACCGACAGCGATTTCCCGGAAACACTCACGCAAGGATCGAGCAACAACCATTATCTGCGAAACTTTCACCAACTCTATGCCGGCAAAGATGTCTTCCTGGAAACGGCCGCGCGCATGTCGGCGGCGTTTCCCTATGTTTCGCCCGAAGCACGGCCGAACGGGCTGACAAACGGAGTTCATCTGGGCGATGGGGGTTATTTCGACAATTCGGGTGTATTCACGCTTTCTGAGTGGCTGAAAGAAGCGAGCCGGCGCCCAAGCGTGGCGCCGACCTCTGCTATTTCATCGAGCGCGGGCAAAAAGAGAATCCTGGTGTTGCAACTGGAAGCTTTCCCCGATAATGCCCTTGCGGATGTGGAGGCCTCGAAGAAATGGTATTACCAATTGGCTTCACCCATCACGACAATGCTCACCGTCCGCTCCGAAGCGCAACTCGTCCGCGATAAAACCGCCGGTGAAGATCTCCAGAAACTCCTAAACGGAAACGGGTATCAAACCACCTGGCTGCTTGTTCGTTACACGCCCGGCGCGGTTAAGTCATCCGTTGGCAACGTTCCGTGCGCGGCCAACCCACCGCTCTCCTGGCATCTGACCCCTGTCGAGAAGCGATGCATTGACCAGGGTTGGCAAGATATCAGCAGGCAAGCGAGTCAGGAAATTTCTGAATTCCTGAACGACCAGGGTGAATTTACAGAGGAGGAATGCAACGCCGGAGATCGTAACGTGGCCGCAGGTGTATTTGAACGCCGATGTCCCGCAATGGCGGCTGAAAAGAAGAAATGAGATCCATCCGTCGAACATGGATGAATCCACTAGCTCGAACCGCGAACTCAGCAAAGGCAAGGGCGCAAAAATGATCCAGCGCCACGGCAATTTCGCCTGGCGCTGGATGTTGGAGTGGCTTATTCTCGCCGGAGTTAGAACCGGTAGATCACGCCAGCCGACGGCTGGGCAGTGTTTGTTGTCAGGCCGGAGCGCAGTGCATTCACGCCGAAATCAGGACGCCCATAGACCAGCCCACGATATTCCAAGCGGAACGAAAGATGTTTGGTGTAGTCGTAGTCCACTCCGCCACCATAGACGAAGGTGGCTTTCGCCTGGTTTCCCGCTCCCGGAACGGTCGCTCCTGCGCTCTGCGTCGGAGCAAAAACCAATGCACCGGTGCCGGCGAGCACATAGGGGTTAAATCGCGTCGTGCTCCAGGGCAGCTTCACAACCGCGGCAACCGTGGTCTGGTGCACATTCGATTGCACGTTCAAGGAACCGGCAGAGGAATTATTCTGCTGGGTATCGCGATTCCAGCCGTAGCTGACATCTGCAGCGAACCAGCGGTTAAAATGATAGCGATAACTTACGAGGAAACCACCGGAATTGGTCGTGTGTTGATTCAATACGTTGCTGTTCGAGTCTTTCGTGAAGAATCCCGTGCCCTGCACACCGACTTCCTGGGTGCTACGTTCGTCGGCGCGAGCGCCTGCGATAAACATGAAAAACACTCCAAACACAACTGCAGCTATCGATCTGAACTTCATTCTTGCTTTCTCCCTTGGTTGGTCTTGAATCCATGCGATGAACTTCATGAAGCAATCGCATGGATTTTCTGAACTGACGAAGCGCCGCTTTTTTGTTTGCGTCGCTTCATCTTTTGAGCGGCGTTGAGTCCTGGGCGAACTCGCCGCACAAATCCCACAAAAAGCCCCTTGAATTACGGTTCCGGGCGTTTTAATGCAACTTTTACGCTACCCGGTCCACACACCACGCCCTCGAAGTGTCAAGGCGTCCACGATATTTATTTGATTCGGACTTCGGTGGTTCCGCTCACCCCTGAATCTGAAGCAGGAATCCTGTTGCTGCATCCACCCATTTAGATGGCGGATGGTGAGGGGAAGTTACTTGCGAGATGACAATTTTTTCGGAAAAACTTTCCGGCGAGAGTTCAATGGATATTTTGCCACGGCCAGTGGCAGTTTCTTGCTGATCCGGCGATAAACAATAACTTTTGGTCGCGCGTCGAAACACCGGGAAGGAAATGTCAGATATTACAAATTTAGGAAGAAAAATCCACAAATTAGTAGAAAAACATTTTCCACAAAAGAATCAAATTAAAACCGACTGACTACGTCCTGTACTTGTGACATTCTTGTCGACTCTTGCCGCATTTTTCAGATAGCTGGTTCGGCGCGGCGTTTTGACGCGCGACGCGTTGTGCACGGTTGGAATCCGAGCTAGAGTAATGACACTTACAAAAGCCAATCGATGTTCGTTGCCGGGAACTCATACCCAAACGTGAAAGAAACGCTGAGCTATGGTTAATCGAGTCATAGACCAATGGATGGCACGACCCGGAGTGTCGCGCGCGATGCCATACGGAGTGGCGATCGCTTCGGTTACAAGCGCGCTGCTGCTGGAACTGCTTTTTGCCCACTATCAACTGCCACACGCATTTGCCGCGTTCGCCTTGTCGGCGATCGCGATCACCTTCTGGTATGGCGGCACAAAACCGGGCATCGTCGCGGTGTTGCTGGCGATCATGATCCGCAGCTATTTGTTCGAAGCTGAAATCGCCACCGTTTCACGAGTTCTGTATGACCTGGTATTCGTGATTTTCGCAGTGCTGATGAGTTGGCTCAAGCGTCGACGCAGCGAACTCGAAGAAAAAGTTGTAGAGCGAACTGCGGAACTGACCCAGACCAACGAAGAACTGAAAAATGAAATTGTCGAACGAAAAAAAGCGGATGAAAAGCTGCGAAGGAGCGAGGCCTACCTGCTGGAAGGCCAGCGATTGGTGCACATGTTCAGCTGGGCCCGTGATGCGGAAACTGGCAAGGTGACTTGCTCCCCGGAAGTACGCCGCATTTTTGGGGCTGCGCCCGAAGAAGACGTATCCACCACCGAGTTCTTTCTTGGCAGAATTCATCCGGAAGATCGGCCAGAAGCCGAACGCGAGTTCGCGGAGGCCGCGCTTTCGAAAGTCAGCTACGAGTCTGACTACCGGATCATCCTGCCGGACGGTTCGGTCAAGAACATCCACACGATCGGGCATCCCGTTATCAGCGATTCGGGCGACATCGTGGAATATGTTGGAACCGCCATGGATGTGACCGAGCAACGCCGCGCGAGAGCTGAGTTGGAAACTGCGTTCGAGGAGATTAAGAAGCTCAAAGATCAACTTCACGACGAAAACGTGGCGCTGCGGGAACAAATCGATCAGGCATTCATGTTTGAGGAAATTGTGGGCTCATCTCCCGCATTGCAAACCGTGCTTTCTAATATCCTGAAAGTGGCCCCGACAGATTCGACCGTGCTGATCACCGGGGAAACCGGCACCGGCAAGGAACTCATCGCTCGCGCCATTCATAAGCGTTCCCAACGCTCCAGCCGGGCGTTTATTGGAGTTAATTGCGCCTCGATTCCCTCTTCGCTGATTGCCTCTGAGCTGTTTGGCCATGAAAAGGGAGCGTTCACGGGCGCGCTGCAGCGGCACCAGGGCCGGTTTGAGCTCGCCCACTCGGGTACTATTTTCCTCGATGAAGTCGGAGAACTCCCTCCTGAGACCCAGATCGCCCTGCTGCGTGTCCTCCAGGAACATCAATTTGAGCGAGTCGGCGGAACCCGCGTCCTTCCAACCGACGTTCGGGTAATTGCCGCAACCAATCGCGATTTGCGGGTGGCCATCGCCTCGGGCACATTTCGCGCTGACCTTTTTTATCGTCTGAATGTGTTTCCAATCGAAGTGCCACCACTCCGGCAGCGTAAGGAAGACATTCCCATGCTGGTGGAATATTTTGTAAAGCGTTACGCGGAAAAAGCGGGCAAACAAATTTACAAGATCGACAAAAACACGATGGACCTTTGCCAGACATATCCGTGGCCTGGCAACATCCGCGAACTGCAAAATATTATCGAGAGGTCGGTGATTCTTTGTAGCGGGGATACGCTTTGGATCGACGACGCGTGGCTGACGAGTGAAGAGCAATCTTCCCGCCCGGAATTGTCGGCACCGCTTACGGAAACCCTTCAACATCAGGAAAAGGAAATTATCGAAGCCGCTTTGGCAGCGTCCGGTGGCAGAGTGGCCGGCCCGAAAGGGGCAGCGGCCAAGCTTGGAATTCCGCGCTCGACGTTGGATTCAAAGATCAAGCAGTTGAACATTCGGAAGCACAAATTCGCTCCGGAACCGCAGTAAGGTGTCGCCAGACTGACGAAAATTCGGGACTTCCCGAATTTTCGTGACTAATCCCTCGCCCTACTCATTTGTTTTCAATACGTTACAAATGGTCCATCCGTTGCATTAGCTTGTCTTCAGCGCGTCGGACGCGGAAGAAAGGGCCCGCGTCCGACACCGGAAAAGGGCCGAACAACATACCCCATGACCTTGAAGATTGAGAGATCGGTGAGACAAGGATCCACGGTTTTGGTCCTAAGCGGTCGGCTCGAGGCCGAGCATCTCGGGGAATTGGTGGGGCTTTTCGAGCGCCAGGAGGATTTGCCGGCCATCGTATTGGACCTGCGAGAGGTCAGGCTGGCGGACCGCGACGCCGTAAAGTTTCTGGCACGTTGTGAATCGGGCGGCATGCGGTTGGAAAATTGTCCGGCGTATATCCGGGAGTGGATGCGAAAAGAGAAGGATTGAGGGAACAAGCGGGTAGATGTCGAGAACAGGCACGAGGAGAAGGCGATGAGCGTTGAATCGACGGCTGCATGTAGGGCGAAAGCGAACAACACAAACGTGGCTGGCCACTTTGAGGGATGGAGTGAAGGCAAACTGATAGCCGCTGCGAAAAGCGGCCATGGCGCCGCGTTCGGAGTGCTTTGCGAACGTCACGCGGAGATGATTCTCCGCGTGACCTTTCGGATCACGCGCAACCGCGAAGATGCGGAAGACGCGGTGCAGGATTCCTTCATGAGCGCTTTCGTGCACCTTACCAATTTCGATGAACGTTCGCGTTTTGCCACCTGGCTCACGCGCATCGCCATCAATTCGGCGCTGGGTCAGCTACGGAAGAAACGCGGAATACGGGAAATTCCGATAGATGAAGCGAGCCCGGCGCTGGATCCCCGGCCAGCTCTGGAGATTCCGGATCGCGCGCCTAATCCGGAAGAGAATTACGGTCTCCGCGAACGGAGAGAGATCGTCGGCGAGGCGGTCGGGCGCCTGCGGTCTCGCAGCCGACAAGTAGTGGAGGTCCATCAACTGGGGGAATTTTCCGTAAAGGAAACCGCGCAAATATTGGGAATTTCGATCGCGGCGGCTAAAGCGAGGATGTTCCATGCAAGGACCGCACTGCGTCGAATGCCGATGCTGAGAAGTGTCCGTCAGGCCAGTTGGTCGAGCGCAGGCTGAAACAAAGCTGGGGCTGATTGATAAGGCATCGTAATTGATTCCGGATTACTTCGAGCCAACCAGTTCAGAATGGCCCAAGGTGCGCGGGAGGAATGAAGAATGGCTTGGCAATCGGTAGCGTTTTCGAATAGGGGATTGCCGTCGCACAATATTGAGGAATGGAATTATGTGGATCGTCAGACTGGCGCTAAAGCAACCGCACACCATCGTTGTGATGGCAATTCTGATCCTGATTCTCGGATCGCTGGCGATTCTTCGCACTCCCACCGATATTTTCCCGAACATTAATATCCCCGTTGTCAGCATTATCTGGACATTTAACGGCCTTGCGCCACAGGACATGGCCGACCGGATCATCTCGATCACGGAGCGAAGTCTAACAACAGTCGTCGATGACATCAGCCATATTGAGTCGCAGTCCCTCAACGGCATCGCAGTGGTTAAAGTATTTCTCCAGCCCTCCGCGAGTATCGACAAGGCCCTTGCGCAAATCACCGCGAGCTCACAGACGCAATTGAAGCAATTGCCACAAGGGACAACGCCCCCACTGATCATCACGTACAGCGCGTCCACGGTCCCCATCCTGCAACTCGGACTCTCTGGAAAAGGACTTTCCGAACAGCAACTCAACGACTACGGCTTGAATTTCATCCGCACAAGATTGGTTACCGTTCCCGGGACTGCCATCCCTTACCCGTATGGGGGAAAGCAACGGCAAGTACAGGTGGACCTGAACACCGCAGCTCTTCAGGCGAAGGGACTGTCCCCGTTGGATGTGGTCAGCGCCATATCGGCGCAAAACCTCATCCTCCCCACCGGCACATCAAAAATTGGCTCCAAAGAGTATGACGTCGATATCACTAACGGTGCGCCGCAAACCATCGCTGAATTGAACCGCATTCCGATCAAAACGATCGGAACAACGACCATCTATGTGAGTGATGTCGCGTACGTGCGCGATGGATTCCCCCCGCAGACCAACATTGTTCGTGTGGATGGACAGCGCTCGACCCTGGTGACAATCCAGAAATCGGGCTCGTACTCCACTCTTGACATCATTGCCGGGATTAAGCAAATGCTTCCCCAGGTGGAACAGACTTTGCCCCCCGCGCTGAAGGTAAGTTTGCTGGGAGACCAGTCCATATTTGTTCGTGGGGCCATCACGGGCGTGGTGAAAGAGGCAGTGATCGCCGCGTGCCTCACTGGCCTGATGATCCTGATTTTCCTGGGAAGCTGGCGAAGCACGGTGATTGTCGCCATCTCGATTCCACTTGCCATCCTCTGCTCGATCATCCTTTTCAGCGCGCTCGGAGAAACTATCAACATCATGACTTTGGGTGGCCTGGCGCTGGCCGTTGGCATCCTGGTGGATGACGCGACCGTCGAAATCGAAAACATGAACCGCAACATTGATATGGGGAAAGAGATCGAGCACGCCATTCTGGATGGAGCGGAAGAGATCGCCACTCCCGCCTTCGTTGCCACTCTTTCCATATGCATAGTGTTTGTGCCAATGTTTCTGCTTACGGGCGTGGCGCGTTATCTCTTCGTGCCTCTCGCGGAAGCGGTAGTGTTCGCGATGCTGGCGTCCTACTTTTTGTCGCGCACGCTGGTGCCCACGATGTCCAAGTATCTTATCCAAGGGCATGAGCATGATGTGGAACATCACTCGCTCGCGAGCCGCAATCCGTTTGTCCGGTATCAAGTGCGGTTTGAACATGGATTTGAACGTGTGCGTAACGCGTATCACGGACTGCTGGAGCGCTGTCTGCATCATCGCAAAGCGTTCGTCACTGCGTTTTTTGCAGCGTGTCTTTTGTCTCTCGCCGTTGTCGCGCCATGGTTGGGACAAGACTTCTTCCCCAGCGTCGACAGCGGAACATTCAAGCTCCACATGCGCGGGCCCACGGGCTTGCGGATCGAGGAGACGGCGCGACTCTGCGATCTCGTGGAACAGTCCATCCGGCAGCAACTTCCACAGGGTGCTGTGGCGAGTGTAATTGACAATATCGGCTTGCCCTACAGCGGACTGAATCTTTCTTACAGCAGTTCTGCGCCTGTGGGTACTTCTGACGCGGATATTTTGGTCACGCTGAACGAGCACGGACACGTCACGGCCAAGTATGTTCACGACCTTCGGATTGGCTTGGCGAAACAGTTTCCAGGAGTCACTTTTGCTTTTCTTCCCTCCGACATCGTAAGCCAGATTCTCAATTTCGGGCTTCCGGCTCCCATCGACATTCAGATCGTCGGCAACAATCTTGCGGCAAACCGGCAATATGCTGACGCGTTGTTCGAACAAGTGCGCCGCGTCCCCGGAATCGCGGATCCCCGCATCCAGCAGCCTTCGGATCAGCCGTACATGCATCTTTCCGTGGATCGCACCAAGGCGCAGGAAATTGGCTATACGGCTCACGATGTCGCGCAAAACCTGCTGGTCTCGTTGAGCGGCAGCTTCCAGACTTCGCCGACATTCTGGGTCGATCCAAAAAATAGGGTGAGTTATCAGATCGCGACTCAGACGCCGCAGTATCGTGTGGACACTTTGCAGGATCTTGAGAATGTCCCTGTCACTGGAACGACGCCGGACTTCCCGCCGACCATTCTGGCAAACGTGGCCTCCGTACAACGCGGCACGGGTGAAGCCGTCATTTCCCACTACAATATTCAGCCGGTCCTGGACATCTTCGGCGCCATTCAGGGGCGTGACCTTGGCGGCGTCTCTCGCGACATCAATCGCATTCTCGAAAAAACCAAAAACCAGGTCCCTCGCGGCTCTCAAGTGGTCATGCGCGGCCAGGTGCAAACGATGAATGCTTCGTTCATCGGCCTCCTGGCAGGATTGATATTTTCAATTGTTCTTGTCTACCTGCTGATCGTGGTGAATTTCCAGAGCTGGCTCGATCCGTTCATCATTATCACCGCGCTTCCCGCGGCGTTGACGGGGATTGTGTGGTTTCTCTTCGCTACTCACACCACCCTCAGCGTGCCCGCGCTGACTGGCACCATCATGTGCATGGGCGTGGCGACATCAAACAGCATTCTGGTGGTTCAATTTGCGAAGGAAAAAATGGCGGAAGGTAAGGATCCGCTGGCCGCCGCGCTGGACGCGGGGTTCACTCGTTTTCGCCCGGTGTTGATGACCGCGATGGCCATGATAATCGGAATGGTGCCGATGTCTCTGGGCCTCGGCGATGGCGGCGAGCAGAACGCGCCTCTGGGCCGCGCGGTGATTGGCGGATTGCTTTTCGCCACGGTCTCGACACTGTTTTTTGTACCAACGGTCTTCAGCATTCTTCACGGTATGCGCCGCCGCCCTGCGGAAGGCGTTGTCCCTGCGCAAGGCGCCTGATCGAAAGGAGGAGGCCACGAATATGGAATCGCAATCTCAAACAGCTCCTTCGCCCATGCCAAACGTTGGGGCGAAGACAGGTCTGCCGCGGAATGGCTGGATACCCGGGATCGCCTTCGTGCTACTTTTTGGCGGTGTGTTTGCCTACGGCATTTTCGAAAGAATGCGGGCGAGCGCGACTCTGCGTACCGAGACCGACACCTTGGCGCTTCCGGTTGTTTCAGTTGTCACGCCGCAGCGCTCGGCACCCACCCAGGAAATCACCCTGCCCGGCAATGTGCAGCCGTTCATCACCTCGCCGATTTTCTCGCGAACGAACGGATACCTGAAAGCGTGGCATTTCGATATTGGCTCGCATGTCAGGAAGGGGCAGTTGCTGGCGGAAATCGAGACCCCTGAAGTCGACCAGCAGCTCCAGCAATCCCGGAGCAATCTTGCCACCGCGGAAGCCAACCTGAAGCTCGCCGAGATCACCAAGAACAGGTATCAAGATCTCTTAAAAACGAATGCGGTTTCAGTGCAGGACGTGGACAACGCCGTCGGCACGTTCAACGCCAATAAGGCAATTGCGGAAGCGAATCAGGCAAACGTAAAGCAACTCGAGACTTTGCAATCCTTCGAGAAAATCTATGCGCCGTTTGACGGTATCATCACCGCCCGCAACACCGACATCGGCGACCTGATCAACTCCGGAAGCAACGGAAATGCCAAGACCGACCTCTTTCATATCTCGCAACCGGGTGTTTTGCGTGTCTACGTCAACGTTCCGGAAGAGTATTCTCAGCTTGCCAAACCGGGTTTGACCGCGATTCTCACGCTGGCGGAATTTCCTGGAAAGACATTTCCGGGAAAACTCGTCCGGACGGCGGATTCCATCAACAATGCCACGCGCACACTTTTGAGCGAGGTTGACGTCAACAATCCCACGGGCCAGTTGCTTTCGGGCTCTTTTGCGGAAGTTCATTTCAAACTCCCCGCGGAAGTTTCCACGTTTATCATCCCCGTCGATACTTTGCTGTTCCGCGCAGAGGGATTGCGAGTGGCGGTGGTAAAGAACGGAAAGGCCGATCTTGTTCCGGTGACGCCGGGCCATGATTTTGGGGAGACGATAGAGATCGTTTCCGGGCTCAAAGGCGACGAAGCCATCATCGTGAGCCCTCCTGATTCGATCATCGCGGGTGAACAAGTGCAAATCGCCCAGCAGGCGGCAGCGAAAGGCACGCCATGAGTTGGGTTTTTCCTTCGGGGGCGTGCTTCCCTAAATCGAGCCACTCCTTAGTGCAATTTTGTCTCGCGGCCGTGCTGGCGCTCGCGGGTTGTGCGGTTGGCCCAAAATACGTTCGGCCGACCGCCGAAATCCCGGTCGAGTACAAAGAAGCGGCTGATTGGAAAACTGCCCAGCCCAATGATCAGAACCTAGGCGGACCGTGGTGGGAAATCTTTCAGGATCCCCAACTGAACCACCTGGAAGAACAGATCAACGTCTCCAACCAGAATCTTAAGGCCGCGGAGGCTGTCTACACCCAGTCTCGCGCGCTTCTGCGTTACGACCGCGCCGCCTACTACCCTGCAATTAATGGGGGAGCATCGGCGACGCGCAACAGAATTTCGGACAATCGCCCGCCGAGCCTCAGCACGGACGGCGTAACCTATAGCGATTTCCAGATTCCGCTGGAGTTGTCGTACGAACTGGATGTCTGGGGGCGCGTCCGAAAGACCGTCGAAGCTCAACGCGGCCAGGCACAAGCCAGCGCGGCGGATCTCGCTACGGTAAATCTGAGTATGCATGCGCAACTCGCCTTGTTTTACTTCCAGGCGCGCAGCCTGGATGCTCAGGAGCAGCTTCTGAACTCAACGGTCGAACAATACGAACAGGCGTTTGCGTTAACCGACAGTCGATTCAAAGGCGGCATCGCCTCGGAAGTGGAAGTGCAGCAGGCGAGCACGCAGCTTGAGACCACACGCGCGCAGGCAATCGATGTCGGCGTGCTCCGCGCGCAGTTTGAGCACGCGATTGCGACGCTCATTGGGAAGCCGGCGGCGTCATTTACCTTACCGCCGCTGCCCCTCACTTCCCCGCCGCCAGCGATACCGGCGCAACTTCCCTCCGATCTTCTTGAGCGGCGACCGGACATTGCCGCGGCGGAAAGGCGCATGGCTTCAGCCAACGCACAAATTGGCGTCGCCAAAGCCGCGTACTATCCCGTCATAGGCTTGAATGCGCTGGGCGGCTTCGAGAGCGGCGTTATCACCACTCTGATCTCCGGGCCGAGCATTCTGTGGTCCGCGGGCGCGTCGGCAACCGTTCCGATCTTTGATGCCGGACGGCGGCGTGCGAATGTCGATCAGGCCGCCGCTGCCTACGACGAAACAGTCGCCAATTACCGGCAAACAGTGTTGACAGGTTTTCAGCAAGTGGAAGACAATCTGGCGGCACTTCGGATCCTTGAGAAAGAAGCGGACGCCCAGCAACGCGCGGTCGTCGCCTCGCACAAATATCTCGATCTGTCGCTCACCCGGTACCGGGGCGGAATTACCAGTTATCTGGAAGTGACCACGGCGCAAAGTGCGGCGCTCGTGGATGAAGTGACGGCAGTGAACATCCTCGGGCGGCGTCTCACCAGCGCCGTGCTGTTGATTCAAGCGCTTGGTGGAGGGTGGGATCGATCCGCTCTGCCCGAACATCCCGAGTGCTGCGGAAGACTCAGCAGCAATTCAAAATAATCACGCCACCTGGTATTCGCTGGTAATCCAAGTTACCTCGCTGCGACAGATTCACGAGGCTGCGCAATGCTGGATTTGCCGAGTGCAGCGTCCACCACGTCCAGCGCTTCCTCGATGATGTCGAGCCCCTGGCAAAGTTCTGCTTCGTTGATGACCAAAGGCGGGCAAACCCAAAGCATGTTGAACCGGCTGAACGCATACAAATGCTTGGACTTCAAATGCGCGGCGAGCTTGCCCATCTCCGGGCTTGTACCGTTGAACGGAGCAAGCGGCTCGCGCGTCGCCTTATCTTTCACAAGTTCCAGGACGCTGAAAAGCCCTTTATAGCGAACGTCGCCCACGCAGGCGTATTTTTTCTTCATCGCTTCCAGGCGCGACGCGAGATACCGGCCCTGCTTCTCAACATTCTCAAAAATCTTCTCTTCTTCGTAGATGTGCAAGTTGGCCACCGCCGCCGCACAGCACACCGGGTGGCCGCTGTAAGTCAATCCCCCCCACAGCATGTTGGTCTCGAAATAGTTCGCAATCTTATCCGAGACGATCACCGCGCCGAGCGGCATGTATCCGCTCGTCAGGCCTTTTGCACACGTAGCGATGTCCGGCTTGATGCCAAAATGTTGTGTAGCCAGCCATTTTCCGGTTCGCCCGAATCCGGCCATCACTTCATCGTCGATCAGCAGGAGGCCGTATTTGTCGCACAGCGCTCGCAGCTTCGGATAATAGTCGTCCGGAGGAACCAGCAAACCATTCGATCCGGTGATTCCCTCGACCATGATTGCAGCGATACTGTTCGGCCCCTCCATCTGAATCACTTCTTCAATGTGGCTGACACATTCGCGATGGCACGTTTCGACTTTCTGGCCAAACGGACAGCGATAGCAATACGGATCGAACACGCGAACGATGCCGGGAATGCCGGGCTCGACGGGCCAGCGCCGCGGATCGCCCGAGGCGGTCATCGAACCCATGGTGGCGCCATGATAGCTGCGGTAGCGCGTGATAATTTTGTCGCGCCCGGTAACCAGCCTCGCCATTTTGATGGCGTTTTCGTTGGCCTCGGAGCCGCCCAACGTGAAAAACGCTTTCGCCAGGCCGGTCACTTCGGCAAGCTTTTTGCCGAGCGACCCGCGCGGCTCCGTGGCAAAACTTGGCCCCGCGAAGCAAAGCTCATCCACCTGCTTCTTGATCGCCTCCAGCATTTTGGGATGCTGGTGGCCGACATTCAGATTGATCAGTTGCGAGCTGAAATCCAGCCAGCGCTGGTCATCGCCATCCCAAAACCAGACGCCCTGGCCGCGTTTCATGTGAATCGGATTCGACGCGCCCTGCACCGACCACGAGAACATCGTGTAGTCGCGATTTTCTTGAACTACTTTCAACGATTTGGCGTCCATGCTCGATTTTCCTTCCGAAACGGAATCAGTTCGCTTTCAAAATCCAGTCCACCGTCTTGGTGGCCAGCCGGTCCAGCCCGGCGACGGACATTTCCAGGTGCTCTTCCCGGGTGTCTTCAATCTTGTTGTGGCTGATGCCACGCAAGGATTGCACAAACATCATAACCGTTGGAATGCCCGCGCGCGAGACCTCGGCCGCATCGTGCAGGGGGCCCGAGGGAAGCCGGTGCGAGCTCCCGGAAATTTCACGCACTGCTTGCTCGCAAAGCGCGACCATGTGCGGATGAAACGGGATCGGTTCGATGTTCCATATCCTCGACCATTCCACCGTGCAATTTTCCTCACTCGCGAATCGCTTGCTGGCTTCCTGAGCTTCGCGATACATCTGCGCGAGCACTTTGACATCCAGATCCCGCTGATCAAGCGTGGCTTCGCACCGTCCGACTACCGCGGTGACAATCCCCGGAAACGTTTTCAAGCTGCCCATCGTGCAGACTGCATCGGAGTGCTTGCCCGCAATGTTCCGGATTTCCAGAGCCAGCTTCGCAGCTGCAGCAAGGGCATCCTTCCGCTGTTTCATCGGCGTAGCGCCGGAGTGCGCTTCCTGGCCATAGAAAGTGATCCCATGCCGCTCGACTCCCTTGGTGCCCAGGACCACGCCCAGTGGCAGGCCCAGTTTTTCCAGCACTGGCCCTTGTTCGATGTGCAATTCAATGTATGCCGCGGCATTGGCCCGCTCTTTTTCCGCTTCGGGAAAATGATCCATGTGGACGCCGCAACGGCGCAAAGCGTCTTCCATCGTCACGCCATCCTTATCAACGCGCACGCGGTCAGCGGCGATGCTGTGCGTCCCGGCAAAGGCGGAGGAACCCAGCAGGCTGCGCCCGAATCGAGCGCCTTCTTCGTCGGCCCAGTCCACCAGCCGAATCGTCACCGACGGCTTGCCTTTGAATTCCGCTGCGAATCTCCGAAGCACTTCGAGTCCGGCAAGAACATTCAAGCTGCCATCAAGCCAGCCGCCGTTCGGCACCGAATCCAGATGCCCGCCGATGAGCAGCGTTTTTTCAGACGCGCCGCGCAGCGTCACCCAATTGTTTCCAGCGGCGTCGTAGTGATGCTCGATGGGCAATCCTACAAGCTTCGTGGCGAACCACTTTCGCGCTTTCTGCCACACGTCGGTCCAAGCCAGCCGCTGCGCTCCATTCTCATCGGCAGTCAGCTCGCGAAGCTCTTTCAGTTCGGCAACGGTTCGTTTGGGATTCAGGCTCATGATGCGCTTCGCTTAAAAGTAGCTCGGCTCCCGTTTCAGCATACGCCCGCGGCCCCGCTCGCCCACAAACTTTCCGTCTTTCACCTGAACCTTGCCTCGTACGGTAACAACAGAAGGCCGCCCCTCAATCACCATCCCTTCGAATCCGCTGTAATCGTTGTTGACGTGATGTGTTTTCGCGGAAATCACGCCTTGATAATCGGGATCGTAAATCACCAGGTCCGCATCGCTGCCGATGGCAATCGTTCCTTTTCGTGGGAACAAACCAAAAAGTTTCGCGGGGCGGGTGCTGGCCGCATCCACGAAGCGTTCGATCTCCAACTTCCCGCGCTTCACCCCGTACGTGTAGAGCAGATTGATGCGATCTTCGATTCCAGGAATGCCGTTGGGAATATTCGTGAACCCATCCTTGCCCAGAAGCTTCTGTTCCGCGTCGAAGGGACAATGATCCGTGCCGACAGTATCAATTAATCCGCGATCCAGCGCGCTCCACAGCACAGCCAGATTTTTCTTCGCCCGCAACGGTGGAGACATCACATGCTTCATCCCTTCCACGCCCGGTTTTTCCGCGCAAGTCTTGTCCAGCAGGAAATGAGGAATAACCGACTCGATGTACAGCTTCACGCCGCGTTCCTTCGCCGCCAGAGCCGCTTTCAGCGCCGGCTCGCAGGACAGATGCACCACATAACCCGTAGCTTTGGTGTTTTCCAGAAACGTGGCGAACCGGCCCGTCCCTTCCGCTTCCACCGATTCCGGCCGGCTCGGCTCATGCCACTCCGGCCCGGTCTTTCCTTCGCTCAAGAGCTTCTGCTGCAATTGCGCGACAAGCTCGGCGTTTTCGCAGTGGGCCGTGACGATGACACCCAACTGACGCGCCAAGCGCATCGTCTGATACATTTCCGCGTCATCCACGCCAAAGAAATTCTTGTAGGCAAGAAAAATCTTGAATGACGAGGTCCCATCAGCCACCACCTCGCGCAACTGGCCGGGGGTTTCTTTCACAAATTTGGTGACCGACATGTGGAAACCGTAATCGCACGCGCTCTTCCCTTCCGCTTTGGACTTCCAAAGTTGATAGCCCTGCAACGCGTCGTCGTTGCGATTCGGACAGCACATTTCAATGTAGGTCGTCGTTCCGCCGATTAAAGCCGCGATGCTGCCCGTTTCGTGGGTATCCTTGGCAAAAGTCGCCATGAAGGGCAAATAGATATGGACGTGCGGATCAATAAAACCGGGAAAAACGAGTTTGCCGCTGGCATCAATGGTTTCCGTCCCGGGAGGCACCTCAAGATTCCTGCCGATGCGGGTGATCGTCTCATCCTCAACAAAAATATCGGCCCGCCCCCGCGCTCCGACGGTGACGATTTCTCCATTCCTGATCAGCAAAGCCATCGGACACTCCCCCGCTCTCAGTGAATGTGGATGCCCATCTTTTCCCGGTACGCTTTCATCTTCTCCCAGTCCTCGGTGACGTCCGGCTGCTTCTGGGTGAGTTCATCCCAGGTCACGGACGGGCGGCCCGACGGCTCTTCGACCATGGCGATGCAGCTATCCACCGGGCAAACATTGAAGCACAAGCGGCAGCCGACACAATCCTCTTCTCGAACGTGGACGCTCGGGCGCGTCTGGACCGCTTCCTCTCTTCCATTCGAACGCACGTCGTATCTGCCCGGCGGCACAATGCTTCCGTCCCTCGCGACCAGGTCAATACACTGGTGCGCTGTATCGTTACACGCTACGTAACAAAGGTTGCAGCGAATGCATTTTTGCTGGTCGATTCTCGCCACCGCCTTGAACGACAAATCAAAATCCTTGAAATCCGAGACGCGGTGAACGCTTTGGCCGACAACATCAGAAATTCTCTTGAATCCTTTTTCATCCATCCAGTTGGAAAGCCCGTCGCACAAATCCTCAACGATCCGGAACCCGTAATGCATCACCGCGGTGCAAACTTGCAGGCTGCTGGCGCCAAGTAGCAGAAATTCCGCCGCATCCGACCATGTAGAGATCCCACCCATCCCTGAAATGGGCAGCTTCGATTCAGAAACTACGCTGTCCTTCCCCAGCGCCGACAGCATGTTCAACGCCACCGGCTTCACCGCCGGCCCGGCAAATCCTCCGTGCCCACCCTTCCCGCCGATGTTCGGAACAATTTCAAACGTATCCAGGTCCACGCCGATGATCGAATTAATCGTATTGATCAGCGACAACGCGTCCGCTCCGGCCGCCACCGCGGCGCGCGCGGGCATCACAATATTCGAAATGTTCGGGGTTAATTTCACAATCACCGGAATCTTCGCCACTTGCATCACCCAACCTGTGATCTGTTCGCAATATTCCGGAACCTGCCCGACCGCGCTGCCCATCCCGCGCTCGCTCATCCCGTGCGGGCAGCCGTAGTTCAGTTCGATCCCGTCGGCGCCGGTATCCTGAATTTTCTTAATGATGTCGTGCCAAACTTCCGGCTTCGATTCCACCATCGCCGACACAATCACCGCCCGATCCGGCCACGCCCGCTTTACTTCCGCGATTTCGCGCAAGTTCACTTCCAATGGACGATCGGAAATCAGCTCGACGTTGTTGATCGCCAGCATTTTTTGTCCGCCAAAGTGCCATGCTCCATAACGGTTGGAAACGTTCAACACCGGCGCGCCGATCGTCTTCCAGACTGCCCCGCCCCAACCCGCTTCGAACGCGCGATGCACTTGCAGGCCCGAATTCGACGGCGGCGCGGAAGCCAGCCAGAACGGATTTGGCGAACGAATCCCCACAAAATTAATCCGCAGATCAGCCATTCCCCACCAACCTTTCGTGGATTGCCCTCGCCGCCAGTTTTCCATCCTGAACCGCCATCACCGTGGAAGCTGCTCCACGAGCGCGGATGCAATCGCCACCCGCATACACGCCCGGTAGACTCGTCTGAAAATGTTCATCCACATCGATATAGCCTTTTTGCGTTTTCAAATTGAGGCGCGCGGCCAGGGACGCCTTTTCCTGCCCAATCGCTTTCACAACCTGGTCGGCAGCAATCACAAAGTGCGAGCCTTCCACCGGCCGCGGCGCGGGCCGGCCTGACACGTCTTTCTGCCCCAAACTCATCCGCACGCATTCAACTCCTTCCACACTTCCCTTTTCCGCTAGGATCCGAACCGGTTGAGCCAGAAACTCAAACCGCACTCCCTCTTTCTTGATGAAGTCATATTCGTGAGGATAGGCCGTCATTTCGCTGGCGGTCCGGCGGTATAGCATCGTGACATGCTCCCCACCGCAGCGTTTGGCAATCGTAGCGCAGTCAATCGCCGTGTTCCCTGCTCCGATCACCACCACATTTCGCCCGATTTTCAGATTGTGCCCATTCAACTTGCTCTGCTCGATGTATTCGAGTCCGTCGATCACCCGCTCTTCTCCGGGAATTCCCAGGTTAGGCGTCGCCCCCAGCCCCAGGCTGAGAAAAATCGCGTCAAACTTTGCCTGCAATTCGGCCAGCGCCAAATCTTTGCCGATTTCCCGCTGCGTCTCAATCCGTACGCCCAGCCGCTGAATCATTTCCACTTCGGCCAGCGAAATGACCACCGGCTCGCGCAAACCAATAATTCCGAAGGTGGAGAGTCCACCGGCGAGATCGCGCCTTTCAAACAGCGTCACATCGTGACCTTTTTTCGCGAGTTCGCCCGCGCAGGAGAGGCCCGCCGGTCCCGCACCGACCACGGCAATTTTCTTGCCGCTGGTCTTTGCGGTTAGAAAAACATCCTTGCCCCTGGCGTAAGAGAAGTCCATCGCATAGCGCTGCAGCCGGCCGATCGCAATGGGCTTATGCTCCGCACCCAACACGCATGCGCCTTCGCACAATTCCTGCACCGGGCAAACGCGGGCGCAGGTAGCTCCCAAAAGATTCGATTCCAGAATCGTGCGCGCGGACCCCAATAAATTACCTGTCGAGATTTTCTTGATGAATTTCGGAATATCGATATGCGTTGGGCAGGCGTGCGTGCACGGCGCGTCGTAACACATCAGGCAGCGCGTGGATTCCACCAGGGCTTCGTGGCGCGTCAGCGGCGGGAAAGCCTCTGCCAGCGCCTCCTGGCCCGCTGCCACTCTCGCCTTTTCGTTCAAGACACCCTCCCAACGGTTCATGAAATCCGCACTGCGTTCAGGTGAAACGGGATGAAGGAAGGTTAAAACCGCGGCTGCATTGTTTCAATCTTCTTTTTTCTTCCGTGTTATTCGTCTGCGGCTGGCCTGGCTCGCTGCATCAAGAGGTAGTAAATTCCTCCTGAAACGATAAAGCCCACGAACCAGGCATAATCATACAACCAGCGCACCGCCGGAATCAGCAATCCCGCCAGCGCCACGGCCACGCCCACAGCCAGCGCCAACAGTGCCTTGCCGTTAAAACCGCTCTTGTATTCGTATGCGCCGTCACGCCTGTACAGGTCTTCCAGTACGAGATGCCGCTGCCGCACCAGATAATAGTCGAAGATCATGATCCCTGCGATCGGTCCCAGCAAAGCGGAACATCCCACCAGCCAGCCAAAAATGTACGAACTAAAATCGGTCATCAATTTCCAGGGCATCATCAGGATGCCGACGACTCCCGTTATCAAGCCCCCGGTGCGAAAGGAGATCAAGCTGGGCCGCAGGTTGGAAAAATCATTGGAAGGCGATACCACGTTAGCCGCCACATTGGTGTTCAGCGTGGCGATCATCAGCGCAATCAACGCGACAAACGCAACCAGCGGCTGATTAAACTTCCCAAGCAGCACGACCGGATCCCAGATCGGCGCACCGAAGAGCACTGCCGACGCCGAAGTTACTGCCACGCCGATGAACGCATAAAGTGTCATCGCAGTCGGCAATCCCAACGCCTGCCCCACCATCTGCGCCTTCTGCGATTTTGCGTAGCGCGTGAAATCCGGAATGTTCAGCGCCACCGTCGACCAGAATCCCACCATGCCGGTAAGTGCGGGAATAAAAAAACGGATGAACTCGCCGGTCGAGTGAAACTTGCTCTCCGTGTGCAGCACCGGGCCAAAACCGCCGGCCTTCCGCGTAATCCATCCCAACAGCAGCAGTCCGACAATCAGCATGAAAGGAGCGCCAATCCCCTCAAGAAACTTGATGGTCTCAATGCCCTTCCAAACCACAAACATGTTGATGGCCCAGAAAAAGAAAAAGCACACCCAATGCGCGCCCGGAAAATTACCAGCCCCAGGCCACACAATGCGGAGCATGGAATAGATCGCCTGGCCCCCGATCCACGACTGGATGCCAAACCATCCGCACGCCACCAAAGCGCGAAGCACCGCAGGAACGTTCGCGCCGCGAACTCCGAACGAAGCGCGCACAAACACCGGAAAAGGAATTCCATAGCGCGTACCCGCATGTGCGTTCAGCAGCATCGGGATCAGCACAATCAGGTTCCCCAGCAAAATCGTGCCGACAGCCTGATACCAGTTCATTCCTCCGGCGATCAATCCGGATGCCAACATGTAGGTCGGAATGCATACGCTCATCGCCACCCAAAGTGACGCGTAGTTGTAGGTGTCCCAGGAGCGTTTCTCCTGCGGAATTGGCGCCAGATCGTTGTTGTAAAGAGAGGGATCGACGTTTGTGAGCTGCATTTCCACCCCGTCCGGTGGCTCCGGATGAGGCGCAAGCGTATCGGAAGCGAGCAGAAAATTCCACTCTTGGTGGAAACATGTTGCGACCAATTGGGTAGCGCCGGCATCCTGCCGGCAAGCGGAAATCATGGATTGGGAGTGTTGGCCGGCTGGAAGCCGGCGCTACTTGATGCGGAAGAGACCTGTGCGGGGAAAGCGGCGGGAATCGTTCAGACAAAAAAATAAGGGCGAGCCGGCTTAACGCGCGGCTCGCCCTATCAGACTAGAGGCTAGTTACGTTCGCAGCCTGCAGACCCTTGGGGCCTTTGGTGACCTCGAACTCAACGGCCTGACCCTCGTTCAACGACTTGTAGCCGTCTCCCTGGATCGCGGAGAAATGCACGAATACATCTTCCCCTGACTGGCGCTGAATGAAGCCATATCCCTTGCTGGCATTGAACCACTTCACTGTTCCTTGTTCTTTCACTGTGTTTCCTATTCTTTGTTTAAATTATTTGCTGCTGCTCGACTGCCTCCAGCCGTAAAGCAAAAAAGGCCGCG
>Ga0210405_10001704_pt1 | contig 24337 bp, 24 predicted proteins | sample IncBWH11MmetaG_FD_155492 | JGI IMG/M metagenome (GOLD analysis project Ga0210405, IMG submission 155492) | Forest soil microbial communities from Barre Woods Harvard Forest LTER site, Petersham, Massachusetts, United States - Inc-BW-H-11-M | ecosystem: Environmental > Terrestrial > Soil >... | reverse complement strand
ATTTTTCGCGCCGGACGCGGGCGAAGGCTTCGACGAGTCCTGGCGTGGTCAAGTTCGCGGCAAAACGAATCTCTTGAGCGTAGAAGGCGCGGCAATCTTCCAGGGTCATCATCGACGGCTCCTGGGATCATAAATGGCAAACCGGGGACGGTGTCCCCTGTTTCCCCCTGTTTCCTAGTCCTCATTATAGGGCCACTATCAGCAAAGCCCGTTGACCCACTACCCATCCTGGTGCCGGTTGGGACGGTTAGCTTTCACGCTAAACTGAAAAATATGGAAGTTACCCTCCGCATCCCTGATGAGGTCGCTGAGCGGCTTTCTGCTGCCGGTGGCGATGTTTCCCGGCGCGTCCTGGAGGCGGTCGCCCTAGAAAGCTACCGCGAGCAAACCTTGACTCTCTTCCAGGTTTCGGAAATGCTGGGCCTTTCCCGAGTTCAGACGGAAGATTTTCTGGGCCGTCACCATGTCGCCCTATCCGTGATCGACAAAGCCGATCTGGACTGCGAGGCGGCATTATTCGAAGCGGCCTCGCGTCGCAGCCCGCGCTAACAATACTCGCAGGATGAAGGCTGTCTCCAACACCACGCCGCTCCGAACTTTAATCGCCATCGGGCAAGAACATCGCCTCGGACAACTGTTTGAGAAGGTCTTTGTTCCCGTTGCGGTGCACGAGGAATTGACAGATTCGAGAACGCCGGAAACCGTGCGTAGTCGCGTGTTAGCAATGCCCGCCTGGTCTGAGGTTCGGACGGTTCAAGAAACTCAGACAACCACGTTTCCGGTCACATTGCATCGGGGAGAACGGCAAGCCATTCTGTTAGTGGAGGCACTTCGGGCAGATGTGCTTTTGATCGATGAGCAAATTGGACGGACTATCGCTCTGAGCCGGAATCTCCCGCTCTCTGGAACGCTGGGTGTCCTAGCACGAGCCGACAGAATGGGTTCGTGAGCGATTTCCCACAAGTTCCCGAACGATTGAAGGCCGGCGGGTTCTTTATCAGTGATCCGCTGGAGCAGCAACTCCTAGAACATCATCGCACCCGAAGAGGCTCCTCATCGTAGGCGGTTCCGCGAAAAGCTCCCGGGAGGCAGGCGCGGCAGTCCCCGAGCGTCGTCATGGCTGCTCCTGCAAAGGCAGCCGGTTGTCGCAGAGGAAGAACAGACTGGTTACGCTGCGAACGGGCCTTTACGGAAGCAGTATCGAGGATGGGAGAGGTCTTTGATGGTTTGGTCCTAGATCATTGCCGATGCGCTCCTCCCAATTCTCTCCTTTCCTAACACGCCCGTTAACACACCCTCAAAGTACCGCCGCTAATCGCAACAGTTCGGGTCGAACTCCTCTAGACTTCCTTCAGTTTTGTTCCATCAATTCGTCTGTCGTGAAAGCAACGGTTTGTCCGCGGACCGCGCGGCCGTTGTCATCCCCGTCGTCCTCCGCCAGTCCACTTCGTTAACGTCCACGCCACCCTTGCGGCCTTCAGTGTCCTGGAACATCAACAAGTCGCCGTCTCTTTGGTACCTGGTCACTTCATAGGTCTCGTTAGACTTCAGAACCAGGACCGTGAGTCTCTCAATCGCTTGGTGTTCGGCAGGCGGCGCAATGATCTGCCTGGTTCTGGTGTTATCGTTCGCGGCCACCGCCGCACTTGGTGTCATGCTTGCGACAATCGCGGGTTTCTGAACGGCTAATTGCATCCCGTTTGTCTGTGGCACTGCGTTGTAAGAGGCCGGCCGCGAGGAGGATGCGTACGGCGGGCGGTCTGGGTGAATTAGGCTTTGCGACAGGATGATGTCGTCCATCAAGCGCAGCTGCAAAGGTTCTTCGCCCTTCAACGTGGGGCGCGGGCCGCGGAACGGCAAGCTGATGACTTTCCAAGGCCACAGCGGCGGGAGCATCCACTCCACCACATCCCGTTTCGCATGACCTTTGCCATCGATGTCGCCTTCCTTGTCTACCTTGTAGCCGCGCGCCATGATTACCTTAGCCGGGACGGGCAGATCCCCGCTCGGCAGGATGATGCGGTCAAAAGTGATCTTCAGGTAGCCCTTCCCGAAGAAATGTCCCGGCTCCTTGTCTGCTTCGAGATGTCCGCCCAGCATGCTGCCTCTGGGGAACAGGGGCCTCCCGAACTCCTGCATCGTTCTCAAGTGACACAACACCGGATCACCGACGGCTGCGGTCGCCGAAGAGAAATTCGGCTCGTTCATGGTACATTGCAACAGCGTACCGGCCGGCACCAGTTGATCCTGAGCGCGGATCGCCGTTGCCGACACCAGTAGCGCCATCGCACCCACCATACTGCCGATGAGTCGTTTCATGGTTATCCTCCAGGTTGTCGTTTTCTGTCTTCTATCGACTATCCACGGCTAGGCGAGCTAGCCGCTTCCACCGGAAGAAATGCCCGAAAGCTCCCCACTGGACACACTCGAACATCACCCTCGGTTGTGCGACCCTAACCCACAGCTCCCTAAAAAGTCTCTTACAAAATGCGGAATTCTTTTGAAAACGCGTCCTTGCCAGCTTTTCCCTCCAACCAGGCACGGACGCGACTTGCTTCGACCTTCCAGAGGCTCGACAAACGTCCGTTAGGAGACAGCGCTGGAGTGGCATAGGGTGCAAAGATACTTCTGCGTGACGGACCGGTCAGCCGCGTTCGCTTCTGTTTCGCCTGGGTGGGATAGACAGCGAAGCACCCAGAGGGTAAGATGCGGTTGTCCGCATCACCCCAATCCCTAAGGAGCGTCATGAAACGCTTAGTTCCAATACCTAGCAGTTTTGTCGATCACCTGAAGCGAGCCGGAGAGACGGGCATAGGTTATCAGGTGGTTTCCGTGGAACTCAGGGACGGTAGAACCTTTGATCAGGTAGTCACCAGCGAGGGCTGCATCATCGAGGTTCGCGGATTCAAGGAAATTCCCTTCTCGCCTGACGAAGTGGCTTCCGTAAACGTGAATCACAAACATTGGAATTTCAGGAGCGCCTCGGGAGCACGCGCCAAGGCTCGGGCTGCTTCCGCTTGAGCTGGCCTTCCCGATAATTGCTTTTCATCCAGAATGCCCTGCGCTAAGATCGCTACGTTTTGCTAAACCTTAGCTAAATTAGAGGAAGCAATCGTGCCGCATCGCGTGTCCTTGTGTTGGTTTAGCGGCGTGCTGATGTTGGCATTTTTGCTCCAGCCCGTGAAGAGCAGCGTTGGCGCCCGGCATCAGGACGCAAACCCTGCTGCTCCCCCCGTACATCTGACCGCGGAACAAGATCACCAGCGGATCATGGATTTGCTCCACATCTCTTCGCTGCGGCGCGGCGCGGATGGCGATGCCAAGTCGCCCAACGCGGCAAACTATGACGAAACGAAGGCTAATCCATATCCGAACTTTCCCGATGCGCTGACCTTCAAGAACGGGAAGCCAGTGAAGTCCGCCAAAGAGTGGTGGGAATTGCGGCGGCCCGAGATTGTGGAGGATTTTGACCGCGAGGTGTATGGCCGAGCGCCGAAAGAAACGCCAAAAGCCGTTTGGGAAGTGACAAGCACGACTCGCGAAATGAACGCGGGCGTGCCGGTGGTCACCAAGAATCTCTTGGGCCACGTCGACAATTCGGCCTACACGTCGATTAAGGTGGATATTCGATTGACTCTGACGACTCCGGCAAACGCACTGGGGCCTGTGCCCGTCATCATGGAGTTGAGTTTCAGCCCGGAATTCATGGCCGCCATCGCCAAGCGCTTTCCAGAGATGACCGCTACGGCCAACAAAGGGCCGACATGGCAACAGCAAGTCTTGGCAAAAGGCTGGGGCTATGCAGTGCTGATTCCGACCAGCGTTCAAGCCGACAAGGGAGACGGCCTGACGGAAGGGATCATCGGACTCGTAAACAAAGGCCAGGTGCGTAAGTTGGACGATTGGGGTGCCCTGCGCGCCTGGGCTTGGGGCGCGAGCCGGGCGATGGACTATTTCGAGACGGACAAAGCGGTGGACGCTCATCAAATCGGGATCGAGGGCCATTCTCGCTACGGCAAAGCGGCCTTGGTAACCATGGCGTACGATCCGCGCTTTGCGATTGCCTACATAAGTTCTTCCGGCGCCGGCGGAGCCGCTCCATACCGCCGGAATTTTGGCGAACAAATCGGCAACGTTGCGGGCACAGGCGAGTATCACTGGATGGCCGGAAATTTTCTGAGGTATGCCGGGCCGCTGACGCCGAACGATTTGCCCGTAGACGCACACGAACTGATCGCGCTGAGCGCGCCGCGGCCGGTATTTATCGGCGCTGGCGCAACGCAAGGCGACGGTTGGGTGGACGGCCGCGGAATGTTTCTGTCCACCGTTGCTGCGGGCCCGGTTTACCGTCTGCTGGGGAAAAAAGACTTGGGCACCGCAGAATTTCCTCCGATCGAAACTGCCCTCCTGGAAGGTGATCTTGCTTACCGGCAACACAGCGGCGGCCACACTCCCGCCCCCAATTGGCCGGCGTTTCTTACATTTGCCGGCCGCTACATCAAGGGCCCAGGAGTTTCCGCCGGCACCACGCCAAATCCCGCGAAAGCGCGCAGCGAACTCCCCTAAAGCAGCAGCAATGGTTAGTCGGAATCGGAGTCGTCGGAAGAGCCTGGCGAATCGAGGCCGGCGCTGGCGATGAGTCGTCGAAGAGCCGGCTCGCCGCCCGCACCACGCTGCGTCCCGGCAATGTTGCCTTCGCGATCGATCACCACGTAAATAGGATAGACCGTGGCCTCATACATGGCGGCCAGATTCGTATCTTCCATCAGAACGATCTTGCAATTGCGTGGGTGCACGTCGAGGAACTTCTTGACGGTTTTTTTGGACTCGCCGACGTTGATGGCCAAGACGACTAGTCCTTTGTCGGCAAGCTCGTGTCCTATCTTGTCTACATACGGAGCTTCATCGTCGCAGAATTTGCACCAGGTCGTCCAGAACTCCAGCAGAACGATCTTCCCTTTGATCGAGTCATTGCTGAACTTTTCGCCTTCGGTAGTTCTGGCGTTAAATCGGGGAGCGGGCTCCTTGCCGCTCGTTCCGGCAAATACGCAAATCGCCGTGAGCAAGATGGCGCCTGGGAGTAGCCGTCTATGGAAGCGGTTGCCCGACACAATGCCGGGAATATATCACAAAAAGTTCGGCCCTAGTCAATTCCTTGATTGGTACTGCCCGGCAGGATTGCCGGCGGTCCCCGGACAAGAAGGAATGCTGCGCTGGACCGACAGCCACGCCGCAACCCGTATACAACAAAAGCATGGATCTAGTTTCCTGCTGCTGAGGCAGGGCTGCCGGGCGCGTAGTAGCCGTTACGCGTGCGGGCTACGAGCTTGCCGTGGCCGCGAGCCGGAATCACTTGCACGCTGACGGCGCGGAATGTTCCATCTTTTCTGGTGTTGGTCGGATAGTAGGTCAGGGTGTACTGGTTGCGGATATCGTGCGCGACCTGCTCGCAGATAGCGTGCACGTCATCGACGCTTTCCGGAAAAAACGCCAGGCCGCCCGACGCTTCGGCGATATGCCTCAATGCCTTCATGGCGTTATTTTTCTCTTTCCTTTTTTCATCGCCGAGCAGACCGATGGTGTAGATCACCGTGTCTGTCTTCTGGATTTCCCGGATCGTTTTTTCCAGCGAGTTATGGCTGGAATTGTCCTCTCCGTCGGTGACCACGAGGAGTACCCTCTTGTCCTTGGCCGCTTTCTTGAGATGGTCGAGCGAGCCGATGATCGCGTCAAACAGCGCCGTGCTGCCGCGCGAGTCGATGCGTTCGAGCGCTTCCTTCAGTTCCGGAATGCTGCTCGTGAAGTCCTTATCGAGATCGAGATAAAAATCGTCGTTGAAGTTGACGACGAAAGCTTCGTCTTGCGGATTGCTGGCTTCGACGAGAGTGAGAGCAGCTTCATTTACGCGAGGCCGTTTGTCGCGCATGCTGCCGCTATTGTCGATCACCAAGCCCATGCTGACGGGAACATCCTCGCGCTTAAAGTTAGCGAGCTTCTGCTCGACTTTATCCTCGAAAACGCGGAAGTTCTCGACTTTCAAACCATCCGCGAACTTGCCGCGGTCGTCGAGCACGCTGGTGTGCAGAACGACGAGGCCAACGTCGATCTTGATGGTCGAGCCCTGTTTTCCGGCGTTGACATCCTGCCCCGGAGGCAGCGGCTGCCCGGTAGGAATGGGAATCTGCGCAAAGCTCGCAGAGACAAGAAAAGAAAGCGCGCTAAGAAGCAGGAAGACAGAGGTGAGTAAGCGAATCCTCAGGTGCATTGGCTCAGTGGCTGGGCGCGTAGTAACCCGTTTTGGCGAAAACGTTGAGCGGCGGCAACCCTCGCGGCGCGCGCAGCTTGATCTTGATTTTCCGCCACCGTGCATCGTGCGCCTTGTTGTTCGGCCGATATCCCAGGACATATTGATTTCGCAGCTCCATGCCTATTTTTGAGGCGATATCCGGGAGCTCCTCGAGTTTCTCGACAGAAAATACGCGCCCCCCGGTCATCTCCGTAATTTCGGAAAGCAACGACGGACCGTTCAACTCTTCCGGCGTTCGGTTGCGATATCCAAGCGCGTCAAAGATGCCGACGGCATAGAGCTGGGTGTCCGCTTCCTTCACCAACCGCTTGATATCGCTTTCATTGTACCGGCTATGATTATCTCCTCCATCCGATAGGATGAGCAAGGCACGTTTGCCGTTGTGTGCACCTCTCATCTGGCTCAGCCCGAGGTAGATTGCGTCGAGCAGCGCGGTGCGCCCCTTCGCGGAGGTCAGCATCAAGCTGCTTTGCAGGTCTTCGACACTGTTCGTGAAGGCGCTGGTCAGCTCCGCGCGCTCGTTGAAGCTCACCAGAAAGAATTCGTCCTGTGGGTTGGCGGTCTTGAAAAATTGCACGGCCGCTTCGCGCGCTTTGCCTACTTTGTTCGCCATGCTGCCGCTGAAATCGAAAATCACGCCGATGGAGATTGGCACATCTTCGGCAGAGAACGTCACCACTTCCTGCTCGCTGTTATCTTCAAATACGCGGAAATTCTCCATCTCCAGGCCGGTGACCAAGCGATTGTACGGATCAGTGACGGTAACGTTGACCAGCGCGAGGTCCACGTCCATTCTCAGGCTGTGGCCCGGTCTGAGTTTTTCCCCGGGCGTGTTCCTCTTTACGTCATCCTTGGGCTTGTTTTCGTTCTGCTTGGGATCGTCGGCAGGAGATTGCGACTGGGATTGCGATTCGGATTGAGATTGTTGCGCAGCAGGAATGGCAACGCGAGACGTGACCAGACAAGCGAGTAACAGCACCACAACAGAAAATAGAAAAACGCGAAACCCAGGTCGATCGCGTTTCACGGCACCCCCAACGTTCCGGTTGCCCAGAACGGCCGCGCGGCTCGGACTAACCGTGATTCTACCACTGGCGCAAGCGAAGACAAGGCAAATCCCGTACTGGGTCCCGGAGGGTACCCGCAGCAAGTTTGAGGTATTCCGTGGCTCGAAATCATGCCAGTGCCTGGGCGGGATTGGGAACAGCATCGCAAGAAGTCTTCATAGGTGACTATCAGGCAAAGACCGTAAGGAGTGCCCAAATATTCCCGGATGTGGGAGACTCAATGCCATGCGAGAATTCGCGGCCATAGGAGAATTCGCTACATGAGTTCGGCCAAACCAGAAGTTGTCATCGTCATTCCCGCACGCTTTGGTTCGACGCGCCTTCCCGGCAAACCGCTTGTTTCGCTGGCTGGCAAACCGATGATTCAGCGCGTGTTTGAGCGCGCCAAGTTGGCCACGCACGCCGATCGCGTGATTGTCGCCACGGACGATGAACGCATCGTCAAGGCCGTGGAAAGCTTCGGCGGCACCGCCCGCATGACACGCACGGACCACCGCACCGGCACCGAGCGCGTGGCAGAAGTCGCCGCGCATGAAAAAGGCGACGTCTTTGTAAATGTGCAAGGTGACGAGCCGCTTCTCGATCCCGTGGCCGTCGATACCGCCGTGAATGCCCTGCTCGAAGAACCCGTCGCTGCTATCGCTACGGTAGCAACTCCAATCAAAATTCCAGCGGACATCATGGACCCCAACGTTGTTAAGACCGTCCTAGATTTCGACAACAACGGCATCTATTTTTCGCGCGCCCCGATTCCCTGGGTGCGCGACACTACCAATAAAATTCAAGTGCGCCATCTAAAGCATCTCGGCCTCTACGTCTTCCAGCGCGACGCCCTCCTCGAATATCCCACCCTGCCCCAAGGCGAACTCGAGCGCATCGAACAACTCGAGCAACTCCGCTGGCTCGAAAACGGCTGGAAAATCCGCGTAGCCGAAGTCGGTCACGACGCCGTCAGCGTCGACGTCCCCGAAGACGTCGCCCGTGTCGAAAAACTCCTCCAAAAATAAAACCGCCCGGCTAACTTCAGCCGGGCGTTCTTATCGCAGCAATATTCTTCAGCCGAGGACTATGGCACCTGTGGAGTTAGCACCCCAGCCGCAACTCGCGTACTTTGAGCGGTTGCAATCAGAATGGTGTTGTTAGCTGCCACGTAAGCAAACGCGGGGACCGGCGTGCCGGCTGGGGTCGCCAAGTTCACGGTAAGCGTGTTGTGCCCGGTCGGATCGGAGCTGAGCTGTAGCGTGCCCGTCAAGCCGATGCCAGTTGCTTCGCCGCCCGGGCCGAATTCGTTGAGGTCGACTGTGCCCGACAGTGCACCGCTGCTTAACGCTGTGGCGCCAACGAGATCCTCCTCGCCAGTACCGGCACCCGTGCTGGTGACCCCGCTCCAATTAATAGCGTAGCTTCCCGCTAGCGAGGAATTGCTGATCGTCCCCGATCCTTGCGCCAGCATCGAACCATCTTCGACAATGGAGAGGCTCTGATCCTGAACAAACGCTTGCGTCGGTGAGATCAAGTAGAAGACGTATGTAAATGCATCCTTGAATCCCGAAACGGTATAGGTAATCGTTCCTCGGCCGCTGCCGTTGGGATCGATTGTATACGTTCCGCTGCTGGTGCTCAGACTGATCGAATGGCCAGCGTTGTTGTTGTCGACAATGATGTTGGAGAGCGCTCCGCCGCTGGCGCTGAATTTGCCGCCACGTGTAATGGGTACGTTGCTGCCAGACCCTCCCATCACATAAACAAAGCCGCCGCTGATCCCTGCCGTCGTCGTTGGAATGTTGGACTGAAGGAAGGCATCGCCGGCAAGCGTACCGCCAGTAGAAGTCTCCATGAGCTTCACTTGATTAGGCCCGACGATGTAGAAAACGCCTTTAACCCCGCCGATGTTGAAAAGCCCTCGTCCAAAAGCTGCCAGATCACCTGGTTGAGTCCCGTCCACACCGTAAGTTCCGGAGATAGTCGCAGCCCCCGCTACGCCGCCGTTGACTTTAGCTCCATCGTTGTCGTCGGCGAAACCTGAAAACGTCCCCGCGCTGTTCGACACCAGCTGACCTACGACGGATTCCGGCGTGCTACTCGAATCAACACCAGAAATGTCAAAAGCATAGTTACCGGAAATGCCGGAAACCTGGAACGAAGCCGTGTTCTGTTTTACAAAACTGCCGTTTCCCGCGGACAGCCCATCCGTTGGCAGGTCCACGAGGTATCCGCTGGTAGACGAAGTCAGCGTGATGCTAAACGTCAGCGTGCCGGTGCTGTTGATCAAACTCAACGTGCCGCGTCCATCACCCTTGACGCTATAACTTCCCCCTGTGAATGCCAGTTCACTGGCGCCACCGCCCGCGAGGATCAAGTTAACATCCTCAGTGCCGCCAGTGATATCTCCCTTTCCATCGGCGATGAAAGATCCGACTCGCGCGAAAGGCACCGGGATGTTAGTCGTAAGATCGACGGCCGTCCCGGTCATCGAAAACGCATATTGCCCCTGCAAGTCGCTATTCGAGAATTGGTTCGGCGGAGGTGGCGGCGTAATCGAACTGCCTCCGCCACTACATGCGCCAGCCCACAGTGCAGCGGCCGCGCACACGCAAACGCTCAATACCCGCTTCATCGCGGACCTCCCAGGATCGAACGCGACTTCACCACTGTCGCGCGCGTGGGTGAAAGCGGAATTCCGTTCCTATTCCGGAGCGCTACGACCTGATTCCCTTTCTGCAGCACTCGCGCAAGAAATACGTCCTCATTTCCGAAATTATGGCTGGCGCCTACGATCTTCACGGAGTCGCCCGCCTCCAGAAAGATGTCCTTGCTCTTCATCGTATCGGCGTTTCCAAGATGCACATCCACATTCCCGGAAGCAGTGTGAATCGTGGCGTGCGGTCCAAACGGTGTGACCTGCGAAGAGGCCGTAAACGACACCACCGTCCCTTGGACAACGGTTTCCCGGCTCAAATCGTAAGAAATGTTGGCCCGCGCAACCTGCGTTGTTTTTTGCTGTGCTCCGGAAAACGGAGCGAAAATAGCAACACCTGCAAATGCAACACAACCCAAGCACAATCGTATTTTCAGTCTCATCACCCTTCCCCACGTTCGAGAGCCCCCCAAGAGTCTCTCTGGATAGCGTCACCGCATGTCGCGTGCGGCTCTACGCAGATGTACCACTGCTTGGATGACTACAACACGTCAAACGGTTTCTGCTGCCCATCATTTTGTGCAAACCGACAACACCTTCGCCAAACAGCGATAGCGCGCAAAGACCACTCCCACAGAAAGCAAACCCGTTTCATCAATAAAAGTTTCTCGCCAAAATACATTCGCGCAGCGAAACCCGAATCCCCGCTCACAGCAAACTCCCACTCCCCCCATCCATTTTTCCGCGTTCCACAAATAAATTCTTCGATTTGACACCCACGCGCATTCCGATGATAATTATGCGTACGTCACTCCTGTGGAGGGCTGATAAGCCCAGCGGCCTGGGAAATCCCGGACGCGGGGCTGCATGGATGGCGCCAAAATATATTTTTGTTACCGGCGGTGTTGTTTCCTCACTTGGAAAGGGAGTTGCAGCTTCCTCCATCGGTTGTCTCCTCGAGAGTCGCGGTTTCAAAGTCACCCTTCAGAAATGCGATCCGTACCTGAACGTCGATCCCGGTACGATGAGCCCTTTTCAGCACGGCGAAGTCTTTGTGACCGAAGATGGCGCGGAGACCGACCTCGACCTCGGCCACTACGAGCGCTTCACCCACGCCAAACTTTCCCGCGACAACAACTGGACCACCGGCCGCATCTACGAAACGATTTTGACCAAGGAACGCCGCGGGGATTATCTCGGCAAGACGGTGCAGGTGATTCCGCACGTCACCGACGAGATCAAAGCCACTATCAAGAAAGTTTCCGACGAAGTAGATGTAGTGATCGTCGAGATCGGCGGCACCGTTGGCGACATTGAATCGCTTCCCTTCCTCGAGGCCATCCGCCAGATGCGCCTCGAACTTGGCGCGGAAAACACGCTCTTTGTCCACGTGACGCTGGTGCCGTTTATTGCCGCAGCTGGGGAGCTAAAAACCAAGCCCACGCAGCACAGCGTTAAAGAGATGTTGGGCATCGGGATTCAGCCCGACATTTTGCTTTGCCGCAGCGACCGACATATTCCCAGCGAGCTCAAGAAAAAAATCGCGCTCTTCTGCAACGTAGCGGAAGCGTGTGTGATTTCCATGGAAGACGTTGACACGATTTATGCGGTGCCCGTGGAACTTAGCCGAGAGGGACTCGACGCGCAGATCCTGCGCCACCTAAAGCTTGAAGAGCGGCCGTCGGACATGCGCCCCTGGCTTGACCTCGTCTACCGCATGCACAATCCCGCTGGCGAAATTCGCATCGCCGTTGTGGGCAAATATGTTCAGCTCGAAGACGCCTACAAAAGCCTCCGTGAAGCCTTGCTCCATGGCGGCCTAGCCCACAATCACAAAACCGTTCTCGAATGGATTGAAGCCGAAGAAATCGACTCCCCGGAAACCGCCGCCGCTCGCTTGCGCGGCTACGATGGCATCCTCGTCCCCGGCGGCTTCGGCAAGCGCGGCATCGCCGGAATGGTTCACACCATCCAATACGCCCGCGAAAATAAAATCCCGTTCTTCGGCATTTGTCTCGGCATGCAGTGTGCCACGATCGAATACGCCAGAGATGCCGCCGGTCTAAAACAAGCCGACAGCACCGAGTTCGACCCGCAAACGCCTCACCGCGTCATCTATAAGCTGCGCGAACTTCTCGGCGTAGACGAAATGGGCGGCACCATGCGACTCGGCGCCTGGCCCTGCAAACTCGAACCCGGCTCTCTCGCCAATCGCGCTTACGGCAAAACAGAAATCAGCGAGCGCCACCGCCATCGCTACGAATTCAACCGCGACTACGAAAAAACGTTGACGAACGCCGGCCTCCTAATTACCGGCCGCACCCCTGACGAAAATTACGTCGAGATCATTGAAGCCCCCGAACACCCCTGGTTCCTCGGATGCCAATTCCACCCCGAATTCAAGTCCAAGCCCCTCGAAGCGCACCCGCTCTTCGCCGCCTTCATCGGCGCAGCCCTCGAACACAAGAAAGCTCGCTCACGCGCCACCACCGAACCGCCACGCGTCCAAGCCTTCGGCGTTGCCCCACACGCCAGGGCCTAATCTTCGGCCCGGTAGGGGCGGGGCTTGCCCCGCCCGTTTGCAGCACCGCGCCCGTTGCGCGCCTGTCGCGTCCCGATCCCGTATTCCGTCATTCCCGCGGAGGAGCCAGCGATCGGCGTGATGGGTCAGTTTCCGATTACAACGTTCCATCAGAACTTGAAGGAAAACGTGTGGACGGAAACGAGTGCAGCCCGTTATGCTACTTCTCATGACGCTATCTGCTCGCAACAGGCTCGAAGGAAAAATTACAGAGCTTCAACTCGGCGGAGTTATGGCTCACGTTGTTGTGCGTTTTGGAGACAACCTCATCGAAAGTGTGATTACTAGACGAAGCGCCGAAGAGATGAACCTCAAGGTGGGCGACACGGTTTCGGCGGTGATTAAGTCCACGGAAGTCTTGTTAGAAAAGAAGTAAAAGTAATTTTCCGAGCCAAAAACCGCGGCTCACAGGGTAGTTCATTAGCTGACCCACTAAAGCAACCACCAATTCTCCAAATCGCAGCCGTGTGTATGCTATCTTCGATAACTTCGATGATCCCCACTCACGACATTACACTTGGCGCCCTTCGTCTCGGGCTCGGCAACCCGCTTTTTCTAATCGCCGGCCCTTGTGTCATCGAAACCGAAGCCCACGCACGAAAAATGGCCGAAAAAGTCGCCAAGATTGCCACCGACGCTGCCGTTCCCTACATTTTCAAAGCCTCCTACGACAAAGCCAACCGCTCTTCGGTCAAAGCTTTTCGCGGCCCCGGCCTCAAAGAAGGCCTACGCATCCTCGCCAAAATCAAATCCGATCTGAAACTCCCCATCCTCACCGACATCCACGAATCCTCGCAGGCCCAACCCACCGCCGAAGTCTGCGACATCCTGCAAATCCCGGCCTTCCTCGCCCGCCAAACCGATCTCCTCCTGGCCGCCGCCAAAACCGGCCGCATCATCAACGTAAAGAAACCCCAATTCGTCTCTCCCTGGGACATGGCGAACGTCGTCGAAAAAATCGCCAGCACCGGCAACAAAGACATCATCCTCACCGAACGCGGCGCCTCCTTCGGCTACCAAAATCTAGTCGTCGACATGCGCTCCTTCCCCATCCTCCAAAAGCTAGGCTATCCAGTCGTCTTCGACGTCACCCACTCCGTCCAGCTCCCCGGCGGCCAAGGTCACGCCAGCGGCGGCCAACCCGAATTCATCGAGCCCCTCGCCCGTGCCGGCGTAGCCGCAGGCGTCGACGGCATCTTCCTTGAAACTCACGACAACCCCGCCGAAGCCCTCTCCGACGGCCCCAACGCCCTCCCACTCTCCCAACTCCCCGCCCTTCTCAAACGCCTAAAAGAACTCTCCACAGTCATCCGCCGCTGGAGCGTCCAATGACCCCCGGCCGTTGCCGCCGCGCCTCGCTTTTCTTTGTAGGGGCACGGCACGCCGTGCCCGTCTTAGGCAGGCCTCCGATTCATCTGCCTTTTTCACCAGCCACCAGTCTCCATCCACGAGTCACCACCCCATGAGCCTAGAAACCGCCCGCCGCGTCCTGAGAATCGAAGCCCAGGCCATCCAAGACGTCTTCGCGCGCCTAGATGAATCTTTCGAAAAAGCCGTAGACATCCTCTTCGCCTGCAAAGGCCGGGTCGTCGTCACAGGCATGGGAAAATCCGGCCTAATCGGCCGCAAAATCTCCGCCACCCTCTCCAGCACCGGCACTCCGTCGTTTTTTCTTCACCCCGCGGATGCGTTGCATGGCGATCTAGGCATGCTGGCCCGCGGCGATGCAATTCTCGCCGTCTCCTACGGTGGCGAAACCGATGAAATCATCTACCTCCTCGAAGCGCTCAAGCGCCTTGAAGCCCCGCTAGTCACTCTGACAGGTAAAACCAACTCAACTCTAGCCAAAGCGAGTGACGTCGCCCTCGACGTCAGCGTCCGCGAAGAAGCCTGCTCTCTGAATCTCGCCCCGACCGCAAGCACCACGGTTGCTATGGCGGTTGGCGATGCCCTCGCAGTCTCTCTGCTCGAGCGTCGCGGCTTTCAACCCCAGGATTTTGCCGACCTCCATCCCGCCGGCCGCCTGGGAACGAAACTCCTCCGCGTCGAGCACACCATGCACACCGGCAACGCCTTACCCCGCGTCGCGCTGGACACTCCGATGCCCGAAGTCATTCACGAAATGAGCCGCAAAGGCCTCGGCATGACCACCGTCCTAGAACCGGACGGCCGCCTGGCAGGCATCGTCACCGACGGCGACCTCCGCCGTTTAATGGAAAAACACCGCGGCGCAACGCTGGAAATGACGGCCGCCGCCGCCATGACGCGCAACCCCCAAACCATCGGCCCCCACGTCCTGGCCAGCGAAGCTCTCAATCAGATGGAAAAGCGCAAAATCACCAGCGTAGTCGTAGTCGACGAAACAAAAAAGGTTCTCGGCGTAGTCCATCTCCACGACCTCTGGACTCTCCAACTCGTCTAGCATCCCTCCAAAACAGAACCGCCCTCACGCCGATTTTTGCCATGGTTAGCAAATCGAGATGCCGCTTTTGTTAGCACGTGATGTGTCCGCTTGCATTTGCTTTCTCTCTGCTACACTTCTCAGTCGCTCAAACAGGCTGGAGGTCCCGTTGCCCCGTCTCCCGAAGATTTCTGCTTCTCTTAAAAAGCGCGCCGCACAAATCCAGGTGCTCATCATGGACGTGGACGGAACCATGACAGATGGCTCCGTCACGCTCCTCTCCCAGCCCGACGGCACCGCCCTCGAAATCAAGAATTTCGACGCTCACGACGGGCAAGGTTTGACTCTCGCACACACCGCAGGCCTCCGCACAGGCGTTATCACCGGACGTGAAAGCCCCGCGCTCCTGCGGCGAGCCAATGAAATGAAAATGGAATTTATTTATCAGAAGCAGCCAACGAAAATTCCCGCCCTGGAAGAAATCCTCAAAAAAACCGGCGTCCCGGAGTCCGCTGTCGCATACGTCGGCGACGATCTCCCAGACTTGCCAGTTATGCGTCGGGTAGGCCTTGCGGTGGCCGTCGGCGACGCCGTCCTCGAAGTTAAGCTGGCAGCGCACTACATCACCAGGGCGGTTGCCGGAAGAGGCGCCATCCGCGAAGCCATCGAGCTCATACTCAAATCCAAAGGCATCTGGGACGAAATGATTGAGAAGGCACGAGCCTAGCGCCGCATCGCGCTTGTAACGGAACTCCCTCCGTTATATGGTCCTGCTCCGTAACGGAGGCCTTCATGGTGCAGCCCGCGCGTTCTGGCGTTCAGGTCCTCACCTATCTGGTCATAGTATTTGCGTTCAGCTCGTTCTTTTATTTTTTGATTCTTCGTTCCGGAAGTTCGGGCAACGGCAGAGGGCTCTACGTATTAGGCCTGATGTGGTGCCCGGCTCTCGCGGGCATGCTTACGTTGCGTCGGAACGGCCGCAGCATCTCGGAACTCGGCTGGAAGTGGGGCGAAACCAAATATCAAGTCCGAAGCTGGTACATCCCCATTCTGTACGCATCGATGGCCTACGCCATCGTCTGGATCTTTCGCCTCGGAGGATTTGGCAATCCCGACTTTTACGATTCGCTCGCGAAGTCCATGCATCTCGGCGGACCTCCGTGGATTTCCATCGTCCTGGGAATCGCGTTGATCGGCACCTACGGCCTTGTTCGCAGCGTTTCCAGCGCACTCGGAGAAGAGATCGGCTGGCGCGGATTCTTGGTCCCCGAACTGTCGAAGACCGCCTCATTCACAACGACGTCGCTCATCAGCGGCATCGTCTGGTCGCTCTGGCACTATCCTATTCTTATCTACGGCGACTACAACGCCGGCACTCCCACCTGGTATGGCCTTACCTGCTTCACCGTTATGGTTATCTCGATGAGTTTTGTCTTTGCCTGGATGCGCCTCAAATCCGGCAGTCTCTGGACTGGCGCCATTCTCCACGCCAGCCACAACCTCTATATCCAAGGCATCTTCACACCAATCACGCGCAACACCGGCAAAACGGCGTGGTTCATCGACGAATTCGGCTGCGTTCTCCCGCTCGTCGCCATCGCCTTCGCCATCTATTTCTGGAGCAAACGCCGCGCACTGCCTGCTGCGTAACATCAAACCTCTTTTGGCCTGCAGGCACTTTCCGGACATAATAGGGTGTAGCAATCTATAATGCCCATAATCACCAAAATAAAGGATGTGCCCTGATGCTCCACGCCTGGCATGATGTCTCACCAGGAGACGAACTTCCGCGCGATTTTCAAGCCGTAATCGAAATCCCCCTCGGCTCCAACGTAAAGTACGAACTGGACAAGCCAAGCGGCCTTCTGAAAGTCGACCGCATCATCCATTCCGCCGTCTTCTATCCGGCGAACTATGGCTTCATTCCCCAGACGTACGCCGAGGACAACGATCCCCTCGATGTGCTGGTTCTCTGCCAGGAACCCGTCCAGCCTCTGGCCCTCATCAAGGCCCGCGCCATCGGCCTCATGTCCATGATCGATTCCGGCGCGAGCGACGACAAAATCATCGCCGTCGCCACCGGCGACCCTGAATTCAGCAGCTACCTCGAGGCCCGCGACCTTCCTCCGCATCGCTTGCTGGTTCTACGCCGTTTTTTCCAGGATTACAAACTGCTCGAAGGAAAGAAGGTGGAAGTCGAAGAAATCCGCCCGGCCTACGCTGCGCTAACAGTCATTGAGCGCTCCCTGGCCCGCTACAAGGCCGAGCGCGAACACCTTATAGCCGATGCCCACACAGCCGTGAAGCGGTGAAACTAGTGCAAAAATACTATTCATCCTCGAGCGTTAGGGTGTTACGTTTCGCCACCGTGTTTGCAGTTTCCCGCAGAAACAAAACGGTTGATGTGATTGTCCGAAGCGAATCTCGTTTGCGGGCATGTTTAAGAGGCTGGAACGTGTAACCATGACTCTCTTCTGGAAATGGACAATCGCCGTTTTCCTGGTGTTGTTGCTGGCCGCGTTCCTCGTTCTCTGCAAAATGGCCGGCAGCCCCAAGGACGCCTACGGCATGGTCCGCTATGCCCTACCCCACATGCACCGTGGCACGCTCAAAGTCGGTGACGATGCCCCCGACGCGCGTCTCGTCGCACTCGACGGCTCCGATCGCTTCCACATCCGTGAACGCACCGGCGCCCGCCCGCTCGTCATCATCTTCGGCAGCTACACCTGACCACCCTTCCGCCGCCACGTCGGTGACGTGGTGCAGATTTACAACGACTACAAAGATCACGCCGACTTCCTTACCGTCTACGTCCGCGAAGCCCATCCGACCGACGAATGGCAAATGAAATCCAATGTGAAAGATGACGTCTGCTATGCCCAGCCAAAAACTCTCGCCCAACGCGTAGCCATCGCCAACGATTTCATCAAGCGCTTCAACTATCCGATCGCCTTCGGCATCGACGACATCAACAACGCCGCCAACGACGCCTATGCCGCCTGGCCCGAGCGCCTCTACGTCATCGACGAATCCGGCCACATCGCCTACCGCGGCGGCATGGGCCCATTCAATTACAATCCCGACGAAGTCCGCACCTGGCTAGCCACTCGCTATGGCACCGTCAAGCACGACGCCCCCGCACCTTTACCCACAACCTCTTCATCCACTTTGCCCACGACATAATTGAGCAAAGTTTTGTAGACGCCTTTTCTCAGGCCATTAGCATCTATTGAGTCAGATGGAAGTTTCGCGATGGCATTCCTTGTTCCGTCGTGCTACAAAGAGGAGAAATCGCGCTGAAAGGTAGATGGATAAACCATGGCTTTGGACTGGTTACAATGCCCGGCCGTCGAGAGAATCCCCGGCAAAGTGAGTGGCGCCTGGCTGTTCAAGGGCACTCGTACGCCGGTTTCGGTTGTTTTTGAGAATCTTGAGCATGGAATGACTATCGACGAAATCATCGAGCAATTCCCCGTCACTCGTGAGGAGATTAAGGCAGTCCTTGAGTTCGCTGCCCGCAGTCTCGACGTTCCCGTAAGTAGTTTCTGAATGCGCGTTTTGCTCGACAACTGCACGCCCAGAGAAATTGCTCCCTCCTTGCGCAGCCATGCTGTTAAAGGAATGCAGATCTCAAGGGTGGGATCGGCTGAAGAACGGCGAACTGCTTGATGCCGCAGAGGCTTTTGAAGTATTTCTGACGGCTGACCAAAGCATCCGTCATCAACAAAATCTGGGCGACGAAAAATCGCAGTCGTCGTTTTGGGAAGTGGCATCTGGGAGTTGCTTCGGCCACATTTGGATCGAATCAGGGCGGCGGTCGAAGCCGCTGAACCGGGAAGCGTAACGGAGATCTCCATTCCTGAATAGAGTCGTGGTCCGGCACTCACTTGTAATCGGTCTCGCGCGCGCCCTCTCGAAACTGGGCTTCTGTTCGAGGGCGCAAGCCGCTCAACTTATTCGTGCGGGAAAAGTTCGCGTGGATGGCGCGGTGCGACGCGATCCGGAAACTCCTGTCCGACTTGGCAGAGCTCGTATCGAAATTGGCGGCGAGCCCGTCGCCGCAGCGAAGAAAATTTATCTCGCCCTTAACAAGCCTCGCGGCATCGTGACTACCGCTTCCGATGAAAAAGGGCGCGACACGGTCTACTCGCTTCTCGCCGCGGACCTTCCCTGGGTCGCTCCCGTCGGTCGCCTGGACAAGGCGAGCGAAGGCCTGCTGCTGCTAACCAACGATTCGGAGTGGGCCGCCCGCGTCACGGCGCCGGAAACGCATCTCGACAAAACGTATCACGTGCAAATTGGAAACATTGCCGACGCGGCGCTGCTCGAAGCTCTCAAACATGGTATTCGCATGAAGGATGGAGATACGCTTCGTGTGAAGGACGCTTCCCTGCTTCGTCAAGGGGAGCGCAATTCCTGGTTGGAAATTATTCTTGATGAGGGCAAGAACCGACACATCCGCCGGATGCTCGAAACTCTAGGCATTGAAGTTCTGCGGCTAATTCGCGTGGCTATCGGCCCGCTCTCATTGGGAGAGCTGGCAAAAGCCGCGGCCCGTCCCCTGACGCCCGCAGAGAAACTCGCGCTCGACCGCGCCATGCGCTTGTAGACCAATTTTTCCAGACGGAAGACGAAAAGGCGAATCTAGGGCTCGCCGTCGATATGGAATCCTGCCAGCCGGCTGATCGCGCATCGAGTTATTTCTTTTTCGGCGCTTCCAGCTTCGGCTCAGCCGCCGGCTTCAAATCTTCCGCGGCCTTTTCCAGACCCGTTACGACAATCGGGTCCAACTGATACAACGCGGGCTCGCCTTCGCGCTTAGCCACATAATGATCGCCATCTTTCGAGATCAATACTTTCTCGACGGTCTTTCCGCCGTTCGATGTGGCCGTCATGTCGATCGTCGCCACGCTGAATCCCGAATCCACAAATTTGCCGGCCGCAAGGTCGCGCACCTTCTCAACAAATCCCTCCGCTCCAATCGCATCGACTTTCTTTCCATCCGCCGAAAACCAATCCGAGCCACCCTTCGTCAAAAAATAGGCCTTAGCCCCATCATGAAATTCGATCTTGTCCGGATCGGTAAACCCCAAATCAAAAAGTTTTTTGTTCCGAAAATCGTCGACAGTTCTATCGAGCGCCGCTCCCAAATCGTTTCCGACTTTGTACACGCCCACCACCGCGCTCGACTTTGCGTAGTAGTCTTCTTTATTCTTCCGGACTTGCAACTCTTCGGTCCCGGAGGTATCGGTCAATTTCGCAATCGCTACTGCACTGCCGGAACTAAACGCCACCGCCGCTTTTTTCTGATCGTCATCCGAAACATTGAGGTCCATCTTCGCGTCGCCCAGCTTGCGAATCAGTTCTTCCACTTTCGAGTCGTCAGCCCGGAGCGGCTTCGGCTTCACAATCTGCCACTGATTTTTGTTTCGCCCGAACTCGATGTCCACTTTCTTCGCGGTCAGTTCCACTCGGCTGAGTTTGTCTTGCTCGAACACCAGCAATCGCTTGTCCCGCAGATCTTTCGCGCTCTTGTCCAGGCTGGTCTTGGCGTAGTTCGCCAGAGTGAACACGCGCTGATCACCCGCCAGAGCAACGTATACCGCGTTCCCCGAAGGCGCGCTGTCGCCGATCAGCAATTTCTGCGTCTTGTTGTCTTTTGCCGTCACATCCACTTCGATGGACGGTTGCTCTAGCCCGTAGTCTGCTAAATTGCCAGCCTTATCTTCGATCAACCGCTCCGAACTCAGAGAAGACAACGTGGAAAGCATGCTTGAAACTTCATTTTGGTCGGCGCGCAGCGGTTTCGCCGCCACAATCTGCCATTTGCCGGCATCATCCTTCGCGACTTCTACTTCGTCTCCACTCTTTCTCTTGATGTCGACTTTTGCGATGTCGGCTTCGGTGAGCGTAAGAATTTTAGGAGGCGTGTCCGCGGAAACTTTCACGGCGCTTTCCACGGGCTTCCGGTGATTGGACCAATAGAGAACTCCCGAGAGGGTCGCCAAAACAATTGCGGCGATCAACAAACCATTCATTTTCATTGGAGTTGCCCCGGCATTTTCTGAAAGGCGCTTCGCGGGTCTGGAAGCGGCTTACCTTCTCCGCCACCAGACCGACAATCCCGTGCCAATAACGATCAAAGGAATCAAAAGCAAACTGGTGATCCCCACCCACCGCACTTGAGCTCGTGTCATCGTCAGTTTGCGGTCTTCGGGCTCCTTCGGCCGGATGGAAATAAGATCTTCGTCCGAAGACAGCCAGTTAATAGTGTTCAGCGCGAGGTCGCGATTTCCATTGAACGGTAAGAACGAGTTGGCCATCCATTGCGAACTGCCTACCACCACGAATCGCCCCTGCGAATTTTCCTTGCCCGTCTTGTAAGTTCCCGCGGCCGCGATCGTCAGCGGTCCCTTTCTGTTTTTCGGATCGCTGGGATCGATTCTGTCCGAATCCAGTTTCGCGGTCGATAGGCTGCTCTCTGAACTATCAAACAGTTTGTCGACCGAAGTTTTGTCGCCGTTTTTTGTGTCCAGCGAACGAGCCAGCGGGAATCCCGTAGCCGTCCCCTTCATCTCGTTCACGATGGCGTGCGATTCGTATCGCGTGACGAGCGGGACTTGCGGTCCCAACCCAACCATCTGCCCAACCGGGTTGAAATCGAGTATCAGGTCTTTGTTGGGCGTTACGCCCCAGCTTGCCAGCACGCTTGTAAGGGCATCGTTCTCGGCGATTTCCTCGCGCCCTATTTTCAGCGGCGGATCGAGCAAAATCAGTGCGCGACCTCCATCTTCTACATACTTCTTCAGGGCATCAACTTCCGGCTGCTGATAATCGCCGCGCGGTCCTCCCACCACAACAACCGTGCAATCAGTGGGCACTTCCGCCTTCTGCAGCAGATCGATGGACTTCCCTTGGTAGTCATCCTTGGCGATCAAATCCTTTAATCGCGAATACCCGCTCTTGCCCGAATCGTCTATCCGGTGCTCGCCGCTGCCGGTCACAAAGCAGATCGTGCGCGTGGTGTTTTTCAGGTCGCGGATAAACGCGCCAGTGAGATCTTCCTCGTTGATACTTTTTGCTTCGTTTTTATTCGCGCCGATTTGCACGATGGCGGTGTTCAGATTCTTGACTCCCGCTTGCGTGGCGATCAGCGGCTTTTTGTCGGGGTCCACGTACACGACGTGAACCTTTGGCGAAAGGTTCGCGTACATGTCCAGCTTGTTTTTGGCTGTTCCGAACTGCGAATCCTGAGCGAAGTAGGTGATAGTCGCGTCCTGCTTGAGGCCTTTGATCACCTTGATGGTTTGATCCGAGAGGCTATATTGCTTGTTGGCTGTTGCATCGTACGATTTGTCGTAGCGATTCGCGAGCATGTTGGCGATAGTCACCACGGCCAGCGCCACCACGATATAAAGCGTCACGTAAGCAACGTATTTTGTTTGTCGCGCCTTCAACAACTCGGTATTCAATTACGACCTCCAGCGCAGCGATTCCATCGAGCGCGCCGTAAGAAAGAGTCCAACAAAAATCAGCGTCAGGTAATAAATCGCGTCCTTCGAATCGAGTGTTCCCCTCGTGAAGGATTCCATGTGGGTGGACACGGATAGGTAAGCCAGAACCCGCGCCCATGTTTCGCTATTGTATTCGCCGACCCATCCGCAAACGAAAATCAGGAGGCATGCACCGAATGTCGCCGCGCCTGCGATGATTTGATTTTTCGTCAGCGTCGAAATAAACGTGCCGATCGCCAACAGAGCCGCACCTTGCAATAAAAGCCCCAGGTAGCTGACGAGAATCGGTTTCCAATCTGGGTGGCTGTACATAAAGAGAAAAGCAACATTCAACGCGCTCAGCAGCAGAAGGCAAATATAAAGCGTTGTTGCCGCTAGCCATTTGCCGAGGATCACTTCCCCGTCCCGAATCGGCGACGTAGTGAGCAATTCAATCGTTCCTGTGCGCTTCTCCTCCGCAAACAGCCGCATGGTGATCAAGGGAATAATAAAAAGCCCTGTGACGGGTATATTCCCAAACAGCCGCCGCGTGATTTCTTCCGGCATATTCATCGGAAACGCTTCGCCGCGCATCTGCGCTTCCATGCTGAACTGCAGATATGCCTGCAAAAGGCTCCAGAAGAAAAATCCAAAAATCAGTGCGCACATCAGAAGCAATATGTAAGCAATCGGCGAAACAAAGTAGCTGCGCATCTCTTTGCGCCAGATGAGCCAGACGTTTCTCATTTGTTCGCTCCCGTGACAATGACCTCTTCGTTCGGAGCAATTTGTTGCGTCCCCGTAAGCTGCAGGAATATTTCCTCGAGGCTGACTGCCGCGGACCGCATCTCATTCAGATCCCAGCCGGCCTCAACAATGGCCCGCGCAAGATCGCCGCGAACAAAATGGTCCTTTTGGACTTCGACTTCAAAGGTGAAATGAGTCGGCAGCTTTTCTTTGACCACGATGCGGTTGACTCCGGAAACTTTTCCGATCCGAGCTTGCACGAGAGTCGTATCGAGCGCGCCATTGCGCCCGGCGACTTCCACGAGAACCGATTCCGCTCCGCGCGAACGATTTTGCAGATTGTCGACGGTATCCGTCGCCACTAGCTTGCCTTTGCTGATGATGATGACTTGCCGGCAGATTTGCTCGACCTCAGGAAGGATGTGCGTACTCAAAATAATGGTGTGGTCGCCGGCAAGGCTCTTGATCAAGTCCCGCGTCTCGTTGATTTGCTTGGGGTCCAGACCCGCGGTCGGTTCGTCCAGGATCAGCACTTCGGGATTGTGAATGATTGCCTGCGCAAGCCCAACGCGCTGGCGATAGCCTTTCGAGAGCTTGCCGAGCTGCTTGTTGCGCACGTCTGCGATCGCGCACCTATCACTAACGTAATCGATCCTCTGCTTTAATTCGGCGCCACGAAGACCCTTCAAGCTTCCGACAAAGGAGAGGTATTCGCCGGTCATCATTTCCGGATAAAGCGGGGGCGTTTCCGGCAAATAGCCAATGCGCTTTTTCACTTCCATGGGCTCTTCGAGCACATCGAAGCCGGCCACCGTGGCGGTTCCGGCCGTGGGCGGCAGAAAACACGTCAGCATCCGCATGGTCGTGGTTTTGCCCGCGCCGTTGGGCCCCAAAAAGCCGACAATCTGGCCCTTTTCGATCTCGAAGGAGATGTGGTCGACGGCCGTGTTGCGCGCGTACCTCTTCGTAAGCTCTTTAACAGTGATCATGTATTTTTGTTTCGCGCCGCAAGATGCACAACGTTTCGAACCACCCCAAGCAGACTCAATTCAGCCGTGAAACCTCATGTTATGAACTCGGACGGGCTCGTGTCAACCCTTCCT
>Ga0210405_10001702_pt1 | contig 24350 bp, 18 predicted proteins | sample IncBWH11MmetaG_FD_155492 | JGI IMG/M metagenome (GOLD analysis project Ga0210405, IMG submission 155492) | Forest soil microbial communities from Barre Woods Harvard Forest LTER site, Petersham, Massachusetts, United States - Inc-BW-H-11-M | ecosystem: Environmental > Terrestrial > Soil >... | reverse complement strand
CTTGCCTAGCCCGCCTTCGCCCTGCGGGCTGCGGCGAGGCAGCCTTCGCACGATAGGGCTTGCCTAGCCCGCCTTCGCCCTGCGGGCTGCGGCGAGGCAGCCTTCGCACGATAGGGCTTGCCTAGCCCGCCTTCGCCCTGCGGGCTGCGGCGAGGCAGCCTTCGCACGATAGGGCTTGCCTAGCCGAAGCAGGCGTAGCCTGCGAAGGCTGGTGGAGCCAGGCGGGATCGAACCGCCGACCTCTTGCATGCCATGCAAGCGCTCTCCCAGCTGAGCTATGGCCCCTTAACTCCCGACACGCCTTGGGCGACGTGCGGGCCAAAAATCCTGAACACAGTTCAGGGCCGATCTCAAGTCTCCTCGTCGCCGCCGACGTCGCCGATGATATCGGTGACGTCCTCGTCGCCCTCTTCCTCATCGGCGATGAAGGTGGAATCATCGTCATCGTCGTCTTCGATGGTCTCGTCGATCTCGATATCGTCCTCCGATTCGGGAACGACGGCCTTGACCTTGCCGGTGTTCTCCTCGGCGTCGGCTTCTTCGAGCGGCACCAACTCTTCGGCCTCGACCGGCTCGGGCGCAACTTCGGCGGCGGTAGCAGCAGCGGCAGCACTGGCGCGCGCGGCGGCATCGGCGCGGGTCCGGGGCGGCGGAACGGGCGCGATCGGCACGACCTCGCCCGTGTAGGGCGAGATCACCGGGTTCTTGTTGAGGTCGTAAAACTTCTTACCCGTCGTCGGGCAAATGCGTTTGGTTCCGAGATCGGATTTGGCCACGGTGCAATCCTGGGAATTTTCGAAAAACGGAGCTTCACTTGGCTAGTTGACGCGCCGCTGTCAATAGCCGCCTGTCAAGTTGGACAGCCCCCGTGACGCGGTGCGCTCCATGTGATACCTGCCGCCCGAATTGGCGCGGTGGATCTGACATTTGGTAAGGACACAATCTTGACCCATTCGGATCGCCGTGCCGATCGCAAGGCCCCGCTCGAAGCCCGTTCGAGCGGCCCCCTGGCTGGGAAGGTCCGCGTTCCCGGTGACAAGTCGATTTCGCATCGTGCCCTGATTTTGGGCGCCCTGGCGGTTGGTGAAACCCGCATATCGGGCCTGCTCGAGGGCGAAGATGTCCTGAATACCGCCAAGGCCATGCGGGCGCTGGGGGCCAAAGTGGAGCGGACCGGCGATTTCGCCTGGTCGGTACGGGGCGTAGGCGTGACGGGATTTGCCCCGCCGGATGCGCCGCTCGATTTCGGCAATTCCGGCACCGGCTGCCGGTTGGTGATGGGGGCGGTCGCCGGCTGCCCGATTACGGCTGTCTTTGACGGCGACGCGTCGCTGCGCTCAAGACCGATGCGGCGGGTGCTCGATCCCCTCGAATTGATGGGCGCTCGGATCGGTGCGAGCGGCCAAGGCGGCCGTCTGCCGCTGACGCTCACCGGCGCGCGTGATCCCTTGCCGATCATCTACCGCACGCCAGTCGCCTCGGCCCAGATCAAATCGGCCGTGCTGCTGGCGGGGCTGGCCGCGCCCGGCGTCACCACCGTGATCGAAACCGAGGCCAGCCGCGACCACACCGAACTGATGCTCCGGCATTTCGGAGCGCAGATCGCGTCAACTCCAGAGGGCAGCCACGGCCGCAAAATCGCGCTGACAGGTCAGCCTGAACTGCATGGCGCCGAAGTCGTGGTGCCGGCCGATCCGTCATCGGCGGCGTTTCCGGTCGTGGCAGCCTTGATCGTCGAAGGCTCGGATCTGGTCCTGTCCGATGTCATGACCAATCCGCTGCGCACGGGGCTGTTCACGACATTGCGCGAGATGGGCGGTTCGATCGAGGAAAGCCTCGTTCGCGGCGATGCCGGCGAACCGATGGCGCAGCTTCGGGTGCGCGCCTCGAAACTGCGCGGCGTCGAGGTGCCGCCCGAACGCGCGCCCTCGATGATCGATGAATATCTGGTGCTGGCGGTGGCCGCGAGCTTCGCCGAGGGCACCACCATCATGCGCGGCCTGAAGGAATTGCGCGTCAAGGAATCCGACCGGCTGGAAGCGACCGCCGCGATGCTGCGCGTCAACGGCGTCAAGGTCGAGATATCGGGCGACGATCTCATCGTCGAAGGCAAGGGTCATGTACCGGGCGATGGCCTCGTCGCCACCCACATGGATCATCGCATTGCGATGTCCGCGCTGGTGATGGGTCTTGCCGCCGACAAGCCGGTCAGGATCGATGACACCGCCTTCATCGCCACCTCATTTCCGGATTTCATTCCGATGATGCGCGCAATCGGGGCAGAGTTTTCATGATCATCGCCATCGACGGACCCGCGGCCTCGGGAAAAGGCACGCTGGGCAAACGGCTCGCCAGGCATTACGGCTACCGTCATCTCGATACCGGCGTGATCTACCGGGCGGTTGCCAAGGCGTTGCTGGATGCCGGCGCCGACCCGAGCAACGAGGCGCTCGCCGTCGCCGCGGCCCTTGAACTGGATCCTGAAAAGTTCGGAAATCCCGCGTTGAAGACGCAGATTGTTGGCGATGCCGCCTCGGTGGTCTCCGCTATTCCGAAGGTCCGGGAGGCGTTAGTGAGCTTCCAGCGGCAGTTCGCCGCCGATCCGCCGGGCGCCGTGCTCGATGGCCGCGATATCGGAACCGTGATCTGTCCGCACGCCGACGTCAAAATCTTCGTCGTTGCTGACGCAAAAGTCCGCGCCCGCCGCCGGACCCTGGAGGCCCGGGCGCGGGGGGAGGACGCCGACGAGGCCGCGGTGCTGGCGGATATCCTCAGGCGTGACGAACGTGACCAAAACCGGGCTGTGGCGCCTTTAAAACCGGCCGCAGATGCTTACTTGCTCGATAACTCTCAGTTGGATATAGAAGGCGGCGTCCGGGCCGCCATCGACATTGTCGAGGCCGTCCGAGCGGGCCGGCAGCGGGTTTGAGCGCTTTATATTTGAGCGCTTTCAAACGAAACCGCTGCCGTCATTGGAGGAAAGCCCGCTCCAGGCTTCGAGATCGATAGATTCGTTTCAGGTCCCGGACAAAAATCAACGTATCGAACGTGCAGGCAAGCTGCCGGCCCGCTCTCGCGATTTCTTGCGAGGCGGTCGTTAGAGTTTGCGGAACTCTAACCCTTCGCGTCCGATGCACCCCTTAACCCGAATTGCCGGCGAACCCCGCATCTGGAGAACAAATGGCTTCGACTGCTACTTCCTATAATCCTACCCGTGACGATTTTGCCGCCATGCTCGACGAGTCCTTTGCCGGCGGCAACCTGCAGGAAAGCTCCGTCATCAAGGGCAAGGTTGTTGCGATTGAAAAGGACATGGCCGTCATCGACGTCGGCCTGAAGACCGAAGGCCGCGTGGCGCTGCGTGAATTCGCCGGGCCCGGCCGCGAAAGCGATCTCAAGGTTGGTGACGAGGTCGAGGTGTTTCTCGACCGTATCGAGAATGCGCTTGGTGAAGCCGTGCTGTCGCGCGACAAGGCGCGCCGCGAGGAGAGCTGGGGCAAGCTCGAGAAGGCCTTCAACAACAACGAAAAAGTCCACGGCGTCATCTTCAATCAGGTCAAGGGCGGCTTCACCGTCGACCTCGACGGCGCGGTGGCCTTCCTGCCGCGTTCGCAGGTCGATATCCGCCCGATCCGCGATGTCGCGCCGCTGATGAACAATTCCCAGCCGTTCCAGATCCTCAAGATGGATCGCCGCCGCGGCAACATCGTGGTGTCGCGCCGCACCGTTCTGGAAGAGACCCGCGCCGAACAGCGCCAGGAACTGGTCCAGAACCTCGAAGAGGGTCAGGTCATCGACGGCGTCGTCAAGAACATCACCGATTACGGTGCGTTCGTCGATCTCGGCGGCATCGACGGCCTCTTGCACGTCACCGATATCGCCTGGCGCCGGGTCAATCACCCGACCGAAGTCCTGACCATCGGCCAGACCGTGAAGGTCAAGATCATCAAGATCAACCACGAGACCCACCGCATCTCGCTTGGCATGAAGCAGTTGCTCGACGATCCGTGGCAGGGCATCGAGGCGAAGTATCCGCTCAACGCCCGTTTCACCGGCCGCGTCACCAACATCACCGACTACGGCGCGTTCGTCGAACTGGAGCCCGGCATCGAAGGCCTGATCCACGTCTCGGAAATGTCGTGGACCAAGAAGAACATGCATCCCGGCAAGATCGTTTCGACCTCGCAGGAAGTCGAAGTGCAGGTTCTCGAAGTCGATTCGGTCAAGCGCCGGATTTCGCTCGGCCTCAAGCAGACCATGCGCAATCCCTGGGAAGTATTCGTCGAAAAATTCCCCGTCGGCTCCACGGTCGAAGGCGAGGTCAAGAACAAGACCGAATTCGGCCTGTTCCTTGGGCTCGAGGGCGACGTCGACGGCATGGTCCATCTATCGGACCTCGATTGGAAGCTCCCGGGCGAGCAGGTGATCGACAACTTCAAGAAGGGCGACATGGTCAAGGCCGTGGTGCTCGATGTCGATGTCGAGAAGGAGCGCATTTCGCTCGGCGTCAAGCAGCTCGAAGGCGATCCGTTCGCAGAACCCGGCGACGTCAAGAAGGGCGCGGTCGTGACCTGCGAAGTGCTCGAGGTCAAGGAATCGGGGATCGAGGTGAAGATCGCCGGTACCGACTTCACCACCTTCATCAAGCGGTCCGAACTCGCCCGCGATCGCAACGATCAGCGCGCCGAGCGTTTCGCCGTCGGCGAAAAGGTCGATGCACGGGTGATCCAGTTCGACAAGAAGGCCCGCAAGGTGCAGGTCTCGATCAAGGCGCTGGAAGTCGCCGAAGAGAAGGAGGCCATCGCGCAGTACGGCTCCTCCGATTCGGGCGCGACGCTCGGCGACATTCTCGGCACCGCGCTCAAGCAGCGCACCGACAAGTAAGCCTTTCGGCTTGTTGTCTCCATCAAACAGGCCCCGGTTTCGACCGGGGCTTTTTTGTTCCCGGTGTCGTCCCATGCGAAAGCATGCGAAAGCGGGGACCCATACGCGTGTCCCATCGGCAGGACGATCGGGGTAGTTGCCTTTGTGACAACTAGGGTCCCTGCTTTCGCAGGGACGACCTCCGGGCCTTGTTTTCTTCATATTGCATCGCAATTGATGTAATCAGGGCACGGGAAATTAGGGGTATGCGGAAGATCACCGTGGGACCCCTCAAGGACTGCTTCCGGGAGAATTTTCGATGTCGCTTGACTCAGATGTCATCGTCGATCGGCGCAGGATACGGCGCAAGCTGACGTTCTGGCGTGTGGCCGCTGCCTTGGTTGCGATCGCTGCGATCGTCACGGTGGCCATGATCGCAACGCCGGGGGGACGGGGTGCGTTGACGGCGTCGGGCTCGATTGCGCGGCTCAATATCGAAGGCCTGATCCGCAGCGATCAAAATCGCGTCGAGGCGCTGGAGCGGCTGGAAAAATCGCAAGCCGCAGCCGTCGTCCTGCACATCAATTCGCCCGGCGGCACCACGGCGGGCTCCGAACAGCTTTATGACGCGCTGCTGCGCCTGAAGGCGAAGAAGCCCCTGGTCGTGGTGGTCGAGGGACTGGCGGCTTCGGGTGGTTACATCACCGCCATCGCCGCCGATCATATCGTCGCCCAGCAGAGTTCGCTGGTTGGTTCGATCGGCGTTCTTTTCCAGTATCCGAATTTCACCGAGTTGCTGAAAACCGTTGGCGTCAAGGTCGAGGAAGTGAAGTCGTCGCCGCTGAAGGCCGCGCCGAATGGCTTTGAGCCGACCAGCCCCGAAGCGCGTGCCGCACTCGACGCGCTGGTGAAGGATTCCTACGCTTGGTTTCGCGGTCTCGTCAAAGAGCGGCGCGGCATGGATGACGGGCTGCTCGAAAAGGTCGCCGACGGACGGGTTTTCACCGGCCGTCAGGCGGTCGAGCTCAAGCTGGTTGATCAGATCGGGGACGAGAAAACCGCGGTCGCATGGCTGGTGGCGCAGAAGGGCGTCAAGGCCGACCTGCCGGTGCGCGACTACAAATTGTCGCCCCGTTTCGGCGACCTGACGTTCCTGCGCACGGCGGCCGCGGTGACGCTCGATGCGCTCGGCTTGAGTGCGATCGCACGGCAAGTTGAACAGACGGGCATGGCCCAGGCCGTCGACCGTCTGGGTCTCGACGGCATGCTGGCGTTGTGGCACCCGGCCGGGATCGATTGAACCGATAAGTCCGGTTTCCGCCCTACCCTCCGGGTTGCGGGCGCGGTCACAATACCCAATCCGGCCCCTTGTCACGCCTTTTCGCCTCGGCCATTTTCATTTAGCGTCTTGACAGTCCACGGTATTTTCACGGAAATGCGTACCCGTACCTACCCGGGTCCCCGTCTCGATGATCAAATCCGAACTGGTTCAGCGTATCGCCGAGCACAACCCGCACCTTTATCAGCGGGATGTCGAGAACATTGTGAACGCGATTCTCGACGAGATCGTCGCGGCTTTGGCGCGGGGCGATCGGGTCGAGCTGCGTGGTTTCGGGGCATTTTCAGTGAAGCACCGCCCGGCCCGCGCCGGCCGCAATCCGCGCACCGGGGCGCACGTGCCGGTGGACCAGAAGAGCGTGCCGTTCTTCAAGACCGGCAAGGAAATGCGTGAACGGCTGAACCGCGAAGGCGGGGGACCAGACGCCGGCAGCTGAACCTGATCCCGTTCTCTTTTCAACGCGAGAGAGGGTCATGCGCAAGTTCTTCACCGCTGTGGTCTTGATCCCACTGGGCCTGATTTTCGTCGTCTTCGCGGTTGCCAATCGCCATCCGGTGACGGTGTCGTTCGATCCGTTCAATTCCACCGACCCCTCGGTGGGCTTCACCCTGCCCTTGTTCGTCGTCATCATCGCGGTGGCGATCGCAGGCGTTCTGGCGGGCGGCTCGGCGACCTGGTTTCGCCAGCGGCACTGGCGCCGCGCGGCGCGCCGGCACGAGGCCGATGCGCGCGAGGCGCGGGCGCAACTGGCCGATCTTCGTGCAGGCGCCACAATGCCCTTGCGGGTCGAACCGAATCGCCTCTCCGCCCCATCGCAGGGCGGATATGGGGCTGCCGGGCGAGACAAGCAGGGCGCGACGTTGTAGAAGGCGGCCCAAGCGCGACAGGCCTTTTTGGCCCTGTCGCGGTTCCTCTAGCCCGTGCGCCGACATGTCCCTGATCGTCAAAATTTGCGGCCTGTCCACGCGCGAGACGCTCGACGTCGCGCTGGAGGCCGGCGCGGATATGGTGGGGTTCGTTTTCTTCTCCCCGTCGCCGCGCCACCTCAGCCTGGAGACGGCGCGCGATCTCGGCAAACTGGCCAAACACCGCGCGTCGAAAGTGGCGCTGACGGTTGACGCCGACGACGCGACGCTCGCCGATATCGTCGAGGCATTGCAGCCCGACATCTTGCAGCTGCACGGCCGCGAGACCGTGGCGCGGCTGCGCGATATCGGGCAGAAATTCGGACTTCCGGTGATGAAGGCGATCGCGGTCGCGGCGCCCGCCGATCTCGCGGCGCTGCCCGGATATGCTGGCGTCGCCGATCGCATCCTGTTCGATGCCCGCGCGCCCAGGGAGGCCACCCGTCCCGGCGGTCTCGGCGCGGTGTTCGACTGGCACGTCCTTGAAAACCTCGATCTCAAGGTGCCGTTCATGGTTTCGGGGGGCCTGCATGCCGGCAATGTCGCGGAGGCCGTTCGCGTGACGCGCGCCGGCGGCGTGGATGTTTCGTCCGGCGTGGAGCGCACGCCGGGCATCAAAGACCCCGAGATGATCCGCGCCTTTGTTCGCGCGGCGCGGGCAGTCGAAAATGATGCGACTCTCACGGCCGCCGGTGTTCGATGACCGCGGCAGACATCTCAACAGCGTCGTGCCCGGGCTTGTCCCGGGCATCCACGTCTGTTGAAACTTGCAGCAAGTAAAGACGTGGATGGCCGGGACGAGCCCGGCCATGACGAAGGGCAACGATGAATCGAAACCTACCCAATTCCTTCCGCAGCGGCCCCGACGAGCGCGGGCATTTCGGCATTTTCGGCGGCCGCTTTGTCGCCGAAACCCTGATGCCGCTGATCCTCGATCTGGAGAAGGCCTACGCCGACGCCAAGGCCGATCCGGCGTTCCAGGCGGAAATGAACGGCTACCTCAGGGACTATGTCGGCCGGCCGTCGCCGCTGTATTTCGCCGAGCGGCTGACCGAGCACCTTGGCGGCGCCAAAATCTATCTCAAGCGCGAGGAGCTCAATCACACCGGCTCGCACAAGGTCAACAACGTGCTCGGCCAGATCATGGTGGCCCGCCGCATGGGCAAGAAGCGCATCATCGCCGAAACCGGCGCCGGCCAGCATGGCGTCGCCACCGCGACGCTGTGCGCGCGGTTCGGGCTCGAATGCCTGGTCTATATGGGAGCCGTCGACGTCGAGCGGCAGCAGCCCAATGTGATCCGCATGGAAATGCTGGGCGCCAAGGTGATCCCTGTGCAGTCCGGTTCGCGCACGCTGAAGGACGCCATGAACGAGGCGCTGCGCGACTGGGTCACCAATGTGCACAATACGTTCTACTGCATCGGCACGGTGGCCGGCCCGCACCCCTATCCGATGATGGTGCGCGACTTCCAGTCGGTGATCGGCGTCGAAACCCGCCAGCAGATGCAGGCTGCCGAAGGCCGCCTGCCCGATTCGCTTGTCGCCTGCATTGGCGGTGGCTCCAACGCGATGGGGTTGTTTCACCCTTTCCTCGACGATCCCGCCGTCGAGATCTTTGGTGTCGAGGCGGCCGGCCACGGGCTCACGCAATTGCATGCAGCTTCCATCGCCGGCGGCCGGCCCGGAGTGCTGCATGGCAACCGCACCTATCTTTTGATGGATGACGACGGCCAGATCCAGGACGCGCATTCGATTTCGGCCGGACTGGATTATCCCGGCATCGGCCCCGAGCATTCCTGGCTGCATGAAACCGGCCGGGTGACGTACCTTTCCGCCACCGACGACGAAGCGCTGGCCGCGTTTCAATTGCTCTCAAGGCTGGAAGGCATCATTCCTGCGCTGGAGCCGGCGCACGCCCTTGCCAGGGTGATGGAGCTCGCGCCAAAGCGGGAGAAGGATCACCTGATGGTGGTCAACCTCTCCGGCCGCGGCGACAAGGACATTCCGCAAGTGGCGGACATTTTGCGGGGGAAGAAGTGACGACCGCTTGGATCGAGTCCGGGGAGAGAGCCCCCACCCTGACCCTCCCCCGCAAGCGGGAGAGGGAATCCACCGCCATTGCCGCTCAAGCGTCGGTCTTACGCAACAGTCCGGCTCCAGCCTGTCTGCCATGCGGGGTTATTAAGGACGACCCATCGACTCGGCGCAATGCACCCCCTCTCCCGCTTGCGGGGGAGGGCCGGGGTGGGGGTGTTTCCGCGAGTGCAGATTTCGCGGTGAAGCACCGTTCCGCGGGGACCGCATCATGACCACCCGCATCGACACGCGCTTCGCTGAACTAAAGAAACAAGGCCGCTCCGCCTTCATCACCTTCGTGATGGCCGGCGACCCCGATCCGGCGACCTCGCTCGAGATCGTCAAGGCGCTGCCCAAGGCTGGCAGCGACATCATCGAGATCGGCATGCCTTTCACCGATCCGATGGCGGACGGTCCGGCGATTCAGGCTGCGGGACTGCGCGCGCTGAAGGCCGGCATGACCTTGAAGAAGACGCTCGCGATGGTGCGCGAGTTTCGCAAAGCCGACGACGCCACGCCGCTGGTGCTGATGGGCTACTACAATCCGATCTACATTTACGGCGTCGATCAATTCCTCGCCGACGCAAAATCCGCAGGCGTCGACGGCCTGATCATTGTCGATCTTCCGCCGGAAGAGGACTCTGAATTGTGCGTGCCGGCGATCGAAGCCGGGCTGAACTTCATCCGGCTGGCGACGCCGACCACCGACGACAAGCGCCTGCCCGCGGTTCTCGCCAATACCTCCGGCTTTGTCTATTACGTCTCCGTCACCGGCATCACCGGCAGCGCCAGCGCCGATTCCGGGGCTGTCGGCGAGGCCGTCACCCGCATCAAGCGGCACACGAAACTGCCGGTCTGTGTCGGCTTCGGCATCCGCACTCCGGAAGCCGCGCGCGCGATCGCGGCCGATGCCGACGGCGCGGTGGTCGGCACGGCGCTGGTCGATGCCCTGCGCGGCAGCCTCGATTCAGACGGCCGGGCGACCGCCAAAACCGTCGATGCGGTGGCGAACCTTGCGGCCTCGCTGGCCCAGGGTGTGCGGGGAGCCAAACAGGCTGCGGAATAGGTCGCCCTTACTTGGGGGATAGGTCTCAAGCGGCAGCTTGCCGGGCAGGCTTGGGAACGCCATATATCCAGCTGGCAATTCGGAGCGAAAAATGAATTGGCTCACCAACGTGGTCCGGCCGAAGATCCGCAACATCCTGCGCCGCGAGACGCCGGAGAATCTGTGGATCAAGTGCCCCGATTCGGGTCAACTCGTGTTCTACAAGGACGTCGAAGCCAATCAGTTCGTCATTCCCGACTCGAATTATCACATGCGCATGGGCGCGGTGGCGCGGCTCAAATCGATCTTCGACAACGAAACCTGGTTCGACGTGGCGCTGCCCGAGGTCACCGCCGATCCCCTGAAATTCCGCGACGAGCGCAAATATTCCGATCGCGTCAAGGATGCGCGCGCCAGGAGCGGGCTGAACGACGCCATCAAGATCGGCTATGGCAAGCTTGAGGGCGCCGCCGTCGTGATCGCGGTGCAGGATTTCGATTTCATGGGCGGTTCGCTCGGCATGGCCGCCGGCGAAGCCATCGTGCGCGGGCTTGAACTTGCGGTGGAAAAGAAATCGCCGTTCATCGTGTTCGCAGCCTCCGGCGGCGCGCGCATGCAGGAAGGCATTTTGTCGCTGATGCAGATGCCGCGGACGACGGTCGGCGTGCAGATGCTGCGCGAGGCGAAACTGCCCTATATCGTCGTTTTGACCAATCCGACCACCGGCGGGGTCACCGCCTCCTATGCCATGCTCGGCGACGTGCAAATAGCCGAGCCCGGCGCGCTGATCGGATTCGCCGGCGCGCGCGTGATCGAGCAGACCATCCGCGAAAAGCTGCCGGACGGATTTCAGCGCGCCGAATACCTGAAAGACCACGGCATGGTCGACATGGTCGTGCATCGCCACGATCTGCGCCCGACGCTGGCGCGGCTCTGCCGGTTGCTGACCAAATCGCCGGCGCCAGCCGCCTCGAAGCCTGCGCCACAGGCCGACATTCCGGCCCCGATCGCATCAGGTGCGGAGATGGCGCCGGCTGCGCCGAACTCGTGAGTGCGCCTGCGGCCAAGCCGCCGCTGCCGCTCGGCGAATTGATCGCGCGGTTGTCGGCTCTGCATCCGGCGCCTATCGATCTCGATCTGAAGCGGATGCACCGGCTGCTCGACCGGCTTGATCACCCCGAACGCAAGCTGCCGCCGGTGATTCACGTTGCCGGCACCAACGGCAAGGGTTCGACGATCGCCTATCTGCGCGCGATCCTGGAAGCCGCCTGCTTGCGCGTTCACGTCTATACCTCGCCCTCGCTGGTGAGGATCAACGAATGCTACCGGCTCGGGCGTGTTGGCGGCGGGGTTTTGGTCGACGACGACGAACTGCGCGGCGCGTTGGAGCATTGCGAGCGCGCCAATGCGGGAGGTCCCATCACCCTGTTTGAAATCCAGACCGCCGCGGCATTTCATCTGTTCGCGCGGCATCCGGCGGATGTGGTGCTGCTGGAGGTCGGTCTCGGCGGCCGGTTGGATGCCACCAACGTGATAGACGCGCCGCTGGCGAGCGTGATCGCGCCCATCAGCATGGATCATACTGAATTTCTCGGGGACAGCCTGATGGCGGTCGCCCGCGAGAAGGCTGGTATCATCAAGCGCGGCACTCCCGTGATCTGTGCCGAGCAAATCCCTGAGGCGATGACCGTGATCGAGCAGCAGGCAAAATGCATGCATGCGCCGCTGCATGCGGCGGGGCAGGAGTGGCACGTCAATGTGGAGCGCGGACGCCTGGTCTATCAGGACGATCGCGGCCTGATGGATCTGGCGGCGCCAAAACTGTTCGGACGTCATCAATTCGACAATGCCGGCCTTGCGATTGCGACGCTGCGCGCGCTCGATGCATTCAAGATCGAACCGGCCGCGTTCGAAACGGGCGTGGTCAACGCCGAATGGCCGGCGCGGATGCAGCGTCTGGCGTCCGGTGCGCTGGTGGATCAGGGACCGCCGGGCAGCGAAATCTGGCTCGATGGCGGCCACAACGCCGAAGGCGGGCGGGTCGTGGCGGCGGCCCTGGGCGACCTCGAAGAGCGGGTGTCGCGTCCCCTCGTCGTCATCGTCGGCATGATGGCGAACAAGGACGCCGGCGCCTTTCTCGCGAATTTCGCGGGCCTCACCCGCCATATCATTACGGTGCAGATTCCGGGTCGCGACAATGCCATGCCGCCGGACCGGCTCACCGACGCCGCCCGCGCGCTCGGCATGCGCGTGGAGAGCGCGGCGAGTGTCGAGGCGGCGCTGCGCTCGCTGGCCCGGCTCGCCTACGAGGTGCCACCGCGCATCCTGATCACCGGCTCGCTGTATCTTGCCGGCCATGTGCTGTCGGCCAACGGCACGCTGCCGGGGTAGCTAATGCGCCGTACGCCCCCACCACGGCGTCATACGCGGGCTTGACCCGCGTATCCATCAATCCTGGCAAGAAGGTTTTCCGAAAGAGATGGAGGCGCTTGCATGCCACCTCAACGCAAACGGCCGGCTATTCGCCGGCCGCTTCAGGAATAATTATGCGCGAGAGCGGTCAGACCGCAGCCGTAATCCATTGCTGCAGCTTCGCCTTCGGCGCGGCGCCGACCTGGCGCGACGCCATCTCGCCGCCCTTGAAGATCATCAGGGTCGGAATGGACATCACGCCGTATTTCGAGGCCGTCTTCGGGCTCTCGTCGACGTTCAATTTTACGATCTTGACCTTGTCGCCCATGGTGCCGGAAATCTCGTCGAGTGCGGGGGCGATCATGCGGCAGGGGCCGCACCATTCGGCCCAGAAATCGACCACGACCGGGCCGGTCGCCTTGAGCACTTCGGCCTCGAAATCGGCGTCAGAAACCTTGCCAACGGCCATTGGGATACCTCGTTCAGTTTGGGATGGATGCGGCTGAAGAATCGCCGCCTGGATCATGGGATCAAACTATGAACGCGCCGTTGCCGGGTCAAGCTCGGACGTCCCCCTCGAGAATGGATGCCAGTCCGGCGTCCAGCGCGGGAGCAGAAATCTCCATCATTTGAGGGGTTTCGGTCCAAAGTAACGCTGTGCGAACCGGCAATTGGGGATAAAGCTTCTGCAGCACCGCGCGGTACAGGGCGAGCTGGCGGATATAGGCCAGAGGTGCCTCGGCGGCCGAGTTCGGCGGGGCACGGTTGGTCTTGAAATCCACAATCAGCACCTCGCTTTCGGTCACCACCAGCCGGTCGATTTGCCCCGACACCAGTGCCGGCAGTTGTCCCGGCCGCTCCAGCCGGCCAACAATCGAAACCTCGGCGCGGCTGCCGGCGCCGAAAACCGGTGCGAACCGCGCATCCTCGATCAGGGCAAGCACCCTGCCCGCGAGCGCGTCCCGCTCGTCGTCCCAGTCGCCGGCATTGCGGGCGAGAAAGTTCAGCGCGGCAGCGCGGCGGCGCCCGGGTGCGACGTCAGGCAGGGATTGCAGCAGCCGATGCACCAGTGTGCCCCGTCGCAGCGCATCAGCGCGCGTCTGAACGGACTCGGCGGTTCGGAAGCGTCGGCCTTCATCCTCGGCGGGGTCGGTGGGTCGCAGCAGAATATCGGCCGCTGCCTCAGGCGGTGCTGGCATATGCAGCCAGGATGGCAGCTCGATCGGCGCGGTGGCCGCGGTCGCTGCGGCGCCAACCACATCCGCAGTGTCCTCAGGCCGCGCGTAGCGCTTCACCACGCCATCAGTTGTCTCGATCTTTTGCAGATGGAGTCCGGAGTTTTCGAGCCCTTTGCCGATCAGGTCGTACCAGGAGTGTTGGCGTAACGTCTTCATGTTGCCGGGCATGCAGCCGCCGACGATGAGACGGTCGGCCGCGCGCGTCATCGCCACATAAAGCAGGCGGCGATATTCGTCCTCGGTTTCGCCGAGCATCGCCACGCGGGCCGCCGCGACCGCAAGCGGGTCGTCGGCCTTCCTGCCGGCCCAGACCACGACGCCGGGCGAATGAGCCGCTGCATTGCCGGGCGGCAAATGAATGAGCCTCAACCGCTGCGTATCCGACGGCGACGAGGTGGTATCCACCAGAAAGACCACCGGCGCTTCCAGCCCCTTGGCGCCGTGCACGGTCATCACGCGAACTTCGTCGCGCGAAATTTCCATGTCGCGCTTCACCTCGAGATCGGCCGTGCGCAGCCATGCCACAAAGCCCTGCAGCGAGGCGGGTGATTTCCGCTCATAGCCCAAAGCGAGTTCGAGAAACTCATCGAGCGCGTCATTGGCCTCATGTCCAAGCCGCCGCAGAATCCGCTTTCTGCCGCCATCGCCGCCAAGCAGCCAGGCATAGAAGGCGAACGGCGTTTCGCGGAGAGCATGGTGCGTGCACGCCTCCAGGCGCTCCAGGGCAATCCTGATTTTCGCATCCGCCGCGGCATGAAGGCGCAAGGCGTCGCGCAGCGATCCCCGGCGCTGCCACGCCAATTTGAACAGGTCATCGTCATCAAGCCCGAACAGCGGGCTCTTCAGCGCCACCGCCAGCGCGAGATCGTCCTGCGGCAACAGCAACGCATCGGCGAGGTTCATCAGATCGATGATCGCGATGTGCTCGGTCAATTTCAGCCGGTCGGCGCCGGCGACGGGAATGTTGGCGTGCTTCAGCGCCTGGATCACCGCGTCGAAGGCGTTGCCGCGTCGGCGCACCAGCACCAGCATGTCGCCGTAGCGAAGCGGGCGGCGATCGCCGGCCCTCCCGGTCATGGTGCCGCTTTCGACCAGCGACCTGATCTCGGCCTGGATGCGCCTGGACAGCCGGACTTCGGGAGACGTCGCCGACACCGCATCGAACGGTGCGCGCCAGCCCTCGATGTCCTGCTTCCCGTCGGGCAGCTGCAATTCCCAGAGATCGATCAGGCCCGGTCCGGCATCTCCAAGCGAATGATGGATCGGATAGCCGATATCGACAGAATGGATACTGCGATAGATATCCCGTTCACGAAAAACGTAGTCGACCGACTGCAGGATCGCCGGTCCCGAGCGAAACGAATACGTGAAAGTGACCGGATCGAATTTCAGGCCGGCGGCCTCGAATTTCGTTTTCAGTTCGCGGCGGCGCAGATCGAATTCGTGCGGTGCCGCGCCCTGAAACGAAAAGATCGACTGTTTCTCATCGCCGACCGCAAACACCGTCCGCGTCTCGCCGTCGCGCGCACCCTCTCCGGCGGTGAATTCGGAGATGATGTGGGCAATGATGTCCCATTGCCGGGGGCTCGTGTCCTGCGCCTCGTCGATCAGCACATGGTCGACACCGCGGTCGAGCTTGTAATGCACCCAGCCGGAGGAAACGCGGTCCAGCATTTCCAGGGTCTTGTCGATCAAATCGTCGTAGTCGAGCAGGCCGCGCTCCAGCTTCTCGCGCCGATAGTTCGCGGCCGCTGCGGTGGCGATGCGCAGCAGCGCCTGGGTGCGGTCGCGGACCGTCACCGCGCGGCGCCGCTCGATCAGGGGGCCGAGACGAAGGATTTCCTGTTCGAACAGGTGCGCTATGGGTCGATTGTTGTCAGAGAAACGCTTCGTAAGGACTGTTTTGCGCGGCGCGCGCTCGTCGGTGAGGAACACTCCGAGATATTTGTCCACTCGCTCGGCGCTGGTGAAAATTACGGCCTCGCGAAGCCGTTCCGCATGGTCAGATTCAGTTTTAGCGCCGGTATCAAGAACGAGCGCGATCTCTTTCCATCGTGATCGCGGCAAATATGGCCCATCGACGATATCGCGCTCGACGTCCTCGATGCGATCGCCCACGGCAACGCCGAGCGCCCCGGACATTTGCGCCGCCGCGGCCTCGGTACCGCCGGCGGCATCGGTCCAGGCCATGAAGTGATCGCGGCTGAGGCAGGCCTCGCGCACCACCTCCTTGAAGGTGACGTCGGCGGCGCTGGCCATCGCCATGTTGAGCGCCTGGCCTGTTGCGCTATCCGGATCGCGGGAGGCATCTAGCAGCACTTTCAGATTGGCGCGCTCCATCATTTCATTTTGGTCACGCTCATCGAGCACGGCAAAGCGCGCCGGCACGTTGGCTTCGAAAGGGAATTGCTGCAGCAGCCGGGTGCACAGCGCGTGGATGGTCTGCACCTTCAACCCGCCCGGCGTTTCCAGCGCGCAGGCGAACAGCTTGCGGGCCGTCATTCGCAGCCTGGCGTCGGGGCGAGCAATTCCGACCGCAATGATCGCGTCGTCGAGCGCAGCGTCATCGAGCGTGACCCAATGGCCGAGGGTGGAAAACACCCGCTCCGCCATATTGGCCGCGGCCGCCTTGGTGAAGGTGACGCAAAGGATTTTTTCCGGCGGCACACCCTCGAGCAACAACCGGATCACCCTTTGGACCAAGACATGGGTCTTGCCCGAACCGGCGTTGGCCGAGACGAATGCCGAGGCGGCAGGATCGGAAGCGCGCGCCTGCGTGGCGCGGACCGCATCAGGTATCCGGCGCGGCGCCCTCACCATTCCTCTAACCCCAAACCGCCGGCCGCCGACCATTCCTTGATGCGGGCAAGATCGTCGTAATGGCCATAGCGATTCGACCACATCGACAGACTAAGCGAGGTGTAGGGCTCGTTGTCGTCCTCGAATTTCCGGATCAATATTTCGAGCTGCTGCCGCGCGTAGTCTGCGGCAACGTCGGGCGGCTGTGGCGTATCGCTCGGCTTGATCTTCAATTCCAATGGTTTCTCTTCGCCCGGCGGATTATTGCCGCTGAGCCGTACATAAACGAGCTCGCTGACCGAAGCGCCCGCGGGAATATTCGCAAAGCCCCCTTCCCTCAGGATCGCCGCCTCCAGTGTGAGCTGCGGCGACAACCCCATCCGCACCTGCTTGCCGGTTGGGGGCTGCCCGGTCTTGTAGTCGAGGATGGCAAACGTGCCGTCGCGGCGCCGCTCGATCCGGTCGGCGCGCGCCGACAAAATGAAGGTCCGGGCATTGTCGAGCGGAATCGGAATTTCGCCTTTGATCTCGGCCTCGATGGCGGCGAGATTGCCGCGGCGGGCAATCTCCCAGTTGGAAAGCCATGCGGCGATGCGCAGGAAACGCGGCCACCACAGCGCCCGCGCCTCGGGGCGTTCCATCAGCGGTGCGAAGTATTTTTGGCCGATGCCGCGCAAGGCGCCGGCGGGATCGTCGGGAAGTTGCGCGGCGAAGTTTTGGGTGAATTCGCCGATCGCATCGTGGATCGCCGAACCACGGTCGGCGGCCGACAGCGGCATGTCGACGGGATCGAGCGGGTTAAGCCGTAAAATATGTTTGGCGTAAATCGTGTAGGGATCGCGCAGCCAGTCTTCGATCGCGGTCACCGACAATTTCAAGGGCCGCACCGCGCGTGGCGGTCTGGGGGCGGGCTGCGCAACTGGTTCGACCTTGTCGGGGCTATCGAGTTGGCTGGCGAGGCGAATATATTGCCGTCCGGCCAACTTCGCGGCGTTCCAGCGCTCCTCGCCCGCGACTGCCTCCAGCCGGTGCAGGAAGCGCGATGCTACGGCCGGCGCGCCAGCGACCTTTGCGGCGTGAGTGAGGATGACCTCGTCGGCGCCGAGCAATTGGGCGAAGTCGTGCGCGGAAAGGCCAATACGCCGCTCCGGCAGGTCGAGGCCCAACTCGTGGCGCATCGGCCGGCTCAGCCACGGATCGATCCGTGGCGCCGGCGGCCACACCCCTTCGACCAGTCCGCCGATAATGACGCGGTCGGATTGCGTCAGCCGTGCTTCCAGCGGTCCATAGATCTTCAGATGGACATTGGTCCCCTCCGGCCGCCGCACCATGCGGTCGGCAAAGGCGGTCTGGAAAACGTCCGGATAATCGGCCAGTTCGACCGTCAGGCCACTTTGCTTTCCCTCGCCGGGCAGGTCATCGAATGCCGAGGCCAGCGCCGATCCCTGCGGCCCCTCGAACACAAAGGCTGCGCCATGCTCATTGCGCGACAGCTCGATCAGCGCGTCGCGATGGCGCTGCGCCAGTTCGGCAAAATCATATGGCTTCGAGCGATTGAGGTTTTCGAGCGGCGCCAGCGCGCCCTGCAACTGGACGATCAGCCGATGCGCGCCGTCGAGGTCCTGGTCGGTCAGCCTGGTCCGCGGCTCGGAGCCGTGCAGCGAGGACGTGGTGCCTGCCCGAAAGTTTTTCAGCTCGAGCCGGAAGCGGGCAAGATCCTGCGCCAATCCGCCGCTTCCGGCCTGCGGCCGCGTGCCACGCAATAGCGCGAGTTCGAGCACTTCGGTGGCCTTCTTGAACGCGCCCGGCGCGGCGCCGAACCGGCACAGCGGATGCTTGAGCAGCGCCAGCAATGTCGGCGGCTCAAGCTGGTTCGCGGCCGCTTCGGCTGCGAGCCGCGCGAAAATTCCCGTCGGCGTATCCGTCACCGCGTCTCCGCCGGAATCGTCGTAAGCGAGATTCCAGCGGCCAAGTGCTGCGATAACGCGCCGCGCCAACGCGCGATCCGGCGTCACCAGCGCCGCCGTCCTGTTGAGATGCCGCGCCTCCCGCATCGCGACCGCGATCGCAAGCGCCTCGGTCTCGGAATTTTCCGCCTCGATCACCGCCAGATTTCTCATGCCCAGCGAAATCTTCTCGGCGATGTCTGGCTCGGCCAGCCGCCGCTGCCATTGCGCCGTCGCGTTAGAGGGCCGCATCGCCTCCGAGATGAGGATTTCGCGCCCCTGCGGCGCAGGCCTCGCCAGGATATCGACGTCGCCGCGTTTGATCCCGAACCGATGCAGCAGTGCGTGCATCGCGTATTGCGGATGGTTCGACGCCGGAAGCGTGGTGAATTTGCCTTGTGCATCTCGTATCCCGCCGATGATCTGCCATGCGTCGTCGTCGAGATCGGTATCGAGCCCCGGCAGGACCACAGCGCCTTGTTGTAGCGACGCGATAACGTGCAGGAATTTCGCCGTCGCCGGCATCGACCCGGTCGAACCCGCCGCGATCACCGGACCAGTGGCATGCGCGGTCAGGCGTTTGGCTTCCGCGTCGATCAGGAGAGCGCGCCGCGCCGCCGGCTCGATTTTCTGGATTTCCTGGAGGTGGGGCGGCCAGGCCTGTCGCGCGATTTGCAGGAATTCAAGCGAATACTGCCAATATTTATCCAGTTGATCCGGCACCAGCCCGTTCAGCGCGTCCCACCCGACGCCGCGGGTGACCATATCGTCCATCAGGCGGGCGAGGTCGCCGGCCAACGCCAGTGTCGAAGCCGGTCCGCCGACGACAAGAGGGGCCGAGACCGGGCTCTTCGCCCATAACCCCACAAGCCGTGCCAGCGTCAGCCGGCGGTCCAATTCGCCAAGCTTCGGTGGAATGTCGAGCAAAGCCGTTCCGCCGCAGGGCTCGGGTTCTTCCGCGAATGCCAGCTCGTCCTCGTCGATGTCGCCGAGCGCGACGATGCGGGGCAGCAGAACGGCCTCGGTGCGAAGCTCGTCGAGAAACATCTCGCGTACCATGCGCCCGGCGCGCCGGGTCGGCAGGTAGAGCGTTGCCTGGGCCAGGCGTTCCGGATTCGCGCGGGCCTCAAAGCCGTCGACCAGCCTGCCATCGACCAGCGCGGCGATGACGGTGCGCAAGAACGGCGCTGATGCTGGAACGCTGAATACGCGCATGGGCTTCCTGATTCGCAATCAGGCTGCATCATGGCACGGGCGTATTTTGAGCGCGATTTTTAATTCGGCAGGCTCGAGCAACCCAATGACGGTCATCACCCGCGAAAGCGGGTGATCCAGTATTCCAGAGACGCTGGTGATCAATCGAGATGCCGCGGCGTACTGGATGCCCCGCTGGAGCCTGTCATCGGGCGCGCATTCGCGCGACCCGTTGGCGGGGCATGACAACCTACCAAGAGGCTGCGTCGCAAATCACGCCACGCTTTCGAGAAAGGCTTCTTCGGCGGCCTGCACCGCGTCGGGCGTTCCGACATGCATCCACACGCCGTCCAGCCGCAGGCCGAACAACCGTTCCTGCGCGTTGGCAGCATCGAACATTTTGGTCAGCGAGAATTCGCCCTGTGGGGCTTCGGCGAACAGCGACGGCGACATGATCGCGGCGCCCGCATAGACGAAGGGAACAACCTGGTGCTCCCTGCGCTTGCGCAGCGCGCCGTCGGGCAGCATCGCATAATCGCCGCTTCCCTCGTAACCGATGCTGCTCGCCGTCGGCGCCATCAGTAGCAGGATATCCATGTGCGCGGCATCAAACGCCTCGGCGAGCCGCGCCAAATTGGGCCGAACGCCGTCGATCCACATCGTGTCTGCATTGACAAGGAAGAACGGCGCCGGCCCAAGCAAAGGCAACGCCTTGACGACGCCGCCGCCGGTGCCGAGCACCTCGTTACGTTCATCGGAGATGGTCACGCGGGGCCGGGTGCGGCCGGCGACATGATCGATGATCTGGTCGGGCAAATAATGGACATTGACGATCGCTTCGCTGACACCGGCGTTGCCGAGCTTGTCGAGCACATGATCGAGCAGCGGGCGACCCGCTACCTGCACCAGCGGCTTTGGCATCTGATCGGTCAACGGGCGCATACGCAGGCCGAGTCCGGCGGCGAGAACCATGGTTTTAGCGGGTTTGACGGACATTGCAGAAGTTTCTCGACCGTTGTTCCCGGCGTATCCCGCAAGAGGGGTTAAGTCCTGCGATCAGAACACGCGCGAATAATAAAAACTGGCGCAAATCATACCATGCGATTCCGCGGTCGCACCATGGTTGACCGCCATAATCACCCGACATGACGGTGGTAAGACGGCGGCAACGATGTGGATTCAGGTCTCGGCGGCCGCCCGCCGCGTCGCCTTTTTCTTCTTGTCCCCGGTCTTGAGGAAGTTGACGCCGATCTGGTCGCCATTGACCCATGCCAACTCGCAGCGGCGGTAGGCGAGGCCCGTCGACGACAGCAGCAGGAAGAATTCCTTCAGGTGCAGACCCTCGACGGAGCCCTCGATGGTGAGCTTGGCGCCGGTCTCCGAAATATCTTCCATGGTGCAATCGCGTCGCCACGTGCCGTCGATTCCCATCATATGCGCGGCGATCCCGCGCTCGAATGTGACGCGCTCGCCCCTGCGCCGTTCTGTCACCATGTCCTCGCTCCGCCCTCAAGCAGCCTCACCCCGCGTTCCACAGCAGGGATCTGCCTGAGATTAGAGGGAAGGTGGCTAATAACCGGTAAACTACGGCCCTGGCGGTGGGACGTTGGCGGAATACCATTCCCGAAGCCCTGAGAGCACCGGGTGGGCCAGCGAACGCGTCAGATAGGTCCAGATCCGCGGCTGGTGGCGCAGATATTGCGGCTTGCCGTCGCGCCGGTTGAGCCGCGCGAAGGTGCCGAGCAGCCGCGTGTTGCGCTGCGCCGACATGATCGCATAGATCTCGGCGAAGCCAGCCGGGTCGAACGCATCGTCGGCCGCGTGCCTCGCTTTGATATAGCGCGTCAGCAGCGCGAGCTCGAGCTGCTCGGGCACGTCGATCCGCGCATCCTGCAAAAGTGAGACGAGGTCATAGGCGGCCGGGCCCAATACGGCATCCTGGAAGTCGATGATGCCAACTCTCGAAATCCCCGACCGTTCGCCGAGCCAGATCAGATTGGGGGAATGAAAGTCCCGCATCACCCAGGTTTTGTCCACCGCGGCCAGCTTGCCCAGCAAGTCGCGCCACAGCATGACGAATTCGGCGCGCATATTGTTGGTCGGTTCAGTGCCGCGATCCGGCAGATACCATTCGAGCATCAATCCGACCTCGACCAGCAAGGCGTCGATGTCGAAGGTGGGAATGACATAATTGATTTGCGGCGCCAGCGGCAGCACTTCAGGCAGGGTTTTACGGTGCAATGCCGCCAGCACGTCGACCGCGGTTTCATAGCGTTCCGCGATCGGCTGCGGCGGGTCACCTTCGATAAAGCCTTCGCTGCCGAAATCCTCGGTAATCAGAAATCCGGCGTCGAGATCGGCGTGGTGAATCGACGGCGCCGAGAGGCCGCGCACCCGCAGGCCATTGGCGATGGCGACGAACGGCTTGACGTCCTCGGCCAGATGCACCGCCGCGCTATAGGTCTCGCCGTCATAGATCGCCGGCCCGTCGGGCCGCCGCGGCGAATTCATCAGAATGACGACGCCATCGTCGCGGAACAGCCGTGCATAGGAACGGATCGATGCATCGCCGGTCATGCGCTGGCGTCTTGCGTCTATAAGACCAGCTTCATTGAGAAATTGCCGCAGCGCCTTTAATCGGGTGACTTGCGCGGCGGCTTTTCCATAGCCGGTGATTTCGGCGGCGCGGGCGGTCGATCCCAGCGCCGGGCGATGGTTCAGCGCAATATCGATCCGATCCTGCGGGAGCGCCTCAGGCGCCCGCTCGGGCCACTCGATCAGCGCCACGGTGCCATCGGGCAACGGCGACAAGCCGATCTCTTCCAGTTCGGCGGCATCGTTGATGCGGTAGAGATCCGCATGGACCAGCGGAAAAGCCGGCAGATCGTAGCTTTGCGCCAGCGTGAAGGTCGGGCTGGGAACCTCGACCGAATCGTCGCTGGCGAGATAGCGGATCAAGGCGCGCGCCGCGGCGGTCTTGCCGGCGCCGAGATCGCCCGAAAGGGTGATGACATCGCCGGGGCCGATCAGCAACGCAAGATCGGCCATCAGATTCCCGGTTGCCGACTCATTCGCAAGCGCAACCGAGAATGTCGCGGGCCGGGTCATTCCGCGGCGTTGCGATGCGCCGCCTGATCGATCGGAAAGTCGCAGGTAACGGTTGTTCCCCTGCCGACGATCGAATCGACGCGCACCCTGCCCCCGTGCAGTTCGACGAATGACTTCACCAGCGGCAAGCCCAAGCCGGCGCCGCGGTGCCGCGACCCGTTGGAATGACTCTCGAACCAGTCGAACACCTTGTCCTTGACGTTGGTTGGAATGCCGGGGCCGAGATCGGTCACGGCGAACACCACATTGTGCTCGGTGCGTTTGGCGCTCAGCGTGATTGCCGAATCCTGCGGCGAGAATCCGACGGCATTGGCCAGCAGATTGTACAGCACCTGCACCACGCGGCTGCCGTCGGCGACGAAGGCGCCGATGTTCGGATCGACATCGACCTTGAGCTCGATGCGGTCGCGGGCGAGCCGGTCCTGGATTCCCTCCGCCGCATTGTTGATGGTCTGGCGGATGTCGACCGGGCCGAGCTCAAGCGTCATCGCGCCGGCGTCGATGGTGGCGAGATCGAGAATGTTGTTGATCAGGGCGAACAGCGAATTGGTCGAGGTCGTGATGTAGTTGAGATACTCGGCCTGCTTGGGCACCAGCGGCCCCGTGGTCGGATCGTTCAAAAGATGTGCGAAGCCGATGATGGTGGTCAATGGCGAGCGCAATTCATAGGAGACGTGGTGGACGAAATCGACCTTCATCTGGTCGGCGGTCTCCAGCGCCTCGTTGCGCTCGCGCAGCGCGCGCTCGACGTTTTCGGTATCGGTGATGTCCTGGAGTGTCAGCATGGTGGCGCCATCGGGCAGCGGCATGGTCATGCAATCCAGCACGCTGCCGTCCTTGCGCTCCAGCTTCAGCGGCACCTCGACCCGGTTTTCGATTCGCGTAATTGCCTCGCGGATGGTGCGCCAGGTCGCGGCGTCGTCGAACAGCGGCTTGCACCAGGCTTCCACGGTCTCGATATGCGGCTGCTCCCGCAGCGCCTCGGGCGACAGCTTCCACATCCTGGTGAATGCCGGATTGAACAGTTGCGCGCGGCCGTTGCTGCCGAACACCGCGACCGCCTCGGTGAGATTGTCGAGCGTCTCGCGCTGCACCCGGATCAGGCCGTCGAAGCGGCGGGCGAGATCGAGGCTTTCGGTGACGTCGTCGAACAGATAGGTGACGCCGCCTTCCGGGTTCGGCGTGGTGACCACGCTGACCGCGCGGCCGTCGGGGAGGTACCAGGTGTCCTTGGCCGGCTCGACCGCGCGATAGGCCTCGTGCAGCTTGGCCTTCCAGGCCCGGAAATCCGGCTGCTCAGGGACTTTGCGCGCGGCGCGCAGGCGATCGAGCACGCTGGAATCGTCGGGATTGCCGTCGAGAAAGGCGCGGTCGAGGTCCCAAAGCCGGCGATAGGAATCGTTGTAGAACGCCAGCCGCCGCTGG
>Ga0210405_10001701_pt1 | contig 24350 bp, 24 predicted proteins | sample IncBWH11MmetaG_FD_155492 | JGI IMG/M metagenome (GOLD analysis project Ga0210405, IMG submission 155492) | Forest soil microbial communities from Barre Woods Harvard Forest LTER site, Petersham, Massachusetts, United States - Inc-BW-H-11-M | ecosystem: Environmental > Terrestrial > Soil >... | reverse complement strand
GCCGCTGGAACACAGATCAGGCGACGTTCACCATATCGGGCACCGCTACTCTGGGTGGTCACAGCGTCACGGTCACAACATCGGGAGGAGCTGCGACTGACGGCGGAGCGTTCACGGTATTGGGTCCGTCGCTCACGTCGATCAGCCCGACCAATGGAAACAGGGGCACGACGGTCGCTGTAACGATCAGCGGCGAGGGCCTGCAAGACGCAACGGGTGTCACCATGGGCGGAGGTGGGATCAGCTGCACGCTCAGCGGAACGCCGACCGGAACGACGGTCAACGCTTCGTGCACGATCTCCGGAACCGCGGCGCTGGGGGCCAGAAATGTGCGCGTAGCAACGCCGGATGCTCCCGGAGGCGGTGTGACATTGCCTGGAGCTTTCACTGTGGGCCAAGCGACCGCCTTGGCGCCGGCAAGCTGGAACTTCGGCACCGTAGCAGTGGCCGGGGCTGCGTCTGCGACCCACACGTTCACGCTGACGGGAGCCCCGGGTACTGCGATCACTTATTCCCTTACGGGCACGAACGCGACTGACTTCACTCGCCCGGCGGGTGGGGCAGGCGGATCATGCGGCGCTGCGTTACCCGGGTCCGGAACCTGCACGATTGCTGTGCGGTTCAAGCCGTTGGCAACCGGTGCTCGCAGTGGAACGCTGAACGTAACCAGTGGAACCACGGTTTCATCGACACTCACTGGCACCGGCATCTAAGCCAGCGTCAGTGGGCAAGAAACCCGACAGATCCCCAGCCTGGGGCGACCGCAAACCAGCGGTCGCCCCCGGCGAAAGGGTTCGGGGCGAAGGCTGAGTAGATTTACTAGAAGGTCTGCGCGACTTAAGCACAGCAGGAATTTCAAGGGGAATAGGGTTTCATGATCATGCAGAAGGCATTTCAATCGGTTGTGCTCTCGGCGCTGGTCTTTGCCGGCAGCTTTTGTGTTCTATCGGCAGAGACTGGCCACTTCTCTGCGTCCGGAACAGAAGGTAGTCAATCGCCTGCCCCGACCAACACGCCAGCGAAGCATGGTGTGCCCGTGCACTATGTACCGAATCTCTCCAGGCGAGCGCAAATGTATTACGTGGGTGTCTGGGGAGTGGACGATTTCAAGCTAAAGTATACCGAGTCGGGAGAGATGATTCGCTTTAGCTGGCGTGTGCTGGATCCGGCCAAGGCTGCACTACTCAATGATAAGAAGCTGCAACCTTCTCTGACCGACCCGCAAGCTCGGGTCAAGCTGGTGGTCCCACAAATGGAAAAGGTTGGGCAATTGCGTCAGAGCAGCGCGCCCATCGCTGGCAAGACGTACTGGATGGCTTTCTCGAACAGCGGCCGGCGGGTGAGACAGGGCGACCGGGTAAGCGTGGACATTGGGCAATTCCACGCGATCAACCTGGTAGTGGAGTGAAAAGGTGTGGCGGAACACGTTGGCGGGCTGAACTACATCTAGGGGAAAGGGATCAATCTATGCTGAGAAACTTCCTGGCAGTTTGCATTTGTCTGACGTTTGCCGTTTCATTCGCTGCAGTTGCCGATGCCGCTGCGGCAGAAGCAGGAGGTCTTACCGCGGCTCAAATCGTGGACAAAAACGTCGCAGCCCGCGGCGGGTTGCAGGCCTGGCGCGGCGTGCAGAGCATGCAATGGAGGGGGAAGATGGGTGTGGGCGGAAATCAACGGGCTACACTGTCATTGCCCGACCCGTCGGACAGGGCCAGCGGAAAACTCATCCCTCGACGGCCGACGGATGAGGCGCATCTGCCGTTCACCATGGATTTGAAGCGAACTCGGAAAATGCACCTCGAGTTGGAGTTCAATGGAAAGACAGCAGTGCAGGTCTACGACGGCACCAATGGTTGGAAGTTACGTCCGTTTTTGAACCGGCTGGAAGTTGAGCCCTATACGGCGGATGAGCAAAAGAAGGCATCCATGGATCAAGATCTGGATGGCCCGCTGATTGATTATGCAGTTAAAGGAATCCGGATAGAACTGGCGGGGATAGAGAAGGTCCAAGATCGCGATAACTACAAGCTGAAGCTGACTATGAAGAACGGCCAGGCGATCCACGTCTGGATCGATGCCGAGACCTTCCTGGAAACCAAGATGGAAGGGCAGCCGCGGCGAATGGACGGAACTGAGCATCCTGTGGAAGTCTACTTTCGGGATTATCGCCAGGTAAACGGACTGGTGATTCCGTTCGTTTTCGAGACGAAAGTTCTCCCGGTGACTAGAACGGCCACGGGCTTCAAGGACACTCCGGTTCCAGTCGAGAAGATTGCACTCGATAGCGTTGTGGTGAATCCCAAGCTGGATGATTCCTTATTCATGAAGCCCACCGTCGCCGCGGCAGCGAACCCAGCTCACCCGTTGCATCTGAACAATTAAGCCCTCCCCCTTTTTAGTTGGCCCAGGGGTGCCGAAGGAGGGGACCTCATCGCGAGATGAAAATTCAGAGCAACTGGTTTTTCTTTGCGCCGGAGCAGAGAGCGAATCCCTCGGATGCGGTAGAGCAAAGATCGCGATCTTGCACTGTGATTAATTCTACATCCATATGGGCTCAGGTTACGAGTTACTAGGATTTTCATTTCGAAGCCTCCGTTGTAAATTCGGACTCCATGGAGGGAGGCTCGACACAGGCGATCCTGCGGCACACGGCTCCTTGTTGGTTAACGTTTCCTAAAAAAACGACTTTTGCCGAATAACAATACAGTTACCTCTTGCACATTCGAGGTCGACTAAAAAGGCCCGTCCGTGGACTGTGAACGAAAATTCGAGATGCATGTTCTCTGAATGCGGGGTTCGGAAAATGTCAGCCTCAGAGGTGTTAGCGCAGAGTGGCAGGCCATCTGGTGACACTTTAGCAGAACGCAGTCTAGTCAGACTCGAGCAGTAGATCATGCAAACCTTAAAATCAGATCTGCGCGACCCTCGTCATTTGGGAGATGACAGCAGAATCGCGAGCTGGCCATCTGCACTCGGCCTGATCATAGTTGATGAGTCTTTGAGGCCCCTTTTTTCCAACGACGAAGCGATGACAATTCTGAGGTACTCAGGACATCCGGCGCAAAACTCTTTCGATGTCTTACGGAGAAAGGTTCGAGCTAGCCTTCTCCGTTCCCAGACTCCGGAGAATGGTAGCCTCCCGCACTCGATCCTACAGTTTAAGTCAGGGCGCAGAACGTACTTCTGTCGCGCATTTGCTCTGGAAAAAGATGGCAAACGCCCGGCCCGAATGGGCACTGCCGTCTTGATTGTATTGGAGCGAGAGATTCCGAGATCCCTTGCACTATCCCACATTTCCCAGCAATATCGCCTCACCCATCGAGAGCAGGAAACGGTTGCCTTGCTCTTGCAGGGGCTAGGCAACAAGGAAATGGCTGAGCACATGGGAATCAGCCGGAATACCGTGAAAGCCTTCCTGCGCATCGTCACGACCAAGATGGATGTCTCCGGACGGTCCGCGATTGTGAACAAAGTTCTAGACCTAATCTTGTCGACGTCGGAACAAAACTAAAAAAATCAAGATTGAGCATAGTTCCTGCCGAGCGTACGAATCCAAGTGTGCGACTTACACAACCTCGCGAGACGAATCTGCATGGCGGGAAAATGTGAGAATCAGCATCAGATCGGCGTGAGCAGTCACTCTTCATCGTCCGTATTCCTTCGCTTCGTTCGCGTTCGTTCAGGAGAATAAGTCGAAAAGAAGCTTTCCTTCTGAACTAATACCTTTCGGATTAGTCCGAAAAGTGTTAGCTCACCTCGGGCAATTGACCGGCTGGCGACTGCATGTTGAACTCTCTGCTCAAGTTCTCCTTCCCCTGTTTGGCGGAATCTACCCCATCCGCATCGGCTAGGGTCACAAGGCTCGTGCTTTAGGTGTTATCCATGGGATTGGGCAAAGACCGTAAGTAATTCGGCCACGAAAGTTGTCTTCGGCGCGCCAAGTGGGTCCTTCATAGGTGTGGGGTTAACCAATTTTACAAACCGCAAGAGCCTGGATAACCGGGCTCGCGGCATTGGACCACGAGGCTGATCACATTTGGCTACATGATCCTCGCTCGAGAAAAAATCTTTGGAGGATAACAAAATGACGGCGCAATACGGCAAGACTATGTTGACGAAGTTCTTCTGGGGCACCGCATTCGCGTGCCTGGTGTTATGTTGCACTGCGGGGGCGCAGCAATTGGATCCCTCTACGGTCCCAAAATTTGTGGATCCCCTGCCTCATGTCTGTGGCCTGATTCAGACACCAAATTGCATATTGCTGGCGACCACATCGACCGCCAACAACATCGACCGGTACGATGTCGCTGCCCGACAGTTCCAGCAGCAAATACTGCCGGCCAGCGCTGGATTTGGCAAAACAACCGTTTGGGGCTTTGGACCCAATACGACAGGAACAGCCGTCTGCGGCGAGGGATCTCCAGTCGTCATGACCAACTGTTTCCACACTCCGGCTGCCTCGATTAAGGCCAGCTACCACAGGGAAGTGCGGGTCAATTGGATCAATGATCTCGTATGCCATTCCTGGGACACCGGGTGCACTCCGGGTGCTTTCTTCCAATACCCTGCTACGGTAGCGGTAGACACTGGGGCTCACTGGGCGAATCCCCCCCAACTCTGTGATCATGGAAAAAGTACGGATTGCACGGGCCGCGGAGGCCCCTACAACGGGCCCGTGCCGGTCATCGTGCATCTGCACGGGGCAAGTACTGGGTCGGAGAGTGACGGCATACCGGAGGCTTGGAATCTGCCGTCTTCTTCGAACCCCTCAATCGCTCAATTGCTAACCGCGGGATACAAAGCCTCGGGTTCTGATTATTGTCAGATCAACGACGCCACCGGCACCAGGGCTGCGAATTGCCCGAATGCTTACAATAATGACGGCGCGTCGTTGTTCTCCTATCCGAACACCCAGTTCGCATCGACGCTCTTCTTCCATGACCACACTCTTGGAGTCACTCTCCAGAACGTCTACATGGGGCTGGTCGGGTTTTATGTCTTGGGCGGCGCTAACCCCAACGACACGACGCATGACTTGCCCTCCGATTGTGGCACTTGCGGATCGAGCTCTTCGGTGACGGGTGGTCTTCCGGGAGGCGATTACGAGATGCCGCTTGCCATTCAGGAAAAACTTTTTACACAAGATGGTAAGTTCTTCGTGCTAGGTCCCGATGGGGTTGGAAACATCAAGATAGTGAATGGGAAGAGTTGGCCGTACTTGGAAGTCGAACCACGGAAATACCGCTTCCGTGTAGTGGACGGCGGTGCCTCGGGCAACCTACAGCTTGTTCTTTCGGGCGGCCTCAAATTCACGCAGATCGGTGCCGATGGCGGATTCCTGCCAAGCCCTGTGGTACTGAGCAACCTTACGATTGCTCCTGGCGAACGGGCCGATGTGATTGTGGACTTCTCCGCCTTGAAGTCGTGCTCAGGGACCGGGTGCAACGTCCTGCTGACGGACAGTGCAGCGAATGGGACTGCACGGCAGGTCATGCAATTTAGAGTGACGAAGCCATTAGCGGGAACCGATACGAGTGTCATCCCGCTCTCACTCCCCCACCGACCCGACCTCACCAATCCGCCTAGCCGCACCCGAGAGCTTAGCCTGTTTGAGAGCGGACTGGGCACCTGCGATACGGGATGTGCTACACCTTCTCCGCATCCTTGGGATTTCCCGGTCACCGAGATTGTCAACTCCGGAGATACTGAGATTTGGGAGCTCTACGATTTCGCGGATGCTCATCCGATCCATCTGCATGAAGTAGACTTCGAGGTCTTGAACCGTTCCAATATCGCGACGCCTAACGTGCTCATACCACCTGCGCCTGGAGAGCTCGGCTTTAAGGACACGGTGGTCGCCAGGGTCGGCCAAATCACTAGGATTAAGGTGCAATTCCAAGACTCTGACGGTATTGCAAGATCAGGTCTGTTCGCCTGGCACTGCCATGTCATTCCGCACGAGGACGACGAGATGATGAGACCGATGTGTGTCGTACCTTCAGGGCAGAGCACGGCTAACGCTGAGAATTTTTGTAATCCGTAAGCGTAACCGTTCTGCCCGGCTTTTAGTGCGCGAAAGCAGCCAGAGAGCAGGGCAGAGAAAACACTGGTCAACGGCCCATTCGTGGCGCTACCACCACGAATGGGCTGCTTTCCAGCAACGAGCGCCAAGAATAATTTTGACCTGTTGACTTTACGAGCGGCTAAGCTTTGGGTCTCACCGCCCCGCTTCCCCATTCGCACTTGCAGGTAACGCAGCTGATAGCCCGAGAGGAGATCGCCCATGAGAAGAGCGTTTTACGCAATTTCACTGCTCCTGGGCGTGCCTCTGGGAATTCTTGTGGTCCCGCACCGGGTAGATAGAGCACCAGAAACTCCACGTCGGGTCCTCTACTATGTTGACCCCATGCATCCCTCCTACACCTCAGACAAGCCTGGCATCGCTCCGGACTGTGGGATGAAACTCGAACCCGTATACGCAGAAGAACCCAAAAATGCGATGGCCGCCACTTCTCCGCAAACAAAATCCGAAGCGGTGACTATCGACTCCAACGTTCAACAATTGGTGGGGATTCGCCTGGTCCCGGTGGAAAAGAGTCTCGGGAGCCGAACGCTCCGAGTTCTTGGTAGAGTGACCGCGGATGAATCCCTGGTATATCGCGTAGACGCCGGCGTCGATGGGTTCGTTAAAGAAACTCGCGACGATACGGTCGGCAGTCATATTATGAAAGACCAACGACTGGCTGCGATCTACTCACCCGAGTTCATTTCAGCGGCCGGAGGTTATTTCTCCGCCAGTCAACAAGCCCAGACAAGCGTCCCGGACGGAAATGCAACCGGAGCCAAAGCTCAGGTGGGAGTACAAAATTGGGCCAATCGTTTGCGCACCCTTGGCATGAGCGATGCCCAGATTGATGAACTCAGTGTCACGCGCAAGTCGCCAGACAGCATTTACATCGTCTCCCCCGTCACCGGATTCGTTCTTGCACGAAACATTTCACCCGGGATGAGGTTTGATCGGAATGCGGAGTTCTATCGCATCGCAGACTTGAGCCATGTGTGGATCATCGCTGATCTCTTCCAGGGCGAAGACCAGTACCTCCATCCAGGCACCCTGGCTCGCATCAACTTGCGAAACCAGAGGAGAGAATTTTCAGCTCGGGTCTCCAACATCCTTCCCCAGGTTAATCCCGTTAACCGCGCCATTGCGGTTCGCCTGGAATGCGATAACTCAGATCTTGTTCTCCGGCCGGACATGTTCGTGGACGTGGAATTCGTTTTGCCAGCGCCATCCGGATTGAGCGTACCTGTGGATGCCGTCGTCGATTCCGGTCTCTCACAACGAGTGTATGTGGAAACTAGCGAAGGAAGGTTTGAGCCACGCCAGGTGGAGATAGGAGAGCGGTTCGGCGAACGCGAGCAGGTGCTGGCAGGCTTGTCGGAAGGCGAGAAGGTTGTAGCTTCTGGGACTTTTCTCGTAGATTCAGAAAGTCGGCTGAGGCTGCTTGGTGGCGAGCGTCAGGCCGCAGGGCAAAAAAGGTAAAGAAGACGAATCGAATCTTCAATGAATTAATTCCAGCACTGACCGCTGTCTCTATCAGCACGTAAGATTTCCCCTCGTGGCTCCTTGGCGACAATTGCCAACATCCGCGCGCTCGTGCACCGATGTGCCGCCCAATGGCGTAGAGCCAAACTGTTAACCAATCGGTAACAGGAGGCCAGTTTCACGCCTCTCTATCTCCTATCCAACGTATGGTTTTGTTCCTTGAAATCGAGGAAGACGCAGACAGGGAAACGCGTAATCGAGTCGGGGGTAGCAAAAGAACTCGAGGGAGTTGCTAATCGATCAGAGTCTTTGTACGGCAATGAGTTCAGCCGGACACTATCGACCACGCTGCAGATCACGGTTGCCGCTCCGATGCCCAGGCCAAGAGTCAAAATGGAAATGACAGTAAGACCGGGATTCTTTCCCAGCATCCGCAGGCCGTAGCGAAGGTCGTGCCAAACGCTCGTCGTCTCATTTCCTCTGACGAAACTCCAAATTGATTTCTGTATATCGCCCTGAAGGGTTTAGGGCGAGCATTTTGTCAGGCCGAGATATCGAGTCACAGAGTCTTCCAAAACGTTCGCCGAAAGTCGCAGCCACTCGGATTGATGTAATTCGGATGGACAAAACAACTTAGCTCGCACGCGCCCCGCGCAATCAGGCAGCGTCCGCCCCCACTCCATGCGCGGGCGGGCGTGCCCTACGTCGAAACCGGCCCGGAGGGAGCCGAATTTTTCCCGAAAAGTACTACCCCACCACCGTTTGACCGTATTTTTCACGGTGTGTAAGAGCGCGTCATACTCTAAGAAGAAGGATCGGATTTTTACGGCTACTGCGCGCCCAGACAAGTTGTACCGGCGAACGTGCTTATGTTCCACATCCCCTGAGTCCCCTGAAGACCGCCGCTTTCCATACGGTGTTCTTGGCCGAAGTCTTTTCTCCCTCCATTTTTTCTCCACTCGACCCGCGCCTGTGAAAACCGGCGTTATTCCAGCGGTGCTCCCTGTCAAGGGTCTTCGATGAACGCGGACAAACCGCGCCCTTGACAGGTCCGCATGGCCGATGTGGCTTCCAAGTTTTGCGAAGCGGGTGGCCCGTATCTCTACGTCCGCACCGCATTCGGACGACTGGCTGGCATCCAACTTGCGGGGTTCAATTTGCTCGCAGGGATCGGTGGTGGCTCGGCCTGTGCAGCACTCTTCGCGCATGTGCCGGCATAGATCACAGTGGCAGTGCCGGAGATTGCCGCCGCCCACACGAGTGTTCCCGCACGCGGCTTAGTTCAAGTCGGCTTGTAGGAACTTTCACGAGATAGGTAAGGAGAATGCGCCACTCGGAGTGATTCCGGCAGCTAAAGTCGAACCGACGCGGGGCTCTCCGAGGAATTAGACTAGATGCACCGATCAATCCAAAACATGGGTCAGATGAGGGTCATGTAAGACCGAATCGCCTGTATCGGAGCGTCCTCGTGGGTTGTCACCTGCGTCGCTAAGTTGTTGAATTTGCGAAGAACCACGAGGCTGTTAACCGGAGGGTTGTAGGTTCGAGTCCTACCTGAGGAGCCATTCTTTTGCCCGCATAAAACCTACGTAACATTGACTTCCTGTCCGAATTGTCCCTACGATTGTCCTAATCTCCTTGGACAGGAGAGCCATGAAATTCACACCTTTTCGGCGTCACTACAGGAAAACCTGCGACAGCGCGAACCGCTACGATCCGCGCTGTAAGTGCCCTTTGTGGGTTCAATTCGTATGGAGAGCAGCACCCGGCTGGCAGTTGCAGGTGCCTAGAAGAATTGCGCTCTCAGGAGAGTTGTGCGCCAGATTGCTGAATTCGTAGCAGTGCTGTCATGCGCCCTGTTCACTGGAGCCGCCGTCTACATCACCTTTATCGAACATCCTGCGAGGATGCAGTGCGGAGTGGAGATAGCCGCTGCCGAGTTTGTGCCCAGCTATCGCCGAGCCACCGTCATGCAGGCGACCTGCGCAGCCTTCGGTCTCCTGTCCTCCATCGCAGCGTGGCTCGCCGGGGCGACACTCTGGTGGCTGGTTGCTGGAGTCCTACTGGGCAGTGTGATCCCGTTTACCCTGATAGTGATCCTGCCCACCAACAAGCGGTTGCTCAGCCCAGCACTAGATCGACGGTCAGCCGAAGCAGAGCGCCTGCTCGCACGCTGGGGGAGGCTGCACACGGTCAGGAGCGTGCTGAGTGGCTTGGCGCTGCTGCTGTTTTTGTATTTGGCGATCTTTAAGTAAGCCGTTTTAACAGTCTTAATCCCTCGACTTACAAATCAGCCATCCAAATCAATCCGAACAGTGAGGAGTTGCGTCCCGAACAGGCGCACCGCCCTCGCATTTCCGGCACTGCTCGGCAGATGGCTTGCCAGCCAGCGTTGACGCTCACTCGGATTATCGTCGGGGAGCAGATGGGCGGTGCCCGTGTGCCATCGAATCTTAAATCCCTCTCGGAGCTTCAGACGTACATGCGGATCACGTTCAATGTTGCGGACGTATCCTGCCTTCATGCCATGCTCTGCCACTAGCCAGAACTCGTTTCCGATACGTCCATCGCCCACTGGCGTGCGCCGTGGCTTTCCCGTCTTCCTTCCTTTCGTTTCGAGCAACGCATATCCGGGCAGCGCGAGACCTATCGCGAGCGCGAGCCTGATCGGTGGGTTCAGCAAGTATTTCTGAAGCGTGTGGACAATGCGGTGTTTCATTTCGAGTCCTTCGCGCACATAACGTTGATGTCGCGATTCTCAAGGACAGGTTTGGGAAAACCTCGCTTCGTTACGCTCAGCATTGCGTGACCGACGCACTCTGTTGTTGTCACATAGTTCGGGAACAGCATCTTCAATACCGGATAGAAAGGTCTCATCACAGCGTAGAATGCGCCATACCATGCCGTCTTCGTGCGAATGCCATGAAGGAGCTGAACGTAGCCGGGGCGAAACAGGAACACAGCTTTAAATCGCATCTGCAAGAGTGCGTTTTCTGTTCTGCCTTTTACCCGCGCCCACATTAATCTGCCGCGCTCCGAGCTATCGGTTCCCGCTCCAGATACATAGATGAAGGTCATCGTCGGGTTGAGATTGGCTAAGGTTTTACCCACCGAGACCGTCAGATCGTATGTCACGCGCCGATACGTCTCCGCCGTCATCCCTACTGACGAGACGCCGAGGCAGAAGAAACATGCGTCGTAGCCTGAGAGACTGTCCTCAATCGCCGAGAGATCAGAAACATCTTGATGTACGATTTCGCGAAGTTTGACGTGCTGCGGCAGGCTAGACTTGCGGACAATCGCGAGGACACTTTCGACGTCGGGATCGAGTAGACACTCGCGCAGGACGCCCTGCCCGACCATACCCGTCGCTCCGAAGATAACCACTTTCATGATCGTGTCCCGTTATCAAGAATGCGCGTACCAGAGCGAGTGATGCGACCATCGGCTGCACGAGAGGCATTGGGTTTCATAAACCGACCTCGTTCATTCTGTTCTCGCCTTCTTTTCAGCGGGCAGCGCGGAATAATGAACATGAACCAAACACCACCTGTCGCGGTTCTTGCGATAAATCTGGGTTTCCATGCCATCAAATGAGACTGACGATCCTTCTTTTCTTCGCGTGGCTGAGAAATCCCAATTGAATTCTGCCCATGCTGCATCCGAGTACACGTGAACGGAAACTCCGCTAATCTTCAAGTCCCGCGCCGAATACATTTCGCCCATCTCATGACGATAAAAGCCCATTATTTGCTCAACACCCTGCCAGCGCCCCACTGGGTTGATAAGTGAGTCATCCGATGAATCGCACCAGATGCGTGACGCCAAAGCAGGGTCGGCTTCATCCGCCGCCTTCGCATACATCGAGATCAACCGTTTGATATCGTCCTCGTCCTTCCCGGCATTGGCATTGACTGCTTGCTGCTTATCTTGTGAGACGACACAAACTGACGCTGCGAGCAAGATGCCGAGAATGAACAAGCGAGAAACTCCGGCAGGACAGCTTCGGATATGGGTGGTAACCGGGTTCATGTGTCCCCCTGTTGCTAAATTCAGGAATTGGCATACCACTGCGAGTGCGGCGACCATCTGCTGCACGAGAGGCACTGAGTTTCAGTCCACTGGTGCAGGCAGGCTGGGCAGACGCCGCCCGTGTCGAAGGTGTTCCATTCGTTTCCGCAGCTACAAGCCCATCGGTCTTCTTTGCGGGGCGACCAGCCGCAGAGTGGGCAGCGGATGCGCGGTTCGGAAGTACCTGTGCTCTTCTCTTCTTCGCGATCTAGAACAGTAGAGTTGGTGGGATCATCCGAGATGGCGCTCATGCTCGTTCATTATGGCTCAGTTCGCATGTCGAATCCCCTATATCGGCAGGATTGCGATAAAATCGCACCCCAGCACGCGCATGGAGGCATAAGCTATGAGCGACATAGTCGAACGCCAAAGGGAAATCGTTGCCAGACACATACGAGGCGAGAACGAGCACGACTGGGCAGCGGTCTACGACACCTTCGTTCAAGATGACAGGGCACACTACGACGTTGTACCGTTAAGCGCAGTGTTCAAAGGTATTGAAGGTGTGCGCGGTTTCTACCAGACCATTGCGGCTGCACTGCCAGACCTGCGGATCGAAGTCAAATCAGAATACGATGTTGCCGGCTGCTCTATCCGCGAAGTCGTTATCACTGGCACCCACTTGGGCGAGTTCGCAGGCGTAAAGCCTCTCGCCAACGCGATTCGCATCGAGATGGCGGCATTCTACACGTTCGATGCCGTGTCCGGTAAGCTCATCGCGGAGAAGATTTACTACGATCAGGCAGGCGTTCTGGAGCAGATGCGAGGCGGACAGACGTCGGCTGCCGCCTAGCCGCTTTTCGCCTCTAACCAAAAAGCCGATGTTGGGCTTCCGCAAGCTCCACAGGGCGGCAGCATTCTTCGTCGTCATTTGCCGTGGCATTGACGCGAGTGCTCACGGGGTAGCACCGCATAGACTGCGGATCGTATGGTTTCAAGAATTCCGAAATAGCTGAGACATTCTGCATACCGGGGTCGAGCCACAGATCATAGCTGTCTCGATCAAGGATGACAGGCATCCGGTCGTGGATCGCTGAGGTCACTGCGTTGGGCGTTGTGGTCAGAATCGAGCATGTCTTCACCCATTGCGCGCTTGGATCACACCAGCGCTCCCACAGTCCGGCAAAGGCAAACAGTCCACCGTCACCAACCTCGAAGCAGAAGGGCTGCTTCGCCGAGCCACGCCGTTGCCATTCGTAAAAGCCATCTGTCGGAACGAGGCATCTGCGGAGCCTCAACGCATCGCGGAACGCAGGTTTTATACCTGCTGTTTCTGACCTCGCGTTGATCATACCCGCCGCGCCGGAGGCATCTTTCGCCCATGAAGGAATTAGTCCCCACCGCATCAGGGCGAGTTCACGGATCGGCTCTTTAGGATTCTGACGAATGACGGGGACGGGCTGGGTGGGGGCGATGTTGTAGCGCGGCGACCAGTCATCGTCCCATTTCGAGCAGTCGAAATGTTCCTCGATGATCTGCTTCCTTCGCGAGAGTCTGTAGCGCCCGCACATGGGCAGACATTATGGCAGAGTTCAGAGTCTCGATCGACGGGTTCGCTTTCTAGCGCGAGTACACCGAGGAGCCGAGGAGTTAAGCTACACTCTGTATCCAAGCCAATGACGAGCTTCGAAAAAACGTCGTCGTGGATAACCTCTCGGCGTTGGATTCAGATCGTCCTACTGGTAATGGTTGCGGTTTGGTGGGCGCTGTGGGATTTGCGAGGAAAGTCGATTGTTTCAACGCTGGCGCTTCATCTACGTTGGATTGACGTGGCGTTGCTAAAGGTCGCCCTTTTCTGGGTGATACCAATCGGAATAGTTTTTGTTGTCCAGTCGATTTGCTACTGCCTCGATAGAGTGTTCATGGGACGGCGATGGACAGGAAGCGATCTGCTGCGGTTGGTGCTTTGGCGGACAGTCTCGCCAAGCATCGCTCTACTGCTCGTCGCCACTGGGTTCGACGCAATTTACGACCGAAGGATAGTCGGTATCTTGTGGCTGGTTGCCGCAGCGATAGCTGCCATTGTTGGAACGTTGCGCTTCAGGCTGGCTGAGGGCATGAAGCTGCAACGCGTTAAGTCTGGTGAACTCTACAAGCGGGCGTTTGTCATGGCGAAGAATATGCAGACGCCCCTAAAGCGAGTGTACGTTGTCCCGGCTGGCAGAGGGCACCTGACCAATGCTTACGGACTCTCAGAAAGCATCGCGGTGACCGACAATTACGGCAAGTTTCTCAACAGCGCTCAACTCGATTTTGTGATTGGGCACGAACTAGGGCACGTAAGGGAGAAGCATGGTCGCAAGCAGCTCCTGATATTTGGGGTCGTTTATGCAATCCTTGCGGTGACGTGCTTCTTCCTGCCTCCAGCTTTGACTCCAGTCCGACCTCTTCTCGACATCTCCGTCATATTCGCACCGACTCTTGCGTTTTACTTTCTCTCGCGTCGTTTTGAATACGCTGCCGACAGAGCGAGCGTTGAGTTTACGCAAGACCCGAAAGCGGCGATTCACGCCCTCGCCAATCTGTATCGCTTCACTCAGGCACCGACGTACTGCGACCGAGTGACAGAGCTATTCATGACACATCCTGCTTTTGTGCGCCGGGCTTGGGCAATCGGTCAATTTGGTCGAATGCCTGCTGACCGACTATCTGAGATCATCGACGAGTCCCAAGTGCGCGAAGTTGTTTAGACATAGCCGGAGATCGCGATTGCGCTGATTCCTGAGGAGTATCATACGTCTTTGATGGACGACGCAACTCGAAACTCCGTTGACGAAAGCATCTGCCCACAGTGCGGCACTCGCGCTGATGCTGGACTCATCTTTTGCGCGAAGTGCGGAGCAACGCTTCGACCGCCCCTCGCCGCGCTTCTGGTATCAGCGGCAGCCAGATGGAGTGTGGTTTCCTGCCACCCTTGGCGCCGAGTTCCGGATTCGTGCCGCATTCGTCATCAACCGGCAAGTGTCCATGTCGTTGGAGAACAGCGCATTCGAGCACACCCACGTGGTAAGCAGGATGAAAGTGTTTGGGGAAGTGGAGTGAGCAGCCGACCGCATGCCACCTAGTCCAAAATTTCTCCCTCATTCGTGTGTGTTATCGCAGGTGGCGTAACAGTGCGCCGTGAAAAGGCGCTGGACTTCAGCGGGTGCAACCGCCCGGGGGCATCTGCATTAAGCGGCTCAGTTTGTGCTCCGTTTGCGATAAAGTCAACCAGAGGTCTAAATGAAGAGGTGTGCTTATGAGTCGGTCCCTCAGGCTGACTGTCCTAGTCATGCTGATTGTGCTGGCCGTGACCCTTGTGGGTGCGTTTATGACTCGCGGGGTAATGGCTTACCTTCCGTTCTTGCAAGCCAAGAAGGGGAGTTGGACGGGAGCCTATGTGCCTCTCGGAATTGTGGATCAACGGCCTTGGCAGACAGCGGCGACTCTCGGCGCCATGGCACAGTCGTCGGAGGAGAGGAAATTCGCCCGCGACGCCGACCGCCTCGCGGATCACGAAGTCGACCAGGCCTTCTCGCAATCACTCAGGCAGGCCAGCCTCGCAAAACCAAATCTGAACGGTAAGGCGCTGGCATTGCAGCAAAGAGTCAATGAGCTTCAAGAGACCATCAAGAACGACGGGGCTCGGATCGCTGCTCTAAGTGCAGCCGCGGGTACGAAATCAGCAGCCGCAGTTTCCAACGCCAGCGACCTGGAGATTGCGAAGGCCCAACTTGGCCTCGACCAGGCCGAGCTGTCCGATTCGATCGAGGACCTCGCCCGCGAAAGCGGAGATCAGAGAGTCAACGTGCAGCAGGAACTGGCGGCGCGCCAGGAAGCCATGAAGCAGTACAGGGATCGCGCCTCTCAGGACGACGGGCAGACTGCTGTCGCATCAGCCGAACAATACAGGACGTTTGCCCAGCAGCTATCAACGTGGCGATCCCTCGGCAACCGGAAACAACTGATTGCGCAGGCTGAGCAATTGGCCAAGGCGGACGTGGCCGCACTGACCGGCGATCAGGCAAACATGAAGACGGAACTCGCCGGCCTTGGCAATAGAGCCGTTGGAGAATCAAGTTCCGAACGAATCGACCGGCTGCGACAAATTAGCGCTCGGCAGAACATCTTAAGCATCCTCCACGATCGTCTGGGAGCCCAGCAGCAGCTGGTGTCCCTGTACGGACAATGGGGAGACCAAGTCGAGTTACAGCAAAAGATCGTAATTCACCTCATATTGCAGTCACTCGCGTTGATTGCGGCGATTTGTATTTTGGTGGTCCTGGCCGGATGGGGACTCCAATTGTCGTTGGAAAGGATCGTTCACGATCCTCGCCAAAAGCAGACTTTGAAAACAGTTCTAAATCTGGGAACGCAGATGGTCGGCCTATTACTGATCCTGCTGATTATTTTCGGGGTACCACAACAGATGCCAACGATCCTCGGCCTGGTGACCGCAGGCCTGACGGTCGTCTTCCAGGATTTCATCCTGGCATTTTGCGGTTGGTTTGTTCTGATGGCGCCTAACGGTGTGAGGGTTCGAGACTGGGTCGAGATTGATGGTGTCGGCGGCGAGGTGGTACAGCTCGGCCTGTTCCGCACCTGGCTGCTGGAGACAGGAAACTGGACCGCCCATGGCCATCCGACGGGAAGAAAAGTCTCGTTTTTAAACGGCTATGCGATCCGCGGAAAGTATTTCAACTTCTCAACAGTGGGACAGTGGATGTGGGATGAGATTAAGGTAAGTGTTCCTCCCGGCACGAGTATTCATCCCCTTCTCAAGGGGATTTACGAGGCGACGGTGAAGACAACGGAAGCGGATGCGAAAATGGCAGAAGCGGAATGGAAGAGGGTGACGCACGAAGAAGGCTCGCCACAGTTTAGCGCCATGCCGTCGGTTAATCTCAGGCCGGCGGGAGCCGGTGTCGACATCATTATTCGCTACATCACTCGTGCGGGAGTCAGAGTTGAGACCCGGAACCATCTGTTTGCGATGATCATCGAACTGATGCAAGCTGGGTCCAGAGATGATGGGAGCCTTGCCTCACTTTCGCCGCAAGTGGAAGCGAAAGGATGACCTCAAAGCCCCAAATGAAGTCTGCCGACTCGGAGAAGTTGACCGCATGAAAGCAGTGGCAATAAAGAAGGACCTGACGCGAGCCGAGGCGACCGCCGATTTTCAAGCCATGGGGATCCTACGGTGCGACGCATGCGGTGACGACTTCGTCATCTATCATTCACCGGCGTTTGTGAATAAATCGGTCGCTGACCGTCAAGCATACTGGCTCGAAAAAGTCCTTGCCGAGGAGCACGAGCGGGATAAGAAGCATCCCGACCGGATCGAATTGCCGGATTGACCCTTAAGGGCGAAAGAACAGAAGGTTCAATATGACTAACCTTGCTATTTCTGTGGTTGGTCACACCGCTACGCGCTGCAAGTTGTTGAGAGACAATACCTGAAGAGGAGTGGAGCACCCGCGGAGAACATAGGCAGCCTAACGGGAAACATCGTTATCATTGATGCCAAAGCGCACAGACTAGGCTACCTTTGCCCGCCTGAAGATGCAGTAGAAGGAGACCCGGAAAGCAATTGGATTTTGCAAGGCTGGCATTGGGTACTGGAAGGCGAAGTGGCGACTCCGCGTCCAGCTCCTGAATGGTTCAAGTTTTCGGCAATGATGCGCACGACCGTTAGCACTCCCGCTGTGTTGGGATTGCTGAGCGGACAAGTCACATCAGCGGCTGGAATTGTTTTGCCGCTTTGCAGGTGCATTCCTGTCCATGTCACGAGTATCGTACTGCAGACATGTGAGCTCATATGTCAGGTACTTTTTCCAACTGGCGAACGAATCCTCCGCGAAGAGGATCTTCCTCAGGCAAAAAAGCTGTCGTTCGATTGCGATGCGAATGGCTTGGGGAGACGGTCGCCCACTTCGGCCAGCAACGCCATCTTTGACGCAATGTCCCCATTCAGATGGTTCTCTTGCATGCGCCACCGCCAATTGCCGCCGTGAAGACTGGGAGTATTCATGCGGGCTTCGCTGCCGAGTCCGAGAATGTCCTGGACTGGGACAACGCTGAGGCAGCCGGGCGAACCTTGAGCGGCGCGAATGAACGCCCAGTGGATGCCATCTTCGCAGCGGCCGAGATAGGATTCGGCATTGCGGCGTTCGTGCTCAGCGGCGCCAGAGTGCCACCAGCCAACTACGGTGTCGTTATCATGCGTCCCGGTGTAAACAACTTTTCCCGCGGCGCGATGCGGCAGATACATGTGCGCGCCTTCGTCGCCGAAACCAAATTGCAGCACCGACATCCCAGGAATTTGCAGCCGGTCGCGCAGGGCATGCACCTCCGGCGTGATGTAGCCGAGGTCTTCGGCGAAGAAGGGGAGTCCACCCAAGGCCTCGCGCAACTTGAGGAACAAATCGTCGCGCGGGCCATCGACCCAGCGGCCATTCACGGCAGTTGGATCGGCGGCGGGAATCTCCCAGAACTGATCGAAGCCACGGAAGTGATCGAGGCGTATGTAGTCGCAATGCTGCGTGGCCCAGCGCAGGCGCTGTACCCACCACTGATAGCCCTGCTGCTTCATGACATCCCAGCGGTACAAGGGGTTTCCCCAGCGCTGTCCGGTCTTGCTGAAGAAATCGGGAGGAACTCCGGCGACCACCTCGGGGTCCAACTGGCCATCCAGACGGAAGAGTTCGGGATGAGTCCAGACATCGGCGCTGTCGTGGTTCATAAAGATGGCAACATCGCCCACGATGCGGATGGCACGCTCCGCACAATATCGACGTAACGCGCGCCACTGCTCATAGAATGCGAACTGCAAGGCGCTCCGCACTCGCAGGTCATCCGCGAGTTCTTCCGCAGCCTTCTTCAGTGCGGCTGTTTCCCGAGAGGCAAGTTCGTGCGGCCATTGATTCCAGGGTTTGAGCTTGTGGCGGGCGCGCAGCGAGTCGAACAGGACAAAGTCATCGAGCCACCAGGCGTTCTCTGCCCGAAAGGCCTCGAAACGGCCAAGGGCCTCCTGGGAAGCGGATTTCAGGAAACGGTGCGCCGCCTCAAACAGGAGCGGAAGTTTCTGCGTGAAAACGTGGTCGTATTCGACGGGACCGGACGCGGAGGGAAGCGTATCAAGTTGTTTGTGGTCGATCCAGCCATGGTCGACCAGGCGTTCAAGACTGATCAGCAGCGGGTTTCCAGCAAAAGCGGAGGTCGAGGAATAGGGCGAATTCCCGTAGCCCAGCGGGCCCAAAGGCAGAACCTGCCAGGCGCCCTGACGGGCGGACGCAAGAAAGTCTACGAAGCGATACGCGGCGGGACCGAAATCGCCGATCCCGCCGCATGAAGGCAATGACGTCGGATGCAGTAAGATGCCTGCGGCACGAGCAAAGGACATGACCTGCCGCTACATTCCGGACTCGCTGCCGGCGCGGGCGAGCGCTTTCAGCTCTTCCTGATTCCGCTTGATCTTGCCGGACTTCGTCATCTCATCGACGAGGTTCGAGACAAACAGCCCAAAGCGCTCCTGCTGCTTGCCCTGCAGCAGAGAATCGCGAATCTGATCGCGCTTGGCGGCGTAATCCGCATCGGTGGGCTGCTGGTTCTCAAGGATCTGAAGTACCGCGGCATCCGTGCCGCTGCTGATCGGCACGCTGATCTCTCCGGGCTTCATGGTGAACGCCACCGCAGCCTGGCCGGACATGGAACCGACTTCTGGCACCTGCCCATCGGGCAGAACCAGATCACTGGTCTTCATCGTGGCGCCGAGCTCTTTCGCGGCCTTCTTCAGATCATGGGAGGCCTTGGCGCGATCGGAGAGTTCTTGAGCTTTTTGCGTCAGCAGAGTCTTCGATTGCTCGGTCTTGAATTCGTCTTCGATGCGGCTGCGAATCTCTTCAAAGGTCGGCGTGGCCGGGGGCTTGATGGCTAGCAGTTCATAAACCGAGGTTCCCTGCGAGGTCGAAGCCAGGTCGGGTGGAGCTTTTTCCTGCGCCGCAAAAACCGCTTCCATGAATTGCGGGGACGGACCTAGTCCCGGCAGCATGTCGCGGCGGGAGAAGAAGTCGGACGTGATTACCGGAATGCTTTGCTTGGCGGCAGCCGCGTCGAGACCCTGGGTGCGCGCGTCCCTTAGCAGGCTCTCGGCCTGGCGCTGCGCAATCTGCTGAGCTTTTTGACGCTTGAGAGCGGGCTCGATGTCGGTCTTCACCTCGTCCAGCGACTTCATATGCGCATCCTGCTTGTCGTCAACCCGGATGATATGAAAGCCGTAGCTGCTCTTGACCAGGTCGCTGATCTGGCCCTTGGAAAGCGAGAACGCAGTTTTCTCAAATTCGGCGACGGTCTGTCCACGGCCGATCCAGCCGAGCGATCCGCCCTCTTTCGCACTGCCAGGGTCTTCTGAATATTTCTTGGCGAGATCTTCCAGCTTCGCGCCACCCTTCAATTGCTTCAACAGATCCTCGGCACGGCGCTGCGCTTCCGCCACTCCCTTCTCGTCGACCTTGCCGTCTGGACCAGGCAAAGGCGTCTTGATCAGGATGTGGCTGACCTTCACTTGCTCCGGCACGCGATACGCATCCCGGTGTTGCTGGTAATAGTTCTGCAGGTCATCCTGGGTAACCGTTACACCGCTCTCGACCTTGTTGGTGTCGATGACGGCGTACTTCACCTTGCGCTTTTCGGGAATCGAGTTGGCATAGCTGGCAAGATGGCTTTGATAGTAGGCCTTCAACTCACTGTCGGTGGGATGCAGGCCTTTCTTGATGTCGTCCTGCTTTAAGACTGCATAGTCGAATTTGACCTTCGTATTCTGCTTTACGAACTGCTCATGAATTTCGGAATCGCTCACGCTGGCGGTGCCTGAGATCAGCGCCTGAAGTTTGGTCAGGACAAGGTCATGGCCGACTGACTCTTCGAACTTTGCGGGAGTCAGATTCGCCCGACTCAGCATACCCTCGTATTCCTGTTCCCCGATGAAATTGCCGCCGGGAAAGAAGGTCGCGGCGTAACGGCCGTGCTGCAATTCTTCTTTCACTTCCTCAGGGGTCACGCGCAATCCCATGCGGGTTGCCTCGCTGAGCAGTGCCTGTCGGGTAATCAATTGCTCAGCGGCGCGCTGGGAAAAGAAAGGCAGCAACATGCTCATGTTGGCGGTGCTTCCCTGCATCTGCTGCTGCAGCATCTGTTTGGCGGTGGTGCGAACCTCATCGGCGGAAATGTCGTTGCCGTCCACTTTGGCGACAACGCCCTTGCCGGGGGCATTGCCAAAGACATCTCCTCCCAACCCGCCGGGAATCAGCGTGATGACCATCGAGGCGCAGATGATCAGCAACAAGCCTCCGAGGATATACTTCGTGGTTTGGCCAGACGTTTGTAGAAAGCGAATCATGTTCTTGTCACTCCGGGATAGACAGGCGAATTGTTAATTATAAACTAGTGTCGTGTCCCGTAAATTCAGGGCAAAAGTAACCGATGTTGGTATTGTTAGACGGACGTTCCCTCATGGGCTAAAGCCCTTAGAGTTGAGGGCTGGGCTGCGGCGCGGCTTGAAGCCGCGCCCTTTCAAAGCGTCTGCAGTTATGCCGCGGACTTCCGGAACACGCTAAGAGCAACGTGAAGAAGGGAGCAGCTTGGGCTTCTTTTCGGAACCGACAATCCGGCGCGGCCGGGGCAATGGAATCCACAGCACGCCCAAAATCCGCTATTGAAACGAATTAATAGAAGTGTTATCCCTTTCTGCGCAGCTTTTTCCAAGTTCTTCGTGCCAATCACGACGCGCACCTGCAAAGGAGCCCCATGAAACCCGGCAAGCCTCTGTCTCTTACTGTCTTCCTTCTGACGCAATTCCTGTTGAGTTCGTTCCTGGCAGCCCAGCAGAAAACCCCGGCCGCACCTACCGAAAAGCCGACGGCGGAAAGCAGGCTGATACTCCGCGAGGGCTGGGCCCTGCAGACTTCCGCGAAAGTCGAGGCCAAGGGGGAAATGATTTCGACTCCGGGCTTCGCTCCCAAGGGATGGCATACGGCAACCATTCCGAGCACAGTGGTAGCAGCCTTGGTGAGGGACAAGTCTCTGCCTGACCCGTTCCCCGGAACGAACCTGCGCAGCTTCCCCGGTGTGAACTATCCGATCGGGGCTAATTTCTCGAACCTTGCCATGGCGTCCGACAGCCCCTACGCGGTCTCCTGGTGGTATCGCAAGCCGTTCACCATTCCAGCGTCGTACAAAGGGAAGACGATTTGGCTGAAGTTCAATGGGATCAACTACCGCGCCAATATTTTTCTGAACGGAAAGCAGATTGCGAAGTCGGACGACGTTGCTGGAGCCTGGCGGACGTACGAATTGAACATCACCTCGTCGGCGAAAACGGGCGCCGAAAATGTGCTGGCGGTGCAGGCATTCGCACCCACCGATCACGATCTGGCCATCACTTTCGTCGACTGGAACCCAGCGCCGCCCGACAAGAACATGGGACTGTGGCGCGAAGTGTATGTGACGACCAGCGGACCGGTCGCGCTGCGCTATCCGACGGTGGTTTCGAAGTTGAATCCGCCGGCCAACGACAGTGCGCAACTCACTGTCACGGCGCAGGTGAAAAACGGTACCGATCAAGCGGTAAAGGGCAAGCTCAAAGGCAAGATCGAGAACATCACCTTCGAGCAGGACGTGGACCTCGCGGCCAACGAGTCCAAGGATGTCACGTTCGCGCCTGACAAGTTTTCTCAACTGGTCGTATCGAATCCGCGGCTGTGGTGGCCGGTGCAGATGGGAACGCCGAACCTCTACAAGCTCAACATGGAATTCGAAGTCAGCGACGCGGCCAGCGACAAATCGAGCTCCGAGTTCGGAATTCGCGAGGTCACTTCCGACCTCAATTCGGTTGGCGGGCGCGCCTTCCACATCAACGGCAAGAACATCCTGATTCGCGGCGGCGGCTGGACTCCCGACATGATGCTGCGCGAGAACTCCGAGCGACTGCAGGATGAATTCCGCTACGTGAAGGACATGGGGCTGAACACGGTCCGACTGGAAGGAAAGCTGGAGACGGAAGAGTTCTACAACCTGGCCGATCATCAGGGCATTCTGGTGATGGCGGGATGGTGCTGCTGCGATTTCTGGGAGCGCTGGCCGCGCTGGCAGCCGCAGGATTTTGAAATCGCCAAGCAGTCGCTGCGGGATCAGATTTACCGGCTGCGAAGCCATCCCAGCCTGGTGATGTGGCTGAACGGGAGCGATAATCCTCCGCCGCCGGATGTGGAGCAGATGTATCTCGATATCGAGAAAGAACTGCTGTGGCCGAATCCAGTGGTGTCGTCAGCTACCGGAAAGAAGACCAGCGTCACTGGCGACAGTGGCGCAAAGATGAGCGGGCCCTACGAATACGTTGCTCCCAACTACTGGCAGGTGGATACTCCTGAGGGCCAACCCGGGCGCAAGCTATGCAATCCCGGGGGATGCGGCGGTGCTTACGGATTCAATACCGAAACCAGCATGGGGCCTGCGGTTCCGCCAGTCGAGAGCATTCGTGCGATGGTGGGTAAAGATCACCTGTGGCCGATCGATGATGTGTGGAACTATCACGCGGGCGGCGGCGAGTTCAAAACCATCAATGTCTTCAGCGAGGCGCTGGCGAACCGCTACGGCAAGTCGGACAATGTGGAAGACTTCGCCATCAAGTCACAGATGCAGACCTATGAAGGCGTGCGTGCCATGTACGAGGCGTACAGCCGGAATAAATATCAGTCGACTGGCGTGATTCAGTGGATGCTGAACAACGCCTGGCCCTCGATGATCTGGCACCTGTACGACTACTACCTGCGTCCGGGCGGCGGATATTTCGGCGCCAAGCGGGCAATGGAAGCGCTGCATCCGTTGTACGGGTACGACGATCATTCGATCTGGGTGGTCAGCAGCGAGTACATCGACGCCAAAGGGCTCAAACTCACAACCAAGATCTACAACCTCGATGCGACCGAGAAGTTTTCGCAGGAGAATTCGGTCGATGCCGCCGCCGACAGCACGGCGAAGATCTTCACGCTGCCCGAGGTCTCCGGACTGAGCAACACCTATTTCCTCGTGCTAAAGCTGGCAGACTCCGCCGGAAAGCTCGTGGGATCGAATTTCTACTGGCTCTCGACCAAACCGGAAACGCTCGACTGGGCGAAGTCTACATGGTGGATGACGCCAACTGCGTCGTACGCGGACTTCACGGCCATCTCGCAATTGTCGAAAGTGAAGTTGAGAGTGACCGACCGCACTGAGCGCAAAGGTGAGGATGTGGTCACGCACCTTACGATTGAGAATCCCAGCAAGAATCTGGCGTTCTTTGTGCGGTTGAAGGTCGATAAGGGCGTAAAGGGAGAAGAGATCCTGCCCGTCGTTTGGGAGGATAACTACATTTCGCTGCTGCCGGGAGAGAAGCGGGAGATTACCGCGAGTTATCGTGCGAGCGAGTTGGGTGCGGCCAAGGCTTCGGTCGAAGTCAGCGGGTGGAATGTGGAGTAGACCTAAGCAGGATAAGCGAAGGACCTGTGCGCTTTGGCGACAGCATCAACGATGCCGACGATTCCCTAGGTCCTTCGGCCCGCAAAAAGCGCGGTCCTCAGGATGACAAGACGCTCTCATTACCCTCAGAGTGACCTGGACCTGACTACTCCGCCGTTTCGTTCAGTCTACATGTTGCGAAACTGAGAGGATATTTCCGTCTGGATCCTTGAACCACGCGACTTTGTCTCCGGTTGGCGCG
>Ga0210405_10001698_pt1 | contig 24363 bp, 25 predicted proteins | sample IncBWH11MmetaG_FD_155492 | JGI IMG/M metagenome (GOLD analysis project Ga0210405, IMG submission 155492) | Forest soil microbial communities from Barre Woods Harvard Forest LTER site, Petersham, Massachusetts, United States - Inc-BW-H-11-M | ecosystem: Environmental > Terrestrial > Soil >... | reverse complement strand
CTGCGCATGTCGAAGGTGTCGTCGACGGCGGGCGGCATGTCGTCGATGGCCAGCATGCGGCGGCGCTCGCCCATCTTCATGGCGACGGCGCGGGCGCCGATCGAGTCGAGGATTTGCTTGGCGAGGCTGTCGGGCACCATGCCGTTCGGCGCGGCTTCGAGCACCAGCGCCGCGGTATAGCCGGTCTGCAGCCGGTCCTTGAGCCAGGTGACGCGGAAATTGGCCACCGACGGCACATAGATCAGCACTTCCGCGATCATCACGAACAGGATCGTGAGGACGAGGAGCTTTCCGGAAAGCCCAAAGCGTGGCACCCGGACCGACCCCGGCCGGGTGGCAGTATCATCACTCATTCGCGTAAGCCTCGCGGCGGTCTTGGTTTCAGCCAAATCTCAGCCAAGACGGCGCAGCCACCCTATGATGCGACGCACCTGATTACTCGTCAAACCCCGCATGAAATATGTCATGGCGGCGCGTTTTCCCACCTCCCCATAGGCCGGATAGGGCACGATCAGGCCGGCAAAGGCGCGGATATTGAGCTTTTGCGTGATCGCCAAGGTCCAGGCGGCGATCATTTCGCCGGCCCCGGCCCCCACAATGGTGGCGCCGAGAATGTACCCCCTGCGGTCGGTGATGACCTTGATGTGGCCATTGGTCGCCTCCGTGGCCAAGGCCCGGTCGTTCTCGCGATACGGCGAGCGCAGCACGCGGATGGCGCCGGCATGCGCCCGGGCCTCGTCCTCGAGGTACCCGACCTGGGCGAGTTCCGGATCGGTATGGGTCACGGTCGGTATGGTGTGATGGTCGAGGCTGACGTGCTGGCGGAACAGCGCGTGCCGGACCACGAGCTCGGCGTGATAGGTGGCGAGGTGGGTGGATTTCGGCCCGGTGGTGACGTCGCCGATGGCATAGACCCGTTTGTTGGTGGTGCGCAGCCGCCGGTCGACGTCGATGCCATGCGGCGCGTAACGAATGCCGGCTGCATCGAGATCGAGCTCTTCGACATTCGGCCGGCGCCCCGCGGCGACGAGCAGATGACTGCCAACGATGGTCTCGGGCCCGTCGGGCGTCGTGATGTCGATCTCGATCCTCGCCAGCACGCGCCGCACCCGTGCGATCGTGACACCGATGCGCAGCGTGATGCCTTCGCGTTCGAGCGCGTCGAGCACGATGGCGGCGCATTCGGGATCGTCGCTCGCAAGCGGCGTCGCCGCTTCGAGCACGGTGACGGCGGCGCCGAGCCGCCGAAATGTTTGCGCCAGTTCGAGACCGATGGAGCCCGAGCCGATGACGATGAGATGGCGCGGGCAATCGGCGAGATCGAACACGGTGTCGCCGGTGAGGTGCGGCGTGTCGGCCAAGCCGGGGACCGCCGGCAGCGCCGGCGCCGAGCCAGTGGCGATGACGAAGCGCCGCGCCGCGACGGTGAAGTCGCCGGCGGCGACCGTGCGCGCATCCAGAAACCGCGCGCTGCCGTCGATGATACGCACGCCGAGGCCGGCCAGACGTTGCCGCGTCTCGCTTGGCGCCACGGTGCGGGCGATGGCGCGCAGGTGCGCCTTCACGGCGGCGAAATCGACGCCAAAGCGCGCCGCCTTGAGGCCGAAATGCGCGGCATTGCGGATGATATTGGCGTGCTCGGCGGTCACCGCGAGCGCCGTGGCCGGCACGCTGCCGCTATTGCGGCCATCGCCACCAAAGGCGCCTTTGTCGATCAGCACCACCGGCACGCCGAAGGCGGCCGCCGCCGAGGCTGCGGCGCGGCCGGCCGCGCCGGCGCCGATGACACAGATGTCCGGTTTAAGCGCTAGCGTCATCGGCCTCACACATCCGCGCGATACCTCTATACTGTGCCATGAGGCGTTAGCGAAAACGATACATTACAGAGGCTTAGCGGCCTGCCGCGAGGCGCGGCCGTTCACATTGACGGGCCGGGAGGGCTTTCGTATAAGCCGCGCCAATCGCGCGCCGATCACATTGACGCCGCATCGACTTGTGGCGAACCGGGCGCTGTCGGAGATCAATCCCGTGAAACGGACCTACCAGCCGAGCAAATTGGTGCGCAAGCGCCGTCACGGCTTTCGCGCCCGGATGGCGACCAAAGGCGGCCGCAGAGTGCTGGCGGCCCGGCGGGCGCAAGGCCGCAAGCGGCTCAGTGCGTGATCGCATTTCACCCGCTGCCAAATCTGCCCCGGCCAAGTCTGCCGCCGCCATGTCTACTGCAACCATGGAACGGTTAAGGCGCCGGACGGACTTTCGTGCTGCCGCGGCGGGCTTGCGGGCGTCGGTCGGCGCCTTCGTGGTGCAGGCGCGCCGCCGCGCCGAGGCTGGCCCGGTGCGCATCGGATTCACGGTGTCGCGGCAGGTCGGCAATGCGGTGGAGCGCAACCGGGTACGGCGCCGGCTGCGCGAGATGGTGCGGCTTGCGCAAGGCGGCGGCATGCATGACGGCCACGATTATGTGCTGATCGGGCGGCGCGCGGCACTCGCCGCACCGTTCGGGCAGATGCGGCAGGAACTCGATGCGGCGCTTGGCCGGATTCACGACCCGGAGCGGCCCCAAATGACTGGTGGCGCCCGCGACCGGTCCCTACATCAACAAAGCTCGCCGCGGCCGGCAAAACGCCGACCGCGCCGCAAACCGCACGAGCATTGAATGGGCGACCACAAGAACACCATCATTGCCATCGTGCTGTCGCTGCTCGTTGTCGTCGGCTGGCAATATTTCGTCGGCTATCCGCAGATGGAAAAGCAGCGCGAGCAGGCGCTGATCAAGCAGCAGGAACAGGCGCAAACCCAACCGGGCGCGACGCAGCCGGCGCAGCCCGGCGCCACGCCTGGACCATCCAGCGTCGGCACGCCGCCGCCGGTACCCGGCACCGCCGCGCCTTCGGTCGCAACCGCATCGCGCAACGCGGTGCTTGCCGCTTCGCCGCGCATCGCCATCGCGACGCCGACGCTGCGCGGCAGCATCGATCTGAAAGGCGGGCGCATCGACGATCTGGCGCTCGAGCGCTATCGCGAGACCACCGATCCGAACTCGCCGGCCATCGTGCTGTTCTCGCCGTCGGGCGCGCCGGAAGCGTTCTACGCCGAGTTCGGCTGGGTGGCCGCCGCCGGTACCACCGCGGCGATGCCGGGACCGGACACGCTGTGGAAGCAGGAAGGCTCCGGCGCGCTCGGCATCGATCATCCGGTGACGCTGACTTACGACAACGGCGCGGGCTTGATCTTCCGCCGCACCATCGCGGTCGACGACCGCTATCTGTTCACCCTGAAAGACCAGGTGGCGAACAAGGGCAGCGATCCGATCACGCTGTTTTCTTATGCGCTGGTGTCGCGTCATGGCACGCCCAAAGTGCAGGGCTATTACATTTTGCATGAAGGCCTGATCGGCGTGATCGGCGACCAGGGCTTGCAGGAAGAGACCTACAAGAAGATCGACGACAAGAAGAGCGAGAGCTGGGACGCCACCAATGTCTGGCTCGGCATCACCGATAAATACTGGGCGGCGACGCTGTTGCCCGACACCGACGCAAAAGTCCGCGCCCGCTTTTCCGCGACCGAAAGCAATGGCGTCAATACCTACCAGACCGATTATCTGTCGGCGCCACTCACTGTCGCGCCGGGCGCGAGTGGCGCGGCCGACGCGCGGCTGTTCGCCGGCGCCAAGGAAGTGTCGGTGGTCGGCATCAATTTCCCGGTCGGCGGCTCCGGCGGCTACAATCAGCAACTGGGTCTCAACCATTTCGACCTGCTGATCGACTGGGGCTGGTTCTACTTCATCACCAAGCCGATGTTTTTGGCGATCGACTATTTCTCGCATTTGGCCAGCAACTTTGGCCTGGTCGGCAGCTTCGGCATCGCCATCCTGATCGTCACGGTGATCGTCAAGCTCCTGTTCTTCCCGCTCGCCAACAAATCCTACGCCTCGATGGCGAAGATGAAGGCGGTGCAGCCGCAAATGGCGATGATCAAGGAGCGTTACGCCGACGACAAGATGAAGCAGCAGCAGGCGATGATGGAGCTCTACAAGAAAGAGCAGATCAATCCGCTGGCCGGCTGCCTGCCGATCGCCATCCAGATCCCGGTATTCTTCTCGCTCTACAAGGTGCTGTTCATCACCATCGAGATGCGCCACGCGCCGTTCTACGGCTGGATCCACGATCTGTCGGCGCAAGACCCGACCAACATTTTCACCCTCGGCGGCCTGATCCCGTTCGATCCGACCGTCATCCCGATGTTCGGCTCGTATCTGCATATGGGCTTCTGGCCCGCGATCATGGGCGTGACCATGTGGGTGCAGATGAAGCTCAACCCGGCGCCGCCCGATCCGACCCAGCAGATGATCTTCAACTGGATGCCGCTGATCTTCACCTTCATGCTGGCGAGCTTCCCCGCGGGCCTCGTGATCTACTGGGCCTGGAACAACTCGCTCTCGGTGCTGCAGCAGAGCGTGATCATGCACAAGAACGGCGCCAAGATCGAGCTATGGGATAATTTGAAGCGCACCTTCGCGCGGCCGAAGCCGAAGACGCCGGCGGAGTAGGTTTTTTAGCGCGCCGACGCTGCGTAGCTTCGTAGGGTCGGTAGAGCGAAGCGAGATCCACCGCTCCACGGCACCAAGATGATGGGTTTCGCTACGCTCTATCCATCCTACGGGCTTGCGATGGCGCAATATGGGACAAATTAGTCGTGCCAGTTCATATTAAGAAACCTGGAGCCGGCATCCAGAGTTTGGCCGACCTATTCGACATGCTTGGCAAAGCCCAGCCTGCGGACAGGTATGTCAGCCTATATCGCGGGCATCCCGATAGAGCCCACACTCTTCGGCCATCAATCTTCCGCAAGAAGGAGTACCGTCGGGTCGAGAGGAACATTCTGCGCGAGTTGATCGCAATCCAGCCCAACGAGTTCCGGGAGGACAAAACGGCCTTCGAGCAACTCGTCCGAATGCAACACTACAGCCTACCGACGCGCTTGCTTGATCTGACTTATAATCCTCTTGTCGGCCTGTATTTTGCCTGTTCAAAGGATGAAGATAAGGATGGAGAGTTGATAAGGTTTGAGCTTCGTAAATCAAACATCAAATATTTCGACAGTGACACGGTGAGTTGCGTGGCCAATTTGTCGAATTTGACAGGGGGCGAGAGGGACGAAATCCGAGCATTTACCAACCCGGCAGCCCTCAAGAATAGCGAGGTCGGAACGCGACTTCTCCACTTTATCAAGGCCGAAAAGCCATATTTCCTGCCAAAGATAAGACTGTCAGACTTGAAGAGTGTTCTCGCCGTGCGCCCAAAGCAGACGAATCAGCGCATCCTTGCACAACAGGGAGCATTTTTGATTTTCGGTCTGCGGTCCTCGCTTGAGGACTCAAACGAGTTTGGAATTAAGATCGTTCGGACGAAGGTCCGAGCATCGGCGAAGACGAAGCTGTTGGGCGAGCTCGATAGTATCAACATTAACGCGAGCACACTATTCCCTGAGATTGAGTCCGCAGCGAAATACATCATGAGCAAGATTCCGCTGACCAACGAGACCGACGAAAAACCTGACTAATTGGCGATGTCCCAATTTGGCTCCGGGCAAGCAAGCGTAGCCCGGATTGAACGAAGTGAAATCCGGGCCGCCGTCGCGCGCTGAACTAACGTTCCCGGATTTCGCTACGCTCAATCCGGGCTACTCACTAACGCCGGCTCGTTCGCTGCGAAGTCACCGCCACTTGCTCGGCAAAGCGCAGGAACGCGCGGCGGATCACGCGGTCGCCGATGCGGCCGTAGGCTTCGAGCAGTTGCATCGCGCCTGGGGTGCGCAGCCCTTCGAACGGGTCGACGCCTGCCCTGCCCTCGCGCCGGCTCGCCCCGAACAGCGCCGCGACCGGCACCTCGAAAATCTCGGCGATGCGTTGCAGCCGCCCGGCGCCGATGCGGTTCGCACCGTTTTCGTATTTTTGAATCTGCTGGAAGGTGATGCCGAGACTTTGACCGAGGTCGTTTTGCGACATGCGGCGGGATAGGCGCAGCGTGCGCACGCGCAGTCCGACCTCGCGGTCGTAAGCATCGGGATGGCGGGCGTGGCGCATTTTCCTGACCTGCCTCGGTCGATCCCGGCGCGCCCTGCTGCGCTGACCCGCTGTACGCGTGGATGTAACTACAGGGTGCCAGCCTCAAAAAGACACTGTGAGTAGATATTCGTCGCAATTGTGTAATTATAATGCGTTGTGCTGAACCGGCATCTCGCGGCAAAGATGTGCCGTGAGCCTGACCCAGACCTTCGGAGCCAATGTGCGGCATTACCGCAAGGCACGGGGCTTGAGCCAGGAAGCGTTCGCCGAGGCGGCCGAGCTTTCCGTCGCCATGATAAGCAAGATCGAGCGCGGCGAGGCCGCGCCGTCCTTCCCTTCGGTCGAGAAGATCGCCGCCGTGCTCGACGTGCCGGAAGTCGTTCTGTTCAGCGCCGGCACCATGACGGTGCCGACCGGCGAGCGCGGCCGGATGTTGCAGCGGATCAACATCCAGCTCTCCAAGCTCAACAACAACGGCCTCGCCCGCGCCGCCAAGATGCTGACCGTGTTGACCGACTAGTAGCGAGCAAGCGTAGCCCGGATGAGCGCAGCGACATCCGGGAACGATCGTCCGGCGGCAACGCCGATCCCGGATTTCACTTCGTTCATCCGGGCTACAAACCGCTACGGGCTGCAATCGCCGAGCGCCACCGCGAGCGATCCATAGGTAATCGAAACGTCCGGAATTTCGGCAACGCCGTCTCTTGCCGCGCGCAGGATGTCCCGATCGGTTTCGGGAAGCGACGGCAGATCGCCGTCCTTGAAATAGCCGATGGCTCTGAGCGCAAGGCCGGGATCCTTGCCGTACATTTTTGTGAATGCGCCCAACGCCCGCTCCAGCGAAATGCCGGCCGATAGCATCGCGGAAATATCCAGATAGTCCTTGGCTTCTGCTCGGTCTAAAATCGCCTTGAGCTTGGTGGCCAACAAACCCTCGGGTGAGGCGACAAGCAGCGTCGGACCATTTGTTCGGCGCGATTCTTCAAAACAGTCCGGCATCAAACAAACCGTCTCCGCGGCGGCGTCTGCGGTATCGTCTGGTTGATCGAGCGCAAACGTCCGCGCCAAAATTCCCACGACCTGTCGCTGATCCAGCCCGGTTCCGCGGCAAGCATGGCGTCTGCCAAACGTTGAAGGCCGAGCCTGGTTTCGAGGCGGCGCACGTCCGCGAACGAAGCCAAGTCCATCGCTTGGGCGAGAATCCTGTCGTCCGACCGCGGCTGCGTGTCGACCGCGTTCCACCAAAAATACTTCCGTTCCAAGTCGGACGCGAGCTCGGCCGGAAGGCGATGTAATGAGGACGCTTCCATACATCGAAATATAGCGTGAAATGGTCCCTCCAGCCAGCAAGCGTAGCCCGGATTGAACGAAGCGAAATCCGGGCTAAGGCGTTACGGCGCTTCACCCTCCCCTGCAGGGGGAGGGTCGACCGCCGCAGGCGGGCGGGGTGGGGTGCGCGGCGCTGCCGCCAGCACGAGAGCCCTTCGACGCTGTCACCCCACCCGCCGCGCTTCGCGCGTCGACCTCCCCCTCCAGGGGAGGTGGGGAAATTTCGTCGCCGCCGTCGTCAAACAAGAACGGCAGCGAATCTTTGTGAGTGAAATTCGGTTTGTGCCGTTTGGCCCTGGGCGGCCTCGCAAATTCAATGGCTCGCATACAAGAAACGCCCGGTTTTCCGTGGCTTACGAGAGAGCCTCGGCGCAATTTCGTTGCCGCTTGACTCGTCTCGCCCATCCGCTAACTCGCACTCCATCCCGCCCGCGTAAGGGGACGTCAACCGGTGACGCCGACTGACGGGGCGGGTGCGGTTCCTGCGGGCGGAGGCTCGTCACTTCCGTTCTCGGGCGGTCCGGGCATCGACCCCGCCGGCATTACGACCGGCGCGCGAGGTGCTTCGCTTAAGCGCGGTGCCAAGGTGCGCGTAATGCCCGCGCGCTGCATCGCGTGAAGCGCGGCCTGGATCGAACCTCGGCACATGGCCGAGGCGAGCGCCGCGGTAGGGCGCCGAAAGGCGAGCGCGCTGCGTTCAGCGCGCGCCGCATCCGCTGATGCGGCCCATTCATTTGCGCCTTCCGGCGCTCTGCCTCCCCTTATTTTTCTGGAGGCGAACACTTCGTGCCGTTCGTTGCCAAAACTCGGATGCGGATGCATCGCGAGAACGAGGTCGCTTGCACCATCCGCCCCCGCGATAGCGGGGGAGGGGGACCACTGGAGCTCGCGCAGCGAGCGAACCGTGGTGGAGGGGGCGCCGGACTTTAAGCTTCGTTATCGTTACTGAAGATTCTCGTCGCACGAAGAAGCGAGCGAGCGAAAATGTTTGGACGTCACCAAAACTCTTGCGTCGCGTTGAGTCCTGCGCCCCCTCCACCACCCCTTCGGGGTGGTCCCCCTCCCCCGCTATCGCGGGGGCGGATAGAGATTGCGCTCGCGTCGCTGGAGCGAAATCGATCACCCTTCCCTGTCCGCGAACATGCCATGCGATCACTCGACAGCTTGCAGGCTTGGCATCGCGGTTTGCTGTCCGCACAGCTCCCGTTGCGGGGCTTCGAGCGGCAGCATGCGATCGTGCCGTGCGACGCGAAACCGCGCATCGAAGATCAGCACCGTCGCCGCCGGCCGGTCCGTCGCGCCGTCGCGCCAGTCATCCTGCGTGTCGTCATCGCAGGTGATGCGGATGGCGAGCGCCCGGCGCGCCATTTCGATGTGATAGCGGATCGCCGCAAACACATCCGCGCACACGCCGGCCGAGGCGACTTCGATGCGCAGCACGTCGAACCGAAGCTCGGCGAGCGTGATGTCGGCCTCCGCCCTGGCCTTTGTCGTCGGACGGTTCGACTGGCCGATGTCCAATCTGGCATAAAGCCGCGCCAGATAAATATTGAACAAGGCAATCGCGCTTGCCGGGCATGCGGCGCCCGGCTCACATGCGTCGGCAATCTGGCGCAATCGCGTCAGCAACGCGATGTTTCGGCCCATGTCGTGGCCCGTGTCGTGACCCATGTCGTGGCTCCCCTCGCTGACCCGCGTTACGCGGGGCCTCATGACAAACGTCGGGGGAACACGGAGCGCGCTCCCTCGACGCCGTGCGCAAAGGGAATGCAGTGCAGCATGACAAGTTGCAAAGGCTCGGCGGGCGTAGTTAATCGTCCGTCTGCCGCTTCGGAGAAAATAGGGGGTTGGCTACGCCGCGCGGACGCGGGTGAAGAACGTCGCCACCTTGGTTTCCAGATCGTGGGCGCGCGCCGACAAACGCGCCGTCCAGGTGGTGATTTCGCCGACGGCGCCGGCGCCGCGCGTCACCACCTCGGCGGCGGAGCCGATTTCACTCGAGGCTTGCGAGGTGTGGCCGGCGGCGTCCTGGATGCTTTCGGCGATGGCGCTCGTGGTCGCCGCCTGCTCCTGCACCGCCGACGCGATGCTGGTCGAGACGCCGGTCAGTTCGCCGATGGCGCGCGCGATCGAGGAGATTTCTTCCACCGAGCGCTTGGTCGCATCCTGGATGGCGGCGACCTGGTGCGAGATATCGTCGGTGGCGCGCGAGGTCTGGTTGGCGAGCGTCTTCACTTCGGCGGCGACCACGGCAAAGCCCTTGCCGGCTTCGCCGGCGCGCGCCGCCTCGATGGTGGCGTTGAGCGCCAGGAGGTTAGTCTGCGCCGCGATCGCCGAAATCGCGCCGACCACGGAGCCGATGCGCTCGGCCGCGTCGTCGAGCGAGCGGATGACGTCTTGGGTGCGCGCGGCGTCGGACGCCGCCGACTGCGCCATGCTCAAGCCGCGGGTCGACTGCTGGCCGATCTCGTCGATGGATTCCGACAGCGCTTCGGTGGCGGCCACCGTCGCCGCCATGCGTTGCGTGGTCTCGGCCGAGGCCGACGATGCCGACGCCATGCGGCCGCGGGTATCGTCGGCGACCTGGTTCAAGGTCGAGCAGCTCGTGGTCAGCGAGCCGGAAGCCTCCTTGATCGCCTCCACCACTTCGCCGATGGCGCCGGCAAATTCCGCGATCGCGTCGTCGATGGCGCCACGCCGCGCCGCGCTCGCCTGTTCGGCCGCCTGGCGATGCAGGGTCATGGCATTGGCGACGTCGAAGCTGATGGCCTGCGATACGACCCGGCCGCGCTCGGCGACTTTGGCGGCGGAAAACCAGTACTTGCGCGCCAACGCGTCGAGCGCCGCCTTGAGCACGTAACTGCCGGCGGTAGAGCGCACGCGCGCGTCGAGCCCGATCGCCGCCTCCTGCGCCACGGTGTGCCGGCACGACTCCGCATAGGCGCCGTCGAGCTTGCCGCCGAGCAGCGCGCGGAAATGCGCCGCTTCGAGTGTCTTGTAAAGCTCGGCGTTCCTGGTGACGATCTCGCCGATGCGCGGCAACACGCGGACCGCCGTGATGATCTCGGCGATCGCGTCGTCCAGCGCCGGTTCGATCACCGGCCAGGTCGCGGCGAGAATGCTGCGCGCCGAGCCGTCGAGGCTGTACATCTTGAGACGAGCCTCGAAGGCCTGCACCAGATCGGTTTGCGGCATGGCGGAGCACCAGATCGGTTTGCGGCATTGCGGAAAAGTCTCAACCTCCCGTAGAGCCCGCATGGTCTGTGAAAATCGTTGCTGTTGCGTTAACGAGTTGGTTACCAATCGTGGCTGCACGCGCCAAACAACGGGTCAAAGATCATGAATCAGCCAACTGAGCCGTCAAACGACATCCTTTTCGAGCAACGTGACGGCATCGGCCGGGTGACGTTCAACCGCCCGCAGGCCCGCAACGCCTTCACCTTCGCGATGTACGAACGGCTGGCGCAGATTTGCGAGGAGGCCGACGGCGACCGCGCCATCAAGGTGCTGGTGTTCCAGGGCTCTGGCGACAAGGCCTTCGCTGCCGGCACCGACATCAACCAGTTCCGCGAGTTCACCACGCCGCAGCACGCGCTCGACTACGAGGCCCGCATCGACCGCGTGCTCGGCACGCTCGAGACCTGCCGCGTGCCGACCATCGCGGCGATCACCGGCGCCTGCACCGGCGGCGGCGCCGGGATCGCGGCGTGCTGCGACATTCGCATCGGCACCAAGACCACCAAATTCGGCTTTCCGATCGCGCGCACGCTCGGCAATTGCCTGTCGATGTCGAATATCAGCCGGCTCACCGCGCTGGTCGGACCGGCGCGGGTGAAGGATTTGATTTTCACCGCGCGATTGGTGGGCGCCGAAGAAGCCGCCAGCGTCGGTCTGCTCAGCGAGGTCGTCGAAGACGTGGCGGCGCTGGAGCGGCGCGCCGGCGAATTGGCGACGCTGATTGCCGGCAATGCGCCGCTCACGCTCAACGCCACCAAACAGGCACTGGCCCGCCTGCAACGCCGGCTGTCCCGCGAGGAAGGCGAGGATTTGATCCTGATGTGCTATATGAGCCGGGATTTTCGCGAAGGCTTGGATGCGTTTTTGAACAAGCGCCCACCACAGTGGAAGGGCGAGTAGTTGTGGCGATGCTGGCGGCGCGGGTTTGCCGGCGCGCTGAAGAGATCGTGCGCGGTGCCGAAATTTCCGGAATTCATTCTGGGGATTGGTCTGCATGAATATTCTTCGAACGAACCGGTCGTCTTTCGCGAGCCCGCACGCCGCCGTCTATCTGTTGCTAACCGCGAACGTCCTTGTCTACGGCCTCTGCCTCGCACAAACGGGCACGGTCGACATACCGACCGACGTTTTGCTCCGCGACGGCGCGATGTATTCCTTCGCGATCGGCCGGCATGAATATTGGCGGCTCATCGCCTATGGCTTTCTGCACGCCAATCTCTTGCATCTCACGCTCAACATGATCTGCCTGGTCCTTTGGGGCGGGCACCTCGAAAGACGCGTCGGCGCTTTCTACTTCATCGTCATCTACGTCTGCGCGCTCGTTGCCGGCGCCGTGGTCAGCAACGCGACCCATTCCGGGCTCTATCTGACAGTCGGCGCCTCCGCTGCCATATCGGGCGTCCTGGGCGCGCTGTTGTCGTTGCGGATCCTCGGCAGGGTCGATCTCCCGGCAAGCTTCTTTGTCGTCAATATCGGGCTGAACGTCGCATTGGCGCTCGGTAATTCAAGCATCGACTGGGCCGCTCACCTCGGCGGCTTTGCCGCCGGCATGATCGGATGCGCGCTGCTCGATATCGTCGAAAAGGCCAATGCGCTGCTGTTGCGCTGCAAGTTTCCCGAGTTCGTCAAGGTCAATGCTTTTGTCGTCATCGCCGGGGTCGCGCTGCTTTTTTGGAGCACCGGGCCAGCCGCTGCCGCCGCCGCATCGGAAAATCTATGGCCGATGCTGGCCTATGTCGTTACCTGCTGCATCGCGATCAAACTGATCGACCTCGTGCTGTCCATCAAGAAAGGCCTCGCCATCGTTGCGCTGTCGTTCTGCGCTGCCAATGCCGCGCTGTCGATTCTCGTGGGCCGGTCGCTTGCCCCGGCGCTTGCCGCGGGTTGCGCGCCGGATCGTTTTCAGGCGGCCAGCAGGCTGGCAACGATGCGCGCGATAGCCTGCGCGAACTTGAACGTGACGCTTGATATCATCGCGGCTGGTGCGTGCGTTTTGACGCTGCTGCTCTATTGGCAGGACATTCGCCGCGGCATCAAGGACGTGGGCTTTGTCGGCGCGTCGTTGCGCGCCGAGCGCAACCGCCGTCAGGGGATTTGAGCCAGTGGCGCGCCCGAAGGGATTCGAACCCCTGACCTCTGCCTTCGGAGGGCAGCGCTCTATCCAGCTGAGCTACGGGCGCGTGCGGTGTTAGATAGCGGAACGCGGCCGATGCGGCAACGGCTTGCGGTAAAGAAGAAGACTATAGAAGGCCGAGAAAGCGGCCTTGATCGCATGGACGGCACTCTGTTCGCGTTGGTGATCTTGTCAAGGATCGTAGACCGCCGGAGGCGGCGGCGCTTCGCGCCGTCCTTGACAAGATCACCAACGCGAACAACCAGCATCCATGCGATCAAGGCCGCCACCCGATCAAGCGTTAATGTATTGCCGCTGGCGGACGAGGCTCCTAAGCTCGGCTGTGGCGGAGACCCGAGGAGACGCGCGATGACCCAGGTTGCGGAGAAAACGCAAAAAAGCCAGCCGAAAAGCGCCCAGATCAAGGACGCCGCGTTCAAATGGGACGATCCGCTCGACCTCGAAGGCGAGCTGACCGAGGAAGAGCGCATGGTGCGCGACACCGCGCGCGATTATGCCCAGGAGAAGCTGTTCCCCCGCGTCATCGCCGCCAATCGCGACGGCAAGACCGATCCGGCGATTTTTCGCGAGATGGGCGAGCTCGGGCTGTTGGGCTCGACCATCCCTGAGGAATACGGCGGCGCCGGCCTTGGCTATGTCTGCTACGGGCTGATCGCGCGCGAGCTCGAGCGCGTCGATTCCGGCTTCCGCTCGGCGATGTCGGTGCAATCCTCGCTCGCCATGCAGGCGATCTATGCCTATGGCTCCGAAGCGCAGCGCCGCAAATATCTGCCGAAGATGGCGACCGGCGAACTGCTCGGCTGCTTCGGCCTCACCGAACCGGACCACGGCTCCGATCCGGGCTCGATGGTGACGCGCGCCGAGAAAGTGCCGGGCGGCTTCAGCCTGACCGGCGCCAAAACCTGGATCACCAATGCGCCGGTCGCCGACGTCGGCATCATCTGGGCAAAGCTCGATGGCAGGATCCGCGGCTTCCTCATCGAGCGCGGCACCAAGGGATTTTCCACGCCGAAGATCGAAGGCAAGCTGTCGCTGCGCGCCTCGATCACCGGCGAGGTCGTGCTCGAAGGCGCGGTGGTGCCCGAAGACAATTTGCTGCCGAATGTGTCCGGCCTCGCCGGCCCGTTCGGCTGCCTCAACGTGGCGCGCGCCGGTATCGCCTGGGGCGCGATCGGCGCTGCAGAATTCTGCTGGCACCGCGCCCGCGATTACGTACTGACCCGCAAGCAGTTCGGCCGGCCGCTGGCTGCCAATCAACTCGTTCAGAAAAAGCTCGCCGACATGCAGACCGAGATCGCGCTCGGCCTGCACGCGGCGCTCCGTCTGTCGCGGCTGATCGATCAAGGCAAGGCGTCGCCGCCGGCGATTTCGCTGCTCAAGCGCAACAATTGCGGCAAGGCGCTGGAGATCGCGCGGCTTGCCCGCGACATGCACGGCGGCAACGGCATTGCCGAGGAGTTCCACGTCATGCGCGTGTTGTGCAATCTCGAGACCGTCAATACCTACGAGGGCACCCACGACATCCACGCGCTGATCCTCGGCCGCGCGCAGACGGGCATCCAGGCGTTTTTCTGATCGACGCCGTTAACCGGCGGCGTTCTTCTGATTGTCGCCGTTAACCGTCGACTTGGAGAACGATCTTGCCGCGTTTATGGGCGCGCGTGCCGTCGAGCATTTCGTGGGCGGCGCGGACTTCGCTGAGCGGCAGCACGCTGCCGACCGGAACCACCAGTTCGTTCTTGTCGTGCATGTCGGCGAGCCGCGCCAGTTGCGCGGTATTGACGTCGACGATGAAATAGTCGGCGCGCGCACGCCGCTTTTGCGCCAGCTGCACATTCGGCCGCGACACCGAGGAGACGATGATGCCGCCGGGTTTGACGAAAGTGAGCAATTGATCCTGCGTCGGGCCGCCGACCGTATCGATCACCGCGTCGGCGCGCCGCGCGAAGTTCGCCACGTTGCCGGTCTCGGTGTTGATCACCTCGTGCGCGCCGAGGCCGCGCACATAGTCGGCGTCGCCGTTGCGGACGGTGGCGATGACGTGGAGCTTTTTCGCCCGCGCCAGCTGCACCGCATAGGCGCCGACGTTGCCGGCGCCGCCGTGGATGACGACGGTCTGGCCTTCGCGCAGCGAAGCGTGATCGAACAGCATTTGCCACGCCATCACGCCGACCACCGGCATCGCCGCGGCCTCGATATGCGACAGCGCCGCCGACTTCTTCGCGATCATGCGCGCCGCAACGACGGCGTATTCGGCATAACCCATGATGAAGAGCGGATTGGTGGCGCCGAACACTTCATCGCCCGGCGCGAAGCCGGTGGTATTGGCGCCGACCTTTTCGACGATGCCGGAGATTTCCGCGCCCAGCGTCAGCGGCGGCGTCAGCGGCAAGCCGCTCTTGCCGGTTCGCACCAGGGCGTCCCAAGGCCCGACGCCGGCAGCGCACACCCGCACCAGGACCTGCAGTTCCTGCGGTTCCGGCACGTCGACACGGTCGAGAGCGATGATCTGCGGCGGTCCGAGCTGGTTGATTCGCGCCGCCGTCATGATTTGCGGCAGAGCCAGCGGGCCGGTCCGCGGCATCGGTGCGGCAGGCAGTGGACCTAGGCGATGGATCGAGGCCGGCTTCTGGGCTTGCGGGACATCCGCCGTCGGTCCGATAAACAGCTGACTAACGGCCATCGATCATCTCCCACGGTCTAGCGGACACCTACCCCCATAGCTAAATCAGCACAAAAGCGAATCACCCCATCGACACATTACTCCAAACGAGTGACGGACGCGTCATGTCCCCCATGTCTCTATTGCTGAATCTTCTGTGGATTATCTTTGGTGGCCTCTGGATGGCGCTGGGATGGATTGTCGCAGCCGTCATCATGGCGATCACCATCATCGGCCTGCCCTGGGCACGGGCGGCGTTCAATATCGCGTCCTATACGCTGTTGCCGTTCGGCCGGAAGGCGGTGTCGCGGGCCGAGCATCTGGGAACCCACGATGTCGGCACCGGGCCGTTCGGGCTCATCGGTAACATCGTGTGGCTGGTGCTGGCCGGCTGGTGGCTGGCGCTCGGCCATCTGCTCACGGCCGTTTTGCTGGCCGTGACCATCATCGGCATCCCGTTCGCCTGGGCGCATTTCAAGCTCGCCGGCATCGCGCTGTGGCCGATCGGCAAGATGATCGTCGATGCTTGATTGAATAATCCCCGTGTGGACGAAAGGAGAGCTCCCGTGAGCAGCCATCACTTTCACGCCGTCGTGTGGATCGACCACCACGAAGCGCGCGTGTTCCATTTCAGCCCGACCGACGTCGAGCGGCTGGTGTTGCGCCCGGATCATCCGACGCGACACATCCACCACAAGGCGAACTCCATCGGCAGCGGACATGCGGCGGAGGATCACGAGTTCCTCCAGGCCGTCGCGCAATCGATCGCCGATGCCGGCGAGGTTCTGGTGACCGGGCCTGCCAATGCCAAGACCGAGCTGGTCAAGCACATCAGCCAGCAAGACCCGCAGTTGATGAAAATTATTGTCGGGATAGAGACTGTCGATCATCCGAGCGACGCGCAGCTCGTCGCCTATGCCAGACAATATTTCAAAGCCAAAGACCGCATGCTGCCGCAAACAAACTAGCGAGCGGCAAGGAACGGAGGGACCATGTGCCGGAATATACGCACACTGTTCAATTTCGAGCCGCCGGCCACGGACGATGAAGTTCGCGCGTCGGCGCTGCAGTTCGTCCGCAAGCTGAGCGGATTTACGCAGCCGTCCCGCGCCAACGAAGCGGCGTTTGCCCGCGCCGTCGACGATGTCACGGACGCGGCGCGCCGCCTCCTGCAATCGCTGGAAACGGCGAGCCCGGCGAAGAACCGCGAGGCGGAAGCGGCGAAAGCGCGTGAAAGGGCAAAAGAGCGATTTGCGTAACAGCGATCAAACCAACGCGCTACTCTGCCTTGATACCGGCGGCCTTGATGATCGGCCACCATGTGTCGGTCTCGGATTTGTAATAAGCCGCAAGCGCTTCCGGTGTCTGCTGTTCGCGCGGCACGACTTCTTGACCGATGGTCGCGAGACGGTTGCGCACCGCGGCATCGGCCAGCGCCTCCATGGCGGCGGCATTGAGTTTGGCGATGACCGCCGACGGCGTGCCCTTCGGCACCCATAGCGAATGCCAAGGCGTGATGTGCAAGCCCGGCAATCCCGCCTCGTCGACGGTCGGAATGTCGGGCGCAACCGCGGCGCGGCTCGATCGGGTGACGGCATAACCTTTGATGGTGCCGTTGCGAATCTGCGGCATCGCGTCGGACGGCTGATCGAACAGCAAATCGATGCGCCCCGCCAATAGATCCTGCATCGCCGGCGCCAGCCCGCGATATGGCACGACCTGGATTTTCGCGGCTGTTTGTTGCTTTAGCAAAAAGCCCGCCACCTGATCGGTGCCGCCGGCGCTACCGAGCAGCACGGGGTCGGATTTGCTCTTCAGCCACCCGACCAGTTCCTGCATATCGTTCGCCGGAATATCTTTCCTGGACACCAGCAGCAACGGCGTCTGCGTCAGCCACACCACCGGATCGAAATCGCGGAAGACGTCGTATTGCAATTGATAGAGCACCGGCGTCACCACGTGGGTCGACCAGGTGGCGAGGTCGAGCGTATAGCCGTCAGGCGCCGCGCGGGCGACGCGGCCTGCGGCAATGGTTCCGCCGGCGCCGGTGACGTTCTCGATGACGACCGGCTGCCCGAGCGACTGCCCCATCCGCTCGCCGACGACGCGCGCGATCGCGTCGGTCGGGCCGCCGGCGGCGAACGGTACGATCATGGTGATCGGCCGGGACGGAAAAGATTGTGCCGCTGCGCTCCCGGCAAACCCGGATATCGCGGCAATAGCAGTCATCGCCAAGACGAATCTGCGCATCGGTCTAGGTCGCTCCCTTAACGCTGGCCTTCGCTCAAGCCCCGCGCCTTGAGTCTATCAGGCCCAAAACCACTGGCGGCTGCGGCCTGAAGCCTCTATATGAGGGTCATCCCCCACAAAGGAGCGACGAATGGCCTCGCGCCAAATCAAAATGCCTGTAAAGGATGATTCCGACAAAGACGTCGACGAAGCGCCGTCACAGCGCAAGCGGCCGGAAACCGGCCGGTATCTGCTCCAGGTCGATCGCCAGACCAAGGGCTCCTACCAGACCGCGGAAGCCGCGCAATCGGCAGCGCTGGTGATCAAGAAGGGCTACCCGATCGTTCAAGTGGCGGTCTATGACAGCGTCGAATACACCCACACGCTGGTGGACGCGCCCGCCAAGGCATCGTGACCGATGTCCTTGCCATAAGCGGCAAGCGATGGCGCATGGAACCGGTTTGAAACCGGACGATGCGCGACCGGCCGGCTAGGGATGGAGAACCGTCAGCGCCAGCATGGCGACGAAGACGAGCACGACGGCCCCGAACAGAAGATAGACGGCTTTGGTGGCAAAGCTGGTCGCGGCGGCCGGTTGCGGGTTTGGCATAGTATTTCCCTTCAAAAATAGATTTTGAGTAGTTTTTCGTGCCCCATTCTTGGGGCCGGCCAGACTATTAAACAAGCGCGGGCTTTATTTTATTTTCAAACGACCTTTTTATCGGCCAATTATACAGTATTATGTGCTAATGTCCTTGGCCATGATCGATCATGACGATTTTTCGGTTGTCGTAAAGAACCGGGCGCCGCCGCCGAAGCCGTGGCGCTGGGAGATTTATCGCGCCGGCCGGACCAGTCCGATCGAGCACTCCGAGGTTTTTTTCGAATCCATGACGGCCGCCAACCGCGCCGGTAAAGCGGCGCTGCGATCGTTATTGAGCGACTACCCCGGCTGACGTTACGCATATCCATGCGCCAGCGGCCCGAGCGCCCTGGCCATCGGCTGATCAACCGCTCGATCGAAGAGGAACGCCGCGTGCAGGTTCTCGTCCGTGACAACAATGTCGACCAGGCGCTGAGGGTGCTGAAGAAGAAAATGCAGCGCGAAGGCGTGTTCCGCGAGATGAAGCTGCGCGGCCATTACGAGAAGCCGTCCGAGAAGCGCGTGCGCGAGAAGGCCGAAGCCATCCGCCGCGCCCGCAAGCTCGCCCGCAAGAAGCTGCAGCGCGAGGGCCTGTTGCCGATGAAGCCCCGGGTGGTGCCTGGCGCCGCTCCCGGTCGAGGTGGCCCTGCCCGCCCACCGCGCCCGCCGCGCTTCTGATCGCGGAACAAGCGGCGGCTGAAGCCGTCGCGTCGCTTGTCCGGGCTACTCTTACCAATCCGGGTTACGCTTATTAAGTCGTCATGGCCGGGCATAGCCGTTCGAAGAACGGCGTGCTTCGCACGCCTATGTCTCGGCCATCGGCCTCTTTAAGTCCGCTTTGCCCAACCCAAAGGAACCGTCCATGGCGTTTTCGATGTCCCAAGCCGCGCTGCCGGTTTTCGAAATCAATCTCAACGCGCTGTCGGCCATTCTCGACAAGGCGGAGGCCTTCGCTGCGGCGAAGAAAATCGATCCCGCTGTACTGCTGCGTTCCCGCCTGTCGCCGGACATGTTCGATCTCACCCGCCAGATCCAGGTCGCGACCGATGGCGCGAGGCGAGGTTCGGCGCGTCTCGCCGGCGTCGAGCCGCCGAGCTACGAAGACAACGAGACGACAATCGCGCAGCTCAAGGACCGCATTGCCAAAACGGTCGCTTTTCTCAAGACGCTCGACCGCAAAAAGATCGATACGGCGGCCGACCGTGAGATCACGTTTCCGCTCGGCGGCACCAACAAGGGCCAGATGAAGGGCGACGATTACCTCAACCACTTCATGCTGCCGAATTTTTATTTCCATTGCACCGCCGCCTACGCGATCCTGCGGCATTGCGGCGTGGACGTCGGCAAGCGCGATTTCCTGGGCGCGATCCCGCTCAAGATGGTTTGAGGCGGCGGCTACAACGGCGGCTCGACGCCGCCTTCTTTCTTGCAGGCGATGCTCGCTTCTTCGAGATCGAGCTCGCGTTCGATGCGCCGGCGCGCTTCGTCGGTGATCTGGCCTTCCTGCAACAGCCGGTAAATGTATTCGCGCTCGGCCGCGATCAGCTCCATGCGCAGCTCCGCGGCCACCGCCGCGGCATCGCCACCGTCGGCGCTATGTTCCGACAGCCGCCCGGTCCGATAATCGTGACGGGCGCGCAAGATCGCCAACGCTTCAGGTGAAACCTGACGGTCGGCGGCGACTTTTCCCAAATGATTTAGCGCCACCTCGAGAGCTTGCGACCGCGCGGCAACCTCCGCCTCGTGCTCGCGCTGCCTTTCGTCGGCAGCGTGCTGCGCCAGGCCGAGCCAGCCGACGACGCGCGGCAACAGCGATCCCTGGCCGATCAGCGTGACGACGATGACGCCGAAGGTGACGAAGAGAATGAGATCGCGGTCGGGAAACGGCGCGCCGGCCGCGGTGGTCAGCGGAATGGCGAGCGCGGCAGCGAGCGAGACGACGCCGCGCACGCCGACAAAGCCGAGAAAAAAGAGCCACTGCCAGGGCGGCGTCGGATCGCGGCGCCTCAGCGACGGGCTCAGCCAGCGTGGCAGATAGGCCGCCGGATAGACCCAAATGAATCGCGTGACGATGATCACGGCCACGGTAACCAAGATGGTCAACGCCAGACCGTGCAGCAAATTTGCGTCCATCCGGTCGAGCAGCGTGCGCGTCTGCATGCCGGTGACAAGAAAGATAAATCCTTCGAGGAAATAAACCAGCAAATCCCAGAAGAAGATTCCCTGCAGCCGCGTCGCCGCCGGAATGAGCAACGGACCGTTCCAGCTGACGAACAGGCCCGCGGCCACCGCCGCCAGGACGCCCGAGCCGCCAAGTTGCTGAGGAACCAGGAACGCGAGGTAAGGGGTCAACAGCGACAGCGTGATCTCAACGCGCGGATCGCGCGCCCAGCGACGCAAGCGCAGGCTGAGCCAGCCGACGGCGATGCCGTAGGCGATCTCACCGGCGACGATGAGGACGAAGGTGCCGGCGGCGTCGGCGAAAGAGAACAGGCCGGTGCTCACGGCGGCCACCGCGAAGCGGTAAAGGATCAAGGCCGTAGCGTCATTGGCCAGCCCCTCGCCCTCCAGCACGACGACCAGCCGGCGCGGCACGCCGAGACGGCGCACGATCGCCAGCGGCGCGACCGCGTCGGGCGGCGCGACGATGGCGCCGAGCAAAAAGCCGATCGCCAACGGCATGCCGAGCAGCCAGTGCACAGCGGCCGCCACCGCGCAGGTGGTGAAGACCACGGCGCCGAACGCCAACAGCGCGATCGGGCGCAGGTTGAAACGGAATTCGCGCCAGCTCATGGCGACGCCGGCCGAATAGATCAGCGGCGGCAGGATGCCGAGCAGCACCAACTCCGGCGCCAGCTCGATCCGCGGCAGGCCAGGCGCGAGCGCCAGCCCGATGCCGGCGATGACGAGCAGGATCGAAGGCGCGGCATTGAGCCGCCGCGCCACGATGGCGACCACCGCCAGCACGGCGAGCAGGAGCAATAGGGTCTGGATTGTCGCGGCCATGAGGCACAAGTAGCCATCATCGCGCTCGGAATCAAATGCGTGATGGGCTTCGTTTCACTTAGCCATCCTGTGCGCTATGCTGACTGCGGAGTTTATCTTTGGACCCCGAATTCATCCGCGACCTGTTCTCCCAATTCCGCCCGGTAACGATACGGCGCATGTTCAGCGGCGCCGGCATTTTCGCCGACGGTCTCATGTTCGGCCTGATCGTCGACGGCGCGATCAATCTCAAAGTGGACGACACCAACATCGCGGATTTCGAACGCGAAGGCAGCCGGCCGTTCACCTATACGCGCGGCAAGAGCTCAGGCCGGCCGACGCGCCACGCGCTGCCCTATTGGCGCCTGCCGGAGCGGCTCTACGACGATCCCGATGAGCTCGCCGTTTGGGCGGGGCGCGCGTTTGCCATTGCGGAGCGCAAGAAATTGGTCCCTCGGGCGCGAGCCAAACGGAAGCCTCGATTAAGCAAGTAGCCCGCATGAGCGAAGCGATATGCGGGGAACGCGTAGGAGATACCGACCCCGGATGTCGCTTCGCTCATCCGGGCTACGACTACCTCATAAAAAACTCTGCGGATCGACATCGACATCGAGCTTGATCGAGCCGTGCTTCTTCGGCGCCGCCGCAAGCCATTGGCGCAAATAGGCCGAGAGATCGAAATTGCGCGGCGCTTTGATGAGCAGCCGGAAGCGATGTCGCCCACGCACCAGGGCGAGCGGCGCTTCGGCGGGACCGAGGATTCGGACCTCGTCGTGGGTCGGCGCGGCGCGGGCGAGCGCGCGGGCGTGGGATTCCGTGTCGTGCTTGTCGGGGCCGGAGACGACGATGCTCGCAAGCCGGCCGAACGGCGGATAGTGGTCGCGCTCGCGGACTTCGATCTCGGCGTCGTAGAACGCCTCACGGTCCTGGGCGATCAGGGCGCGCATCACCGGATGCTCGGGCTGGTGCGTCTGCAAATAGCCGTGGCCGATGCCGGCGTCGCGGCCGGCGCGGCCGATCACCTGGTGCAAAAGCTGGAAGGTGCGTTCCGCCGCGCGCGGATCGCCGTTGCTCAGGCCCAAATCTGCATCGACGACGCCGACCAGATTGAGCATCGGGAAGTGATGGCCCTTGGCGACAAGCTGGGTGCCGATGACGATATCGAAACGGCCTTGGGCGACGTCGTCCAGTTCCTCGCGCAGCCGTTCGACCGAGACGACGAGATCGCTGGACAGCACCAGCACCCTCGCCTGCGGAAACAATTCGCGCACCTCTTCTTCCAGCCGTTCGACGCCCGGCCCGCAAGCCACAAAAGAGTTTGCTGCCTGGCATTTCGGGCACGCCGCCGGATGCGGCATGGCAAAACCGCAATGGTGGCAGACGAGGTGTTTGCGGAAACGGTGATCGACCAGCCAGGAGTCGCAGTTCGGGCAAGAAAAGCGGAAGCCGCAGGCGCGGCACAAGGTCAGCGGCGCATAGCCGCGGCGATTGAGGAACAATAGCGCCTGCTCGCGCCGCTCGATGGCGATCTGCATCGCGCCGGCCAGCACCGGCGAGATGAAGCGGCCGCGCGACGGCGGCGCCTGGCGCAGATCGATCGCCTCGACCGCCGGCTCAAGCTGGCCGCCGAAGCGTTCGGGCAGCGCCAGTTTCTGATAGCGCCCGCGCCGCGCATTGACGACCGTCTCCAGCGACGGCGTCGCCGACGACAGCACGATGGGAATGCGCGCGATGTGGCCGCGCACCACCGCCATGTCGCGGGCGTGATAATGCACGCCGTCCTCCTGCTTGTAGGCGGGATCGTGCTCCTCATCGACCACGATCAAGCCGAGATCGGCGTAAGGCAGAAACAATGCCGAGCGCGCGCCGACCACGACGGAGACTTCGCCGTCGGCGACCGCCCGCCAAGTTCGCGCGCGCTTGCGCGGGCTGAGCTCCGAATGCCATTCAGCCGGCCGCACGCCGAAGCGGGCGGCGAAGCGGTCGAGGAATTGCGCGGTGAGCGCGATTTCCGGCATCAGGATCAAACTCTGCCGGCCGGCGCGGATGGTGTCGGCCACCGCCTCGAAATACACTTCCGTCTTGCCGGAGCCGGTGACGCCGTCGAGCAAGGTCACGGAATAACCGCCCTTCGCCACGGTCGCCTTGAGCGCCGTCGCGGCAGCGCCTTGATCCGGCGTGAATTCCGATTGCACAAAATCCGGATCGGGCTTTTGCGCCACCGGCTCCGGCGGCAGCACCACGGTTTCGAGCGTGCCTTCGTCGACGAGACCATCGATCACGCCAACGCTGACGCCGGCCTCGCGCGCGGCGTCGCTCTTGCCGCGCACCATGCCGTCGGCGAAGAGCGCCAGCACGCGCTGGCGCGCCGGTGTCATGCGTTGCGGCGGGGCGCCGGCAAGCCGCACGCCGACCCGCTCGCGCTCGGCGCCCAGATGCTCGCCCATGCGCAGGCACATGCGCAGCACCATGCCCCGCGAGCTCACGGTGTAGTTCGCCACCCAATCGACGAAGCTGCGCAGCTCGGGGCGCAGCGGCGGCAGTTCGAGCTTTTGCTCGACGTCTTTCAACCGGTTGTCGAGCCGCGGATTGGGTTTTGGATTGTCCGCCCACACCACCGCGGTCGCCTCGCGGGCGCCGAGCGGCACGCAAACGATGTCGCCCGGAGCGAGCTCGAGCTCTTCCGGCACCCGGTAGGAATAGGCCCGATCGAGGGCGACCGGGAGGAGGACATCGACGACGCGTTTGGTCATGGCGGCATATTTGCCCGCTTAAATATGGACCACGGCCGATTCGGCAATTAAGGAAGCGGGAACGAAGGGGGTGCGATATATCCCGCCGTGTCAAGCGCACGACCAAAATCGCAAGAACTACCGGATTTCGTGGCGCCGAAGGTCGCCGCCGAGATCGAAAGCTGGCTGAGTTCTCTCGGCGCCGAACGGCGCATGTCGCCCAAGACGGTCGAAGCCTATCGGCGCGACGTACTGCAGTTCCTCATGTTTTTGGCCGAGCACCTCGGCGGCGCACCGTCGCTACGGGACCTCGCCGGTTTGGCGCCGGCCGACGTACGCGCCTTT
>Ga0210405_10001695_pt1 | contig 24403 bp, 23 predicted proteins | sample IncBWH11MmetaG_FD_155492 | JGI IMG/M metagenome (GOLD analysis project Ga0210405, IMG submission 155492) | Forest soil microbial communities from Barre Woods Harvard Forest LTER site, Petersham, Massachusetts, United States - Inc-BW-H-11-M | ecosystem: Environmental > Terrestrial > Soil >... | reverse complement strand
GCGATCGACATCCAGGCCCGCCTCTATGCCGACGGCTTGGCGAGGCGGTTCGGCTACCAGGCCGTCGTCGTCAACCGCGCCGGCGCCGGCACGCTGATCGGCGCCGAGACGGTCGCCAATGCCACGCCCGACGGTTACACGGTTTTGTTGACGAATTCCGCGCACGCCATCCTCGGCGCGATGAACCGCAATGTGCCGTTCGACCCGGTCGCCGATTTCGCCGGAATTTGCATGGTGGCGCAGGCGCCGACCATCGTCGCCGTTCCGCCGTCGCTCGGCGTCCACGATCTGCAGGGATTCGTCGCGCTGGCCAAAGCCAAGCCCGGCACCATCAATTACGGTTCGGCCGGCATCGGCACCGCGACGCATATTGCGGGCGCCTATTTTGCCTACAAGACCGGCACCGAACTGGTCCATGTCCCTTACACGGTCAGCCAGACCATTCTCACCGACATGCTGAGCGGCAATATCCAGGCGACCTTCGCGCCGCAAGCTTTCGTTTTGCCGATGCTTCAGGACGGGCGCCTGTTGGCGCTGGCCGTGGCCGACGACACGCCGGTGACCGATCCAGTCAAAATTCCGACCGCGCGCTCCGGCGGCGTCGATTACGTCAATACGACCTGGTACGGCTTCCTGGCGCCGGCGAAAACGCCGCGCGCCGTGCTGCAGGCCCTGCACGACGCCATCGTCGAAGTCGGCAAGGACCCGGACATCCAGACAAAAATCCGTCAGCAAGGTTTTGTGCCGGCCAATATCGGTCTTCAAGATTTCGACGCCCATATTCGCGGCGACATGGCGCGCCTGGCGCCGATCCTGGCAAAGCTCGGCGAGTCGAAATGATGCGGCGCATCAGGGCCGCAGATAGACGTAGCCCTGCGACTGCAGTTCGGCGAGCCGCACGACGCCGCCTTTGTCGGCGACGATGAAGCCCGGCAGCAGGTCCTTCAGCGTCACCTCCTGCGCCCGCATCGAGTGGATACAGGCATTGAGCTCAAGGCCGGACTTTTTCATCTCGTCGGTGCGTTTGGTCATGTCGGGCGTGGCGCCCGCCAAGTGAAATGCTTTCAGCGCCGGCCCGTGCACGACCAGCGCGATCGTCACTTTGTCCGGGCCACCCATGCCGTTGTAGTGGTTGCGGATGTTGCCCATCACGAAATCGACCTTGTCGAGATCGGACAGGTGATAGACGACCTTCGATTGATCCGGCGTCGCCGCCTCGGCGCGCGTGGTCAGGAGCGAAATGGGCATGATCGCGCAGGCAAGCTGCAGCAATGAGCGTCGTTCCATGGAGCTCTCCTTAGGTTTTGTATAATATATAGGGTCACTTGTGCCGCATCGCGGCCAGTTCCTTGCGGTCGGCGACCAGCGGCGTGCACTCGTCCAATTTGGTCCGGTCGAGCCGGAACACCTTGTCGTCGGCGCCGGCATTGAGCGCGGTGGTGGCCGACTCGTCGGGGTTCTTGCCCTTCCAGATGCGGATGCGGTCGATCGGCTTGACGATCAGTGACGCATCGTTGTTGGCGAGGCCGACGGTGACGCCGCCGCCGTCGCAATCGACGCCGCATGAAATGTCGACTCCGGCCGGAATGACCGTCTCGGCATTGTCCGGTACCTTCGTCACGGCGGCGTGGCCGCAATCGCCGCTGGAATCGAAATCGCCGGGGCGGTCGCGAAAGTTCACGCCGAGCCGGAACGAGTATTCCAGCACTTTGTCGTCGGGCACCATTTCGGCGGTGATGAGGAGCTTCATCACCGTCACCTTCTGCTTCGGGTGCTGGGCCATATGCGCGGCATCGTAGCGGCGGACGAAGCAAGCAAAACCCTTCGGCTGCGGCGCGCTGCCGGCAAACATGCGCTTGGCGAAGGCGACATCCGGGCCGTCGTCGGCCACCGCCGGGTTGCCGACAAAGCCCGTGGCCGCGGCCAACACGGCGGCGATCAGCATCATCGCGCGCATGGAAGGCATTCCGTCCTCACGCAGCAGTTGCGGTTGAGGCTTAGTCGCCACTGCAATGCCGCACGTTCATGGCCGCTTCGGGGCGTTCGGGCCGCCGCCGAACCGGTTGCCGCGCCGCGAACGCCGATGGACCAACCCGTTCCGGCAGGTAAGATATAGCCGGCGGCTGGCGACAAGCCGGCGGATGTTGGGAAACGCACATGGATGACCGGGCAAAAGTCGACTGCGTGGCCAATGCGCGGGCGCTGGCGCCGGTCATCGCCGCAGCGACGGCGCGCATCGAGGCAGACCGCGAACTGCCCGCCGACCTGGTCGACGCCCTGCACGAGGCCCGTCTTTGGCGCATGTTGCTGCCGCGGTCCTACGGCGGCGACGAGGTCTCGCCGGTCGACTACGTGCAGGCCATTGAGGAGATCGCCAAGGCCGATGCTTCGACCGCCTGGTGCATCGGCCAGACCTCGGTCTGCGGCACCATTAGCCGGAACATGAAGCCGGAAATCGCCGAAGAAATGTTCAAGAAAAATCCGCGCGGCGTGCTGGCCTGGGGCCCGACCAACAACGCCAAGGCGATTGCCGACAAGGGCGGTTATCGCGTCAACGGGGTGTGGCCGTTCGCCAGCGGCAGCAAACACGCCACCTGGCTTGCCGCGCACTGTTTCATCTACGAGGCCGACGGCCAGCAGCGCCGCGACGCGGGCGGCAAGCCGGTGCAGAAGACGTTCGTCGTGCCGCGCGAGCGTGCGACTTTCCAAGACGTGTGGCACGTGATGGGACTCAAGGGTACCGGCAGCAACACCTACACGCTGACCGACGTCTTGGTGCCGGAGGATTACGCCGTCGATTACCACGCGCTCGATCCGGCGCAGCGCCGCGAGCACGGCCCGCTGTACAAATTCACCATCTATCAGCTGTTCGGTTCGAGCTTTCCGGCGATCGCGCTCGGCATCGCGCGCACCATGCTGGACGATTTTTGCGCGCTGGCGCAGGGCAAGACGCCCCAGGGCCAGACCTCGGTATTGCGCGACAGTGCCGTGGTGCAATCGCAGGTCGGCGTCATGCAGTCGCAGCTCGCCGCCGCGCGCGCGTTTTTCCTCGAAGCCTGGCGAGAGATCTGGCAGGGCGCGCAAACCGGCACGCCGACGATGGAGCAGCGCATCCGGCTGCGCATGGCCTCGATCAATTTGAGCCAGACCGCGGTGCACGTCGTCGAGCAGACGTATCTGGCCGCCGGCGCCACGGCGATCTTCGAGGCCAATCCGTTCGAGCGCCGGTTCCGCGACATGCATGCGGTGTCGCAACAGGCGCAGTCGCAATTCTCGATCTACGAGGCGATCGGCCGGCACTTCCTCGGCCTGCCGCACGGCTCGCGGCTGGTGTAGCGCATGATCCCGAAAAGTGGACACCGGTTTTCGGATAAGATCATGCACAAACTAAGATCCTGGAACTTGAGGCGTGAGTCATGTTTTTTGAAGAGCGTGTTGCCGAACTGACGCGCAAAATGCTGCGCAAAAAGCTCTACGTCGTGCTGTCGAAGCCCGTGGTGGCGCCGAACAAATTGCAGCCGTTCCTCTCCGCGCATCTCGAATACATGATCGGCCTGGAAAAGCGCGGCCATGTCTTTGCCTCCGGCCCGCTGGCCGACGGCGCAGGTCCGCCGACCGGCGCCGGGCTCACTGTGCTCCGTGCCAAGGACTTGAACGAGGCGCGTGCGTTGGCCGAGGGCGATCCGTTCTTCGTCAACGGCTTGCGCACCTTCGAGCTCAAGGAATGGACCGTCATGGAAGGCACGCTGGGCGTGCGGGTCAATCTGTCCGATCAGACCATCGAAGTGACATAAGAAAAGACACCCAGAGGAAGCGTCAAATGGAGACCATCGGCTTTGTCGGAGTCGGCAAGATCGGCCTGCCGATCGCGGAAAATCTCATCAAAAGCGGCTACCGCGTGGTCGGGTTTCGCCGCTCCTCGCTCGCCGAATTCGAAAAGATCGGCGGCGTGCCGGCGCGGTCGGCGGCCGACGTCGGCGCGCAGGCGGATATCGTGTTCTCGTGCCTGCCCTCGACCGCGGCGCTCGACGACGCCATGCAGGGCCCGACAGGACTCGTGCAATCGGCAAAGCCCGGGCAGATCGTCATCGAGCTCGGCTCGCATCCGGTGCCGGACAAGAAGCGCCAGATCGCGCCATTGCAGCGCAAGGGCGCGAAATTCATCGACGGCGAAGTCTCCGGCACGCCCGGCATGGTCGCGGCGAAGAAGGGCGTCATCTATCTTGCCGGCGATGCCGAGGCCTGCAAGCAGGCGGAGCGGGTCGTCGCCGCCTTTGCCGATTCCTGCCTCTATTTCGGCGAGTTCGGCGCCGCGAGCCGGGTCAAGCTGGTCAACAATCTGTTGGTCGCGATCAATATCGCGGCGACTGCGGAAGCCATGGCGCTCGGGCTCAAGGCCGGCGTCGACTTGCCTTTGATGATCAAAGCGATCGCCACCGGCTCCGGCGGCTCGACACAGTTCGGCATCCGCGCGCCGTGGATGGCGGAGCGCCGCTTTCAGCCGGTGCAGGGTCCGGTGCCGGCGTTGCAGCATTATTTCGATCTGATCGGAGATTTCGCCGACAATGTCGGCGTGGCGACGCCGATTCTCGACAGCGTGATCCCGCTCTACGAGCGCTTCATGGCGATGGGTTTTGGCGGCGACGACGTCGCCAGAATGGTCGACGTGATCGGCGCCATGCCGCGCGAGAAGAAATGAATTCCCTCCCCCCTTGTGGGGGAGGGTAGGGTGGGGGGTCGGGAGGGAGTGCGCGAGCGTCGACGCATTCGCATGACTTCACCACCCCACCCCAACCCCTCCCCACAAGGGGGAGGGGCTAAGAAAAGGAGACACCGCATGATCCGCATCAAGAAAATCGCTCACGCTAGCTACGAAGTGCCCGACGTCGAGCAGCAGGCCGACTATTACAGCAACATCCTCGGCATGACGGTCGCGGCCAAGGAGAAGGACGCCACCTTCCTCGCCAATACGGTCGATCATCACTCGGTGGTCTTGCGCAAGGGTACGCAGGCCGGATGCGTACGCGTCGGCTTTCAGCTCGGCGAGGCCGACGATCTCGACGCTTTCGAGAAACAGGTGCAGGGCCACGGCGTCAAGACCGCGCGCAAGAAGGATCCGGAGCCGTCGATCGGCGACGTGCTCACTTTCGAAGATCCCAAGGGCACGGTGATGGAGGTGTTCAAGCGCGCCGACTTTACGCACCAGAAATTCCAGGCCAAGGGCATCGTGCCGCACAAGCTCGGTCACGTCGCCTTCCACGTCACCGACGTCAAGCACACCACGAAATTCTATTGCGACGTGCTCGGCTTTCGCGAATCCGACTGGATGGGCGATTTCTTCTCGTTCCTGCGCTGCGGGCCCGACCACCACACCATCAATCTGATGCAGACCGGATCGAACCGGCATTTCCACACCGCGTTCGAATTGCGCGACTGGGCCCACATCCAGTCGGCGTGCGATTTCCTGTCGGTCAACGGCTACAAGCTTTTATGGGGGCCCGGCCGCCACGGCATCGGCCACAATCTTTTCACTTATCATCGCAGCCCGGCCGGCCTGATCACCGAACTGTTCGCCGAGCTCGACCGCATGAACGAGGAGCTCGGCTATTTCGAGCCGCGGCCGTGGCACCGCGACAATCCGCAGCGCCCGAAAGTATGGGCCAAGGACCCCTCGGCCGCCAATCTCTGGGGCATCATGCCGGGCGACGAGATGCATCACTGACGTATTCTCTCGCGGATGAACCGCCGGCGACAGCGCGGCGACAGATGCCGATAGAGCGCGATCGCGGAGGATGACGATTGCGCTGCCTCTACGACGATTGAGTGCCAACGCCCGGACGGATCGCCGGCCGTTTATATTTCTCTTTCACGGCGGCGATCTTCTCCAGCATCGTCTTGAGCGCGTCGATCGCCGCGGTCTCGTCGGCGGTCAGCGGCTGGCGCGGATGGAAGTGCTCGATCAGCACGATCAACGCGTCGCCGATGCGGCCGAGCTGCTTGCCGTAGGTGGCGACGTCGGACAGCACCTCTTCCTCGACCTTGGGCTCGCTCGACTGGCCGAGATTGATGTTGACCAGGCCGAACTGGCCGCCGGTCATGAACGCCGTGAACGGATTGATCGATTGCACGACGTCGCCAGACAGCGGCAGCTTGAAGGTGGGCATGGGCGGCTCCTTCCTCGTATCGGGTCAAGACACGCGCAGGGGTTCACCGGCCGGGCGATTGTACCTGTGGTAGAGCGGCCTGTGTAGGATGTGCCGGCTAATATGTTCCAAAAGGATCGAGTGGCGGCCTTGATCGCTTGGATGCTCGTTTGTTCGTGTTGATGATCTTGTCAAGGACGGCGCGAAGCGCCGCCGCCTCCGGCGGTCTTCGATCCTTGACAAGATCATCAACACGAACACAGTGCGGTCCAAGCGATCAAGGCCGCTTCTAGGCCATTACAGCTGGAAACACGACATGCGCACCATTACTCTTGAAGAACACTTCGCGCCGCCCGGATTTCTCGACGGCGCCGGGCGTCAGCTGCGAGACAACATCGCCAAGACCGGCGCCCGCGGCGCCAAGATTCTCGAACAGCTTGTCGAGATCGACGACAAGCGGATCGCCGACATGGATGCGGCCGGCATCGACATGCAGGTGCTGTCGATCAACGCTCCGGGCACCGAGCAATTGGACGCGGCGGAAGCCGTGACCTTGGCCCGCGACGCCAATGAATTTCTCGCCGCCGCGGTGAAGAAGCATCCAAAACGCTTCGCCGGGCTTGCCGCGCTGCCGACCATGGTGCCGGACAAGGCCGCCGTGGAGCTGGAGCGCTGCGTGCGCGAGCTCGGCTTTCGCGGCGCGCTGATCAACGGCCACATCGGCGGCCGCTACATGGACGACAAATTCTTCTGGCCGATTTTTGAGCGCGCCGAGGCGCTCAACGTGCCGATCTACCTGCACCCGACGCGGCCGCCGCAGGCCGTGGTCGAGGCGCAATACTCGGGCTTCTCGCCGGAAGTGAGCTGGGTGTTCGCGACCTCGGGCTGGGGCTGGCACATCGAGACCGCCATTCACGTTCTCCGCTTAATCCTCGGCGGCGTGTTCGACCGCTATCCGAAGCTGCAGATCGTGGTCGGGCATTTGAGCGAAGGCCTGTCCTTCATGCTGCCGCGGCTCGACCGCAATTTTCAGCCGCCGCTGACCAAGCTGCAGCGTACGCTCGGCGACTACCTGCGCCAGAACGTGCACTACACCTTCGGCGGCTTCAATTTCCCGGCGACCTTCTTAGGGCTGCTGCTCGAAGTCGGCGCCGAGCGCATCATGTTCTCGGTCGATCATCCCTACGGCTCGATGGCGCAAGCCCGCGCCTTCCTGGAGCAAATCCCGGTCAGCGCCGCGGACAAGGAGCGGATTGCGCACGGCAACGCGGAGAAGCTGTTCGGGCTGTAGCCCGGATGGAGCGGAGCGAAATCCGGGGTAGACTGCGAGGCGGGACCACTGCATCCCGGATTGCGCTCCGCTCCGTCCGGGCTACGCTTGCTTTTTGCTGCCGTTCGTGGCGCCGGATTGGACGGCGACACCGCTTGTGGCCGCCGGAGCGCGGCGTGCTTCAACAAACCAATCCCAAATTTCGGGCGTTCCAGGAAAATAGCCGTAATCAAAATCCTTGGCATAGTTCCAAGGATAAAGCACTTTCTGAAGCTTGCCGATCACTTCCAGCCCGGCTGCATGAAACTCCCGTGCGATCGAATCGGGCGTATGGAAACATTGGCTATGTACGCCGTCGTCCGCATAGGTAAGATCGTCAACGTTCATTTTCTTCGATCTTTGGAATGCTTCGATGCACTTTTGAACATAGGCTTCGTCGCTGGATCGGTGTCGGTATATCTTCTCCCAACGGCTCAGCAGATATTGGCACGTGTCGAACGAAGGCAAAATCGCCAAAAGCAGGCCATCATCGGCCAGGTTGTCCTTTATCTTCCCTAAGATGGTTACGACGTCGGCCCGTTTGCGAGGCAGAATGGAGTTGGACGCCAATATCAGATCGAACTTTTGCGTGGCCTCGTACGTTCGCATGTCCTTCTTAATTGGTATGAAATCGATCCCAAGTTCCATAGCCTTTTTTTGGGCTATTTCCAGAGCCGTTTGACTGAAATCAAGGCCGTGAATCTCCGTTACCTTGTCGACGAGCGATTCAAGAATGGTTCCCGGACCGCAACCGAGGTCCAGAATTCTCTTTTTTCGTAATTCGTCAGCGCTGTATCGATCGAAGGTATTCAGCAGCAGATTGCGCGACTTGTTGCCCTGTGAATCGCGCTTGACCATCGCTGGCGCCCACGGCCCGATGATGCAATCGTGATAGTTCGGGCTGACTGCGTTCCAATCGATCCCATCCGAATAGACATCCGAATCGGATTGTATCGGCTCATTCGTCGCTCGCGGCAGGGCGGGGTTCCTAAACATCGTCAGCGGCTCGTTTCTGGCCCGATTGTATACGCGCCAGAACTCGGCGTCCGAAAACATGTACGGGTTGTTGTCGAGCCAGTCCCTGTGCAAAGCAGCGGCCCAGTAAACGATTGCGCTATAAGGATTGGATTTATACAAACCACGCGTGACAATGTACTCGATGAGCGACCATACCTCATAGCAAAATGCGCTGTATGTGCCCAGCTCGTCGAGCTCGTCCAAGTACTGGGAGGTGAATTTTACATCCATAAATTTCGGGTGGTTTATGCAAGTTTCCATCAATGCGTTCCACACGGTGCTGACGTACTGCTGACGCGCGTTGATGATTTGCGCTCGACTGAACCAAAGAGCGCCCAACGAGATGATAATAGCGACAGGTCCGGTATAATTGAGCCATGTCGGTGCTTGATGGGCCGTCAAGGCTTCGAGTATCGTCGCCAGTCGGTCGTCCATTGTCATGTCGGGTCCCCAAGACGATTAACACAAGCGGCCTTCGTCGCATCGGTTCCGAGTTGGCTTTTCCGAAAAGAAAAGTAGGCGGCCGATACTGGGTCCATCAAACTATCCGCTTCCCTCGTTGCTCGATGCAATATGGCTCGTGGGAGCTCTGCTTTTGAAATGGCAGTGCGGCGGACTGCCAGCTATGCTAGTCGATCCTCGGCTTCGGTCCCGCACTGCAAGTTATACTGTCCGGATCGCGGCGTCAGTCGGATTATAGCTTAAATTTCCGTCATAGAAACCATAGACAGACGCTCACAGAGATCAAATCCATGAACGCCCCCCTCTCCACCCACCCAACGCCCCCCTACAAGCACACCCCGCTCTTCCCGCTCGGCAAAGACCCATCGCCTTACCGCAAAATCGCCGACGGCGTGCGCGTCGAGCGTGTCCTGGGCGAGGAGGTACTGGTCGTGCCGCGCGAGGCGCTCCGCGCGCTGGCCGAAGCTGCCTTCACCGACATCAATCATCTGCTCCGCCCCGCGCATCTCGCTTCGCTCAAGCACATCGTCGAGGATCCCGAAGCGTCGGACAACGACAAATTCGTCGCCTACGACTTCCTCAAGAACGCCAACATCGCCGCCGGCGGCGTGTTGCCGATGTGCCAGGATACCGGCACCGCCATCATCATGGGCAAGAAGGGCCGGCTGATCTGGACCGACGGCGACGACGAGGCGGCCTTGGCCGAGGGAGCGCGCGACGCGTATCTCAAGCGCAATCTGCGCTATTCGCAGCTGGCGCCGATTTCCATGTTCGAGGAGAAGAACACGCGCTCGAACATGCCCGCGCAGGTGGAGCTCTACGCCGAGAGCGCCGGCGAGGCCGATGCGGCGTACAAGTTTTTGTTCATCGCCAAGGGCGGCGGCTCGGCCAACAAGGCGTTTTTGTTCCAGGCGACGCCGTCGATCCTGACCCGCGAGCGCATGCTCGCCTTCCTGAAAGAAAAAGTGCTCACGCTCGGCACCGCGGCCTGCCCGCCGTACCATCTTGCCATCGTCATCGGCGGCACCTCGGCCGAATTGACGATGAAAACGGTCAAGCTCGCCTCCTGCAAATATTACGATGCGCTGCCCGATCACGGCTCCGAAGACGGCCATGCTTTCCGCGACAAGGAGATGGAGCAGGAAATCCAGAGTATGACGCAGTCGCTCGGCGTCGGCGCGCAGTTCGGCGGCAAATATTTCTGCCATGACGTGCGCGTCATCCGCCTGCCGCGCCACGGCGCCTCGCTGCCGATCGGGCTCGGCGTGTCGTGCTCGGCCGACCGCCAGGCGCTTGGCAAGATCACCAAGGACGGCGTGTTCCTGGAAGAGCTTGAGCACAATCCGGCGAAATATCTGCCCGAGGTCGACACCTCAAAGCTCGGCGGCGAGGTGGTGCAGATCGACCTCAACAAGCCGATGAAGGAGATTCTCGCGCAGCTCAGCAAACATCCGATCAAGACGCGGCTGTCGCTGTCCGGCCCGATGATCGTGGCGCGCGATCTGGCCCATGCCAAGCTGCGCGAGCGTTTGGAGAAAGGGCAGGGTCTGCCGGATTATTTCAAGAACCATCCGGTCTATTACGCGGGTCCGGCAAAAACGCCGGAAGGCTACGCCTCGGGCGCGTTCGGGCCGACCACGGCCGGCCGCATGGACTCTTTCGTTGAGGATTTCCAGTCAGCCGGCGGCTCCATGGTGATGCTGGCCAAGGGCAATCGCGCCGCGGTCGTGCGCGACGCCTGCAAGAAACATGGCGGCTTCTATCTGGCCTCGATCGGCGGCGCGGCGGCCAACCTCGCCGAGCATTGCATCAAGAAGGTCGAAACCCTGGAATATCCCGAGCTCGGCATGGAAGCGATCTGGCGCATCGAGGTGGTCGATTTCCCCGCCTTCGTCGTCATCGACGACAAGGGCAACGACTTTTTCAAGGAATTGAACCTGGGGTAAACGACGCGTTGCCGCGCGCAAATAAAAGTGTGACATAGCGGTGACGCAAAAAGCCCCCGGTCGAAACCGGAGGCTTTGGTTGCGAAACGGCAACGAAATTTACTTCATCGCGGTCGAAACCGACGAGAAGGTGGTGTTCAAGTTGGTGCCGAGAGCCTGGACGGTAGCGATGATCGCAACCGCAATGCCGGCCGCGATGAGGCCGTATTCGATGGCGGTGGCGCCTGTGTCGTCCGCGAAAAAACGCATAACAAGCGTCGTCATATGGATGTCCTCCGTGCTGACGGGGCATTTGTAGCGACGGCGGGTTGTGGCGAGTTTAACCTCTTCGATTGAACTTTCATCAAAAACCGTGATGGAGAAGCGAGGCCAGATATGTCGCAGCCTGCTACTGCCCGAGGCCCGCTGGTCTGGCGCGACATGGACCAAAAGGCGCTCGACGACGCCTACGACCAGGACGTTTATGCGCCGAACCGCCCGTTGATCGTCACCCGCCGCATTGCCGCGAGCGAACGGACGCGGGCGATCCTGGGGCCGCCGCAGCGCGTCGCCTACGGGCCGAGTGAATACGAAGGCCTCGACATATTCCGCGCCGCAGCGGCTAACGCGCCAATCAACGTGTTCGTCCATGGCGGCGCCTGGCGCCGCAACAAGGCGGCCGATTATGCCTTGCAGGCCGAGCCTTTGGTGCATGCCGGCGCGCATGCCGTCATCATCGATTTCATCAATGTCGAGCAGGCGGGCGGCGATCTTTTGCCGATGTACGAGCAGGTGCGCCGCGCGCTGGCCTGGACGTGGCGCAACGCTGCAAGTTTTGGCGGCGATCGCGAGCGGTTTTACATTTCGGCGCATTCGTCAGGCTCGCATCTTGCGGCTTGCTTACTGACCGACGGCTGGCGCGAGGAGGATTTACCGAAAAATTTCTGCAAAGGCGCGCTGTTGCTCAGCGGCATGTACGACCTCGAACCGGTGCGGCGCTCGAAACGCTCGTCCTACGTCGCGTTCACCGACGCGATGGTGGAGAAGCTCAGCTCGCAGCGCCATCTCGACGGCCTGCACACGCCGCTCGTTCTGGCCTACGGCACCTGCGAGACGCCGGAATTCCAGCGCCAGACCAAGGATGTCTTCGCGGCGGTGCAGGCTTTGGGAAAACCCGCCGACCTGATCGTCGGCGAAGCGTACAACCATTTCGAGCTTCTGGAGACTCTGGCGAACCCCTACGGTCTCACCGGCCGCGCCATGCTGCGGCAGATGGGTCTCGCCTGAACTTGCCTCTCTGCGCATGCGAAGAGAGGACGATGAGAGGCGTGTTTGCCTCTCATCTGAACGAGAAAGGCGCACGCGGTCATGCCGCGTTTGCTACCGGTGCCGCTTTGAGCGCGCCCAATAGGGCAGGACCTTTTTGATTGATCATAGTCAGGAGCGTTGCTTGGCTAGTGCGATCGGCTGCCGCGCCAGACCCCGGGAACACGATCGTAATTACACCAGGCCCCATTCCTGCGTTAATCACCTGCCCGTTGTTCTTGATGCGCTCCTGACCCAATTGCCGCAGCAATTCGATTGAACCTTCGCCTAGCTTATTTTTCGGGCCATAGTCCCCGAACACGGCATATGCGAGGAATTGCTTGTAAAAGACGGCGGCATAATCGCCGAGCGAGATGCCGAATTGTGCCGCCCATGTGGTCGGCAAGGGCAGCACGAAGTAAGGCGCCTCGTTTGCATTCAGGGCATCCCCGTTGGGACATTCCAGGCTGGTGCTTGCCTGCCAATCAGGATCGCCTTGATCCCCGCCGCCAGGCCAGCCGTCCGTGTCCAATTCGAGATTCGAATCGAGATAAAGTTCGCCCGATTGTAGCCGGGCGAGCAGTCGTGGCGGATTGACGAAGGAATTTGAAATCACCGTCGCCTGTTGCAGCTGATCCACGATTGATCCGAGATTCTGCAGTGTTGCGGGGTCCGGCCGGTACGTCTGCAAGCCCGCTTGGCCGCTTGTCGACACAGCTGCGGTGGCATGGAGGTTGACGATAAGGCGGCTGGGCGCCGCATCTGCCGCAACGGTGGTTCCGGGAGTGAAAAATTCCGTCGGAAATTTTTCCTGGAGTTTCTTATCGATCGCATCAGCGATGGTATCGATCGGAGCGGACGGGTCGATTTGCAGCGCGGTAAGTGCCGCCCGCGCCCGCGGGCCGATCACGCCATCCAGGTCGCCAATATTCTGGCCGAGCCGGATCAAGCCCGACTGGATATAGCCCGCCAAAACGTTGTCGCCCAACGCATCGACTTTTTGACCGATTGATATAATCGCGCTCGCCGCCATCGCCGTGTAGGGGCTTGCGAAGTTGTCGCCGTTGCGCGCCACATAATAATCGTAGACGAGTTGATGACTGCCGCGGCAGTCGAAGTGCCAAGCCTCGTTGAGGCCGATATCTGGTCGATTGATAATGGGCTTTAAACCAAAGGTGGCGGCTATCGGCCAAAACGCCGTTAGACCTATTTTCTTGATGAGCTTGAGTTCGAGATCAAAGGCCCGCCCGGCTTCGTGCATGCTGCCGCCGGGCGGCGGGCTATACGCTGACTTCTTGCCGCTCACATAGTCGGCGTGAGCTTGAAACTGCATCTCATATGAACGAAACAGATCGCTCAACACTAGATCGGAATTGAGAGATCTAAGACGCGACTTCAGAGCGAAAATAGCCGCATACATATCCGGTGTGCATTTCGCCATCCGGTCGGGCAACAAGCCGTTGTAGATGGAGTCGATCTTAATCGGTTTCAGTGGTGTAAACATGGTGACGCCCCTAAAGCTTGATCGATGTTACGGCCATGACCTCGAACTCGCGGAACTACGGTCCGGGTATCGCCGGGCCTTGCCTTGCACAGGTCGATGGAAATTGCAGCAGCGCGTAGTTTGGTTCGAGCTCAGCATGCAATGCGCCTGTGCCGGTTGACTGACAATTCAACCAAAACTTGTTGCAATTGGCAATGCGCCTACAGATCGTCCGCTCTCGACGCCGCATTGCCGTATTCGCGGCCAAAGACGTCTAGACAGGCAGTGCCGGGCCAGGCGCAAATGCCGTGGTAGCCACGGAATTCTTGCAAAAGCCAAGCTATCACCGTTCTGGGCATGGGGCCGGGCGCAAGGCTTGCCTGCATTGCGTGCTGGTGGCCGTGCGTATGGACGTAGTTATGGCCATCGCTGCGGCCGTGGTGGTGCGCGCCACCACGTCGCCATCTGTCTTGTGCTAGACTTGGCGTCCGACCGGAAGGCCCCAAACGATCTACACCACGATTCGGGAGGCGACGATGACCGACGTGAAATGGATGATCAGGGCGCGCGAATTCGTCAATTGCAACTGCGCTTATGGCTGCCCCTGTCAGTTCAACGCGTTGCCGACCCACGGCGATTGCCAGGCCGTGGCCGGCATGCAGATCGACCAGGGCTATCATGGCGACACCCGGCTCGACGGCATCCGGTTCGTCGGCATCTTCCGCTGGCCGGGCGCCATTCATGAGGGCAAGGGTGAAGCGGCGGTCGTCATCGACGAACGGGCGAGTGAGGCGCAACGCAGCGCGCTCCTACGAATCCTCAGCGGCCAGGATACCGAGCCCGGCGCCACCATCTTTCAGGTGTTCTCAACGACGCTTGAGAAGTTTCACCCGCCGATTTTCGCCGCCATCGACCTCGACGTCGACATCGACGCCCGCAAGGGCCGGCTGGTGGTGCGCGGCGTCACCGAAGGCCGCGGCGAGCCGATCAAGAATCCGATCACCGGCGCGGAGTATCGCGTCCGCATCGATATCCCGGATGGATTCGAATATTCGCTGGCCGAGATGGGGCGCGGCTGGACTACCGTAACGCAGCCGATGGCGATCAAGCTCGCCGATTCCTACGCGCAATTCGCCCACGTCAATCTCTGCCAGAGCGGCATGGTCAAATAAACAACCCCATGAGCGATACTGCGCTCGAAGCCGTGTTGCGACGCGATCGCGCCGTTGTCATCGTTGCGCTCGCCGTCATCACCGCGTTGGCCTGGGCCGATCTGATTTGGCTCGCCGACGACATGGCGATGGGCGGCATGGACATGGCCGGCTATCGCATGATCCCGGCCGGCCGCGGCCTGATGATGCCGGCGGACGCGCCGTGGCAGCCGATCGAGTTCGGCTATGTCTTCGCCATGTGGGCCGTGATGATGATCGGCATGATGATGCCGTCGGCCGCGCCGATGATTCTGATCTATGCGCGCGTCGGGCGCCAGGCGGCGGTGCAGGGCAAGCCATTTGCGGGAAGCGCCTGGTTCGCCGGCGGCTATCTTCTCGCCTGGACCGCCTTCTCGCTGGTCGCGACCTCGGCGCAATGGGCGCTCGAGCGCGCGACGCTGCTGACGCCGATGATGGAGAGCGCCAGCAACCGGCTCGGCGGCGCGGTGCTGATCCTGGCCGGCGTCTATCAATGGGCGCCGCTCAAGGACGCTTGCCTGTCTCGCTGCCGGTCGCCGCTGCTTTTTATCCAGCAGCATGGCGGTTTTCGCCGCGAGCCGCCTGGCGCGCTGACGCTGGGCTTTCGGCACGGTATCTACTGCATCGGCTGCTGCTGGGCGTTGATGGCGCTGCTGTTCGTCGGCGGCGTCATGAATCTCTTTTGGATCGCCACGCTGGCGATCCTCGTCCTGTTTGAAAAGGTCGTGCCATTCGGGCGCGTCGTCGCGCGCGCCGCAGGTCTCGTCTTCATCGCCGGCGGTGTATGGCTAATGCTGCAAAACTCCTGACTGCGAAACAGAGAAAGGCCCAGCGAATGACCACAAAGGCGATCCCCGTGCTCGCGATTGTCGGAGCACTGGCGATGACGGCGGCGAGCGATCGGATCATGGCGCAGAACGCCCCAGCCAAGGCCGGCACGACGCTGATCACGCTTGGCACAGCCGGCGGCCCATTGCCGCGTCCGGACCGGGCGCAATCCTCCAACCTGTTGATCGTCAACGGCACGCTCTATTTGATCGATGCCGGCGGCGGCGTCACCGGCCGTATCGTGCAATCCGGCAACAACTTCCGCAAAGTCGGCAAAATTTTCATCACCCATGTGCACAGCGACCACACCGCCGGTCTCGCGACCCTGTTGGTGTCGCAATGGGAGCAGCAAGCCGAGCCGACCGATATTTACGGCGGTGGCGTCGAGGCGCTGGTCAAAGGCGCAATCGATTATCTCACGCCGAACGCCGAGATCCGCTGGGCCGAAGGCAAGAAGCGGCCGATGACGGAAACCTTTCACGCTCACGATGTCGAGCCCGGGCTAGTCTACCAGGACGCGAACGTAAAGGTCATGGCGGTCGAGAACACGCATTTTCATTTCCAGCCCGGCACGCCGCCCTACGGCAAATACAAATCTTATTCCTATCGCTTCGAGACGCCGGACAGGGTCGTGTTCTTTACCGGCGACACCGGGCCTTCCGACGCCGTGGTCGAATTGGCAAAAGGTGCCGATCTCTACGTGACAGAAACGACGTCACCGCAAGACGTTATCGAGAACTATAAAAAGAACGACATTTGGCAGGCCAAGACTCCCGCCGAGCAGGAAGGCTTCCTGCGCCACATGCACGAGGAGCACGTGACGCCGGAGGACATCGGCAAGATGGCGGCAAAGGCCGGCGTCAAGGCCGTGGTCATGTCGCACATCGGACCAACGATTGATCCCAAGGACGACTATCAGCGCTACGTCGATGAAGCGAAGAAATATTATGCGGGGCCGATCACGCTCGCCAAAGACCTGATGAAATTCTGACGTTCTCCCCGCGGCGTGGCGGAGAAGAAGTCACCCGGCTTTGTGGCGGCGGGGACCGTGACTGTGTCCGTGCCCATGCTCATGGCTGTGGCTCGCGCCGCGGCCGTGGCTGTGGGCGCCGTCGGCCGGCAGATAGACGACGTGGCCGTGGCGCACGCCGCGCTCGGAAATGATGCGGTCGGCGAATTGCTGCACGTCGGCGCCGCGGCCCTTGAGCACGGTGACTTCCATGCAGCTTTCGTGGTCGAGGTGCACGTGCAGCGTCGCCTGCGCCAGATCGTGGCGATCGTGAAAGTCGCGGGTCAGGCGCTTGGGCAATTCGCGCGCCTCGTGGTCGTAAAGGTAGACCAGCGCCGCCACGCAGGGCCGCGTGCCGCCGACCTCGGTCGCCGCTTGTTGCAGGCCGGAGCGGGCCAGATCGCGGATCGCCTCGGAGCGGTTGGCATAGCCGCGCGCTTTCATGAAGCGGTCGAGCTCGGCATCAAGCTCGTCGTCGATGGTGATGGTCACGCGCTGCATCGCTCTCTCCCAGATCACGGTGGCGTATCCTAGCACTGATGGACAAGGCCGGCAGCGGCCGATAGCCTTCGCCGCCTAGACCATGATCCAATTCAATTAAATCGGATCATGGTCTAGAATCTTCCTTTGAGCATGATCTTATCCGAAAACCGGTATCCACTTTCGGGATCGTGCTCTAAATCGGCAACAACGGTCCGGCAATGACGGAACAGCCCCGCAGCGACATCTACGGCAGCCGCGCCCGCATCGGCTACACCTCGCCGCCGCTCACCACCGAAGTCTTCCCTTATGAGTTCTACCAGATCGTGCCGAAAGGCGTGACGCTTGTGGTCACCTCGCTTGCCATCGTGGTGCGCAGCAAGGCCGAGGTCGACCAGTCCTACGACATCAGCATGCGCGCGGCGCGCGAAATGGCGGCGGCAGGCTGCGACATCGTCGTGCTCGGCGGCGTACCGATCAATCTGTCGCGCGGCGCCGCCAACGCCGAAGAGATCATCCGCGATCTCGAAACCGAGCTGAAGGTCAAGGTTTCCACCAGCACGTCGGCGCAAGCCGCGGCGGCGAAAGCGCTCGGCTGCAAGAAGGTCGTGGTCTGCCAACCCTATGAGAAAACCGAAACCGACCGCATCGCCAGCTACGCCAAGCATTTTGGCTGCGAGGTGTTGGGCGCGACCGGCTGGGGCTCAGCCTTCAACCAGATCGGCCGCATCCCGCGCCATGCCGCCATCGACATGGGCCGCGCGCTGATGCGGCAGCATCCCGATGCCGACTCGATATTTTTCCCGTCGCCGCATTGGCCGACCGCCGGCGCGCTCGACGTGCTGGAGCGCGAGTTCGGCGTCAATTGCATGGCCGCACACCAGGCGATCGTCTGGGACGCGCTGCGCCGCTGCGGTATCAAGGACCGTATCGAAGGTTTCGGGAGGTTGTTCCGGGAGTTCTAGGGGGAGACGACAATGCAAAGGAAAAACATCTTTGCCGCAGCGCTAGCCGGGTGCTTGGTCGTCGGTGTGTTGACGTCGGTAACGGCGCAACAGCCGGCGGCGGTCGGACCGCCGCCGCAGCCGCTACAAATCAAGGCCGGCATTTCCGATCCGGTGAACACCGTGCTCGCCTGGTACATGGCACGCGCCGCCGGCCTCTACGCCGCGCAAGGGCTCAACGTCGAAATCCTCAACATGAACGGCGGCAGCCGCGGCGCCGAGGAGTTGCAGGCGGCGCGCATCGACGTCATGCATGTCGGTCTGTCGTCGGTCGTCAAGGTCAATCAGGCCGGCGGCAATCTGCGCGTCATCGGCTCGCTGTCAAACGTCATCCGCTTCACGTTTTTCTCGGCGCCCGGCGTCAAGACCGCGGCGGACCTCAAAGGTGGGATCGTTGGCGTCAGCACGTTCGGCTCGGAAAGCGATTCGACGGTAACGCTCGCCTTGCGGAAGCTCGGGCTGACCCGCGACGACATCACCGTCAAGGAATATGGCGGCAGCATGAAGCGGCTCGAAGCGGTGAAGTCGGGTGAGATCAAGGCCACCGCGATCAACGAGCCGATCGCGTCGCTGGCGCGCGAGCAGGGCGTCAACGTGCTGGTCGATCTGGTGCCGGATCAGATCCCGTGGCTGTTCAGCGGGGTCGTGGTGCGCAAGGACGACATCGGCGCGCGCCGCGACCTGCTGACGCGCTTTCTCAAAGCCAGCATCGAAGGCAATTACATCGCGCTCACCGACGCCAAGCGCGCCAAGGAGGTGCTGGCGAAGGAGCTCAAGATCACCAGCCCGAAAATCCTCGACATCACCTACAACGATTTCAAGCAGCAATCGCCGCAGAACCTCGAACCGTCGGTAGAGGGCGCGCAGAACATCCTCAAGCTGTTTCCCAATGTCAGCCAGAAGATCGGCGATTACATCGACGTGAGCCTGCTCGACGGCTTGAAGAACGACGGCTTCTTCGCGGCGATGGCGAAGAAATACGGCCTGCAAAACCCGTGACGTGAACGCGCGATGGATCCCTCCGGCACGCAAGCGGTGGTCGACTGGCTGATGGACGGCGCGCGGTCGACGCCGCTGGCGCAAGAGGTTTTGAGCGAAATCTGCCAGCGCTTGACCGCCTGCGGCCTGCCGCTGTGGCGGGCCGTCGTGTTCGTGCGCACCTTGCATCCGCAGATCGTCGGCCGCCGTTTCGTCTGGCGGCCGGACACCGGGACGGTCGTCACCGACGGCAGTTTCGATCTGTTGGATCGCGACGTTTTTCGCAACAGCCCGATGACGCATGTTGCCGCGACCGGCGAAGCGTTTCGCCGCCGGCTCGCCGATGCCGATTGCCCGCTGGATTATCCGATCCTGCACGACCTGCGCGCCGAGGGTATTACCGATTACGTGGTCTCGCCGCTGCGCTTCACCAACGGCGAGGTTCACTTCGCCTCGTGGGCGACGTTGCAGGCGGGCGGATTTACCGACGCGGAGATCGCAGCCCTCGATGCCATTATCATCCCGTTGACCCGGGTCGCCGAGATTCGCGCCTTGCATCGGGTGGCGAACGTTCTGCTGTCGACCTATGTGGGGCAGAATGCCGGTGGCCGCGTCCTGGCCGGCCAAATCCGCCGCGGTCATACCGACGAGATTCACGCCGCCATCTGGCTCTCCGATATGCGCGGCTTCACCAAACTTGCCGACCGCTTGGCGCCGCAGGATTTGGTCGATCTGCTCAACCGCTATTTCGATTGCCAGGTGCCGCCGATCCTCGAGCATGGCGGCGAGGTCCTCAAATTCATGGGCGACGGGTTGTTGGCGATCTTCCCGATCGGCGAAGCGGCGGCACCGGTTTGCGCACAGGCGCTGGCGGCCGCGCTCGCGGCGCGTACCAATGTCGCGGCGCTGCAAGGCGCCGACGACGATAGTGGCGTCCGCTTCGGCCTGGCGCTCCATGTCGGCGACGTTCTTTACGGCAATATCGGCAGCGGCAACCGGCTCGACTTCACCACCATCGGGCCGGCAGTGAACTTGGCGGCGCGGCTGGAAAAACTCGCCGGCCAATTGGGCCGCAGCATCGTGGCGTCGCAAGGATTCGCGAGCCATTGCGGCGGCGCCTTCGCGCCGATCGGCCGGTTTGCCGTCGCCGGATTTGCCAGTGAGCAGACCGCGTTCGGCCTGCACGATGAAGCCGGCGCCATGCAGGCGGGTTCGCGATGAGATTTTTCGCGCGAGCGATTCTGGTTGCGGCAATGCCGTGGCTGGCGTCGTCGGCTCAGGCGCAGACCGTCGAAGAGTTCTACAAATCGCATCCCATCACCATGCTGATCGGCAGCGGCGCCGGCGGCGGCTACGACATCTATGCGCGCATCTTCGCGCGCCACTTTACCGATCACATTCCGGGCCATCCGATTATCATCGCCAAGAACCTGCCGGCGGCGGCAGGCCTTGCGGCGGCGAGCACGCTTTATAACGGCGCCGAGCGCGACGGCTCGGTGATTGGCGCCTTCACCAACGGCGCGGCGATGGATCCGCTGTTCGGCAATCCGGGCGCCCATTACGACGCGTTGCGGTTCAATTGGCTCGGCAGCATCGGCAAGCTCGAGAACGTCTGCGCGACATGGCACACCAGCCCGGTCAAGAGCATCGCCGACGCGCGCACCCGCGAAGTGATCGTGGCGGCGGCCGGCGCCACGTCGAATTCCGCGATCGTGCCCAAATTGCTCAATGCCCTGATCGGCACGCGCTTCAAGGTGGTGTCCGGCTATGACACCAGTTCCGGCCTCACCATGGCGGTCGAGCGCGGCGAGGCCGAAGGCATTTGCGGGCTGTCGTGGTCGACCATCAAGGCGTCGCGGCCGCACTGGATCGCCGACAATCTGCTCAACGTCATCGTGCAGATGGGATTGTCGAAGCTGCGCGATCTGCCCGACGTGCCCAGCGCGCTTGACCTGATCGATGACCCGCAAAATAAACAGGTCATGGAGTTGATCCTGATCCGCCAGGAAGCGGGTCGGCCGTTCGCTGCGCCGCCGGACACGCCGGCTGAGCGGGTCGCGGCGCTGCGCCAGGCGTTTGCCGACACGCTCCTCGATCCCGAGTTCATCGCCGAGGCGGCAAAAACGCAACTGGAGATCGAGCCGATGACCGGCGACGAGATTGCCAAAATGCTGGTGAAGGCTTATGCGGCGCCGAAAGCCGTGGTCGAACGCGCCGCCGAACTGGTTTATCCTGGTGCGCCGAAAGCGCAGTGAAGACGTTGAGGGTATAATGAACACGATGACCGCGACCGCCGCAGCGACGAAAATCAAGGGGCCGATCGTCTGGCTCGATATGGACCAGCAGGAGCTCGACGACGCCTACGACCAGATCGTCTACGCACCGAACCGCGATCAGGTCGGTAAGCGCCGGCTCGCCAATAGCGCGGCAGCGCTGGCGCGGCTCGGCAAGCCGTCGCGCTTTGCCTACGGGCCGACACCCATCGAAGGGCTTGATGTCTACCGCTCGCCTAAGCCGAATGCGCCGATTGCGATCTTCGTGCACGGCGGCGCGTGGCGCAACGGCACGGCGGCCGAATTCACCTCCCTGGCCGAGCCGTTCGTGCACGCCGGGGCGCATTTTGTCGTGCTCGACTTCACCAATGTCGACGACGTCAAAGGCAACCTGTTCCCGATGGTCGAGCAGGTGCGCCGCGCGGTCGCTTTCGTTTTCCGCAACGCCGAAAAATTCGGCGGCGACCGCAACCGGCTGCATCTGGTTTCGCATTCGTCCGGCTCGCATCTCGCCGGCTGCACGGTGACGCACGACTGGGCGAAGGAAGGCCTGCCGCTCGACATCCTCAAAGGCGCGACCTTGTCGAGCGGCATGTACGATCTCAAGCCGGTGCGGCTGTCGAAGCGCTCCAAATACGTGGCGTTCACCGACGAGATGGAAAATGCGCTGAGCGCCATGCGCCATCTCGACAAGCTCAACACGCCGCTCATTCTGACTTACGGCACCTACGAGACACCGGAATTCCAGCGCCAGTCGCGCGACTTCGCCGCCGCGGTGAAGGCGGCCGGCAAGCCGGTCGAGCTACTGGTCGGCGAAGGCTACAATCATTTCGAAATGCTGGAGACGCTGGCGAACCCGTACGGGCTGCTCGGCCGCGCGGTGCTGACGCAGATGAAATTGATGCAGGGCTAAATCAAGCGGCCGCAGGCCGCAGCGTGTCGGGATCTATCGTCTTGCACACCGACGTGCGAATGAGCTCGGCGCCGCAGCGCTTGCAGGCGTAGATCGTGTCTTCGACATCGGCTGAGATCGGGCGGCGCCCGTGATAGACCATGCGCCCTGCACAAACCGGGCAAGGCATCATCAGCGAGGGCAAGCTCGACGCGGGCGAAGCCGCATGATGGCGCATGGCTTTAGTCAAAAGTGACCCTTTTGTGAATTACCTGCCGGTTTTGAACAAGAGTCAAGAAAATTTGTGCATTGCACACAGAACCGCTGTGCTGCGGCCGGCTTATCGGGGATAAGCCACTCAAAACCATTGCGAATCGGTAACAACCACGTTCCAGGAAGGTTCCGCCTATTTGCGCGGCAGTGCCGCAAAGGGGCTCAGCCGGCGGCGAATTCCCGCATTTGCAGGCAGGGAATCCCCAGCGCGGCGAAGCTGCCCCGGGCCGCCGCGACGGAACCGGCCATATCGATGCCGCGGCAGCCGTCTTCGACCACGAATACGGCAAAGCCTTCGCGCCGCGCGTCCTCGGCGGAGTAGCGCACGCAAAAATCCAGCGCCAATCCGGCGAGAAAGACCCGGGTAAAACCGCGTTCGCGCAGATATCCGACCAGGCCGGTCGGCGTGGTGCGGTCGTTTTCGTAGAACGCCGAATAGGAATCGATGCCCCGGTCCATGCCCTTGCGCACGATCAAGCCGGCATGGGGAACTTCCAGGCCCGAGTGAAACGCGGCGCCCGGCGTTCCTTGCACGCAGTGGTCGGGCCACAGCACCTGCGGACCGTAAGCCGCCGCAATGGTCTCGAACGGTTGCCGACCCGGATGCGAGGAGGCAAACGACGAATGGCCGCGCGGATGCCAGTCCTGGGTCAGGACGACGTTGCGGAAGCGTGCCGCCATCCGGTTGACGATCGGCACCACCTCGTCGCCGCGCGGCACCGCCAGCGCGCCACCAGGGCAAAAATCGTTCTGCACATCCACCACGATGAGGACGTCGTTGTCGCCGAACGTCGCGGTCGCATTCATGGTTTTGGCTGCATGCGGCGGTCCACGTCCGCGGCGAGCGTCTTAAGTTCCTCGGCAACTTCGACCGGATAGGTCGCTCCGGTTTCCAGCTTGCGCAAGGGCTCGGGCAGGCGTTCCAATTCACGCTTTACGCGCGCCCTGATCGCATCGAGAGTTTCCGCGGGCTGCAGTCTTCGGCCGCTCTGCATGACGAGATGCAATAGCGGCTCTCCGGCTTTTGCGTGACCTTCCAGCGCCAAAATATCGCCGGCCATGCGGCCGTCGGCGCCATGGCGCCGCCATACCTGCTTGCGGCCCGGCCAGGTGGCTTTGTTCTCCGAGCGCTTGCGGCGGGCGATGCCGGCATAGTCCTGCAATTTGTAAACGCAATCGATCGCCGGCACGTCCGACGACGTGGTCATGGCGGTGCCGATGCCGATGCCGTCGATCGGCGCTTTGGCGCGCGCGAAGCCTAAGAGCGAATCCTCGTCGAGGCCGCCGCTGGCAAAGATCGTCACCTCACGCAAGCCGCCGGAATCGAGAATGCCGCGCACGCTTTTCGACAGCCCGATCAGATCGCCGCTGTCGAGCCGCACGGCGCGGATCGCGATGCCGGCTGCCTTCAATCGCGGCGCCAGCGCCACGACCTTTCGCGCCGCGGCCTCGGTGTCGTAGGTGTCGAGCAGCAAGACGAGATTGTCGGGCCGGGCGCGCGCGAACGTCTCGAACGCCGTCATCTCGTCGTCGAACGCCTCGATGAAGGAATGCGCCATGGTGCCGTAGAGCGGGATGCCAAACATTTCGCCGGCCTCTACCGTGGCGGTGCCGGCTAAGCCGGTGAGGTAGCTCGCCCGCGCCGCCATCAAGCCGGCCTCGGCGCCATGCGCCCGGCGCAGCCCGAAATCGACCAGCACCTTGTCCGGCGCGGCGAGCCGCATGCGCGCCGCCTTGGCGGCGACCAGCGACTGAAAATGCAAAATATTGATCAGCCGCGATTCGACGAATTGCGCCTGCGGCAACGGCGCGGTGACGCGCAGGATCGGCTC
>Ga0210405_10001694_pt1 | contig 24404 bp, 25 predicted proteins | sample IncBWH11MmetaG_FD_155492 | JGI IMG/M metagenome (GOLD analysis project Ga0210405, IMG submission 155492) | Forest soil microbial communities from Barre Woods Harvard Forest LTER site, Petersham, Massachusetts, United States - Inc-BW-H-11-M | ecosystem: Environmental > Terrestrial > Soil >... | reverse complement strand
GGACCAGCGTGGTCTTGCCGCACTGGCGCGGCCCCGTAACCATGACGACCGGCGTGTCCTTGAGCGCGGTGGCCACCAGTTCGGCGGAAAAGCGAGGAAAGAGGGCGTGATCGGTATCGTCCATGCCGGGTAAAGGCTCCGTCTAATTCGGATTAATGTCCCGTCTATTCCGGATTATAGACTCGTCTGATCCGGAACGCTGGACATGTACTGGGACTCATTCCGGTTCGTGGCGCGTGACCTGGGTGTGAGGTACATGATGGCGCCTTCCCGAACTCGATCCGAACCTGTATCTCGGCGGCTCCTTTGCGAGTATCCGTCACTAGGGTTTCAGGCCGCCATTTTCGCAATCTGATTGGCTAATCTGTACGCACCACCCCAGTACTTTCGTCAGCGCGCGACAGCGGCGAGAGGGATCTGCTCCCGCTCGGGTGAGATTGGGAATTGATAAGAATGCACACGGGAGGGAAAGGCGGTATTTTGCCCCGCTCGGAGCCATCAGATAAAAAGCGCTCGAAAAAAAGCGCGTCTTGGCGAGGTTCTTGTTGCGACCTGACCGGTAGAAAACCTTCAAAGCCAGCACATTTGCTTACACACTTTCACGCCTTGTACAATATAAACTACTTATTATCATAGTTATACAGTGATACGCAGCGGACTCAAAATCCGCCGGGCTTCGGCCCTTGGGGGTTCGACTCCCCCTCCCGGCACCAGCAACTTTGTCCTGCATACAGCCTGGCGTTTATGCTGGATTACCTTTGAGTTTTCTTACCTCCTGACTTAGGCCGTTTCCTTTGTTGTGTCTGATTGAATAGACTGTGTTCCTCCAGTTCAGGCGGAGAGTGGGGGATGGGTTTGATCTCGAAATTTCCTGTCGAAGATCTCCGCGCTGATTTTCCGGCGCTAATGAAGGACGAGGATTTCGTCTTCTTCGACAACGCAGCCGGCGCGCAAATCCCGCAATGTGTCTTGGACGCGGTCATTTCGCACCTTGTGAATTGCAACGTTCAGCGCGGCGGACCCTACGAAAAGAGTCAACAAGTTGACGCGGCTGTGGCCCGCGCACGCGAAAGCGTTTGCGATTTTGTCAACGCTTACCACCCGGACGAGATCGCGTTTGGCATGAATGCTACCTCTTTCATTCGTCTGGTTAGCCTGGCTGTGGGTCAGGTGCTCGGCGACCGGCGGCAGATCGTCGTGACGGATATGGATCATGAGGCCAATATCGCGACCTGGCTGTCGCTGCAGAGCCATGGAGTGCAGATTCGATGGTGGCGCGTTCGGGACGACGGCCACCTGCATGTCGACGATCTTCTGCCGTTGCTTTCGCCCGCCACCCGCTTGGTGGCGTGTACAGTCGCTTCCAATGCCATCGGAACTGTTGTGGACGTCGCGGAGGTTGCGAGGCACGCCCACGCCGCCGGTGCGGAAGTATTTCTCGATTGCGTCCACTACGCGCCCCACGGCGTGATCGATGTCCAGAAATTTGGCTGCGACTATCTTGTCTGCTCTGGCTACAAGGTGTTTTCTCCGCATATGGGCTTTCTTTGGGGACGCCGGGAACTATTGGAGAACCTGCCTACGTTCCGGGAAGACTTCATCCCTGACAAGCCGCCCGCCAAGCTAGAAATTGGTACGTTCGTCTATGAGAACGTCGCTGGAATGGACGCTGCGCTATCTTACCTGGCAAACTTGGGCGAGCGACTAAGTCACGGCGCCGCGCCCGTCTCACGGCGCGCCCACTTGATTCGCGCAATGGAGGAGATCCGCGCCTACGAGCAAGCACTCTCGCTCGAGATGCTTCGCGTCCTCGTTGACGTAGGCGCCGAGGTTTACGGTATTCGTGAGCCTGACAGAGTTTTCCAGCGCGTGCCAACCTTCTCCTTCAACTTAAGAAGCATTCCCCCAGCCACGGTGGCCCAGGAGTTCGCTCGAAACCATATTGGCGTGCGCGCCGGCCATATGTACTCGCCTCGCCTTATGCAACGACTTGGGCTCGACCCGGAAACCGGTGCTGTACGGGCTTCGCTCGCACACTACAACACAATCGAAGAGGTTCACCGGTTCAAGGAAGTTCTGCAACGGATCAATGCATAGCAAGAGGATCAAACAAGATCGTCCCACGCAGACCTCAGGATCACATCACGCAAAACCATTCTTCTGACTCCCGTTGCAAGCCTGGAAGTTACAGTGGCGAAAGTTCGTCTTGTTTCTGATCTTCTTTTTCTTTGAGGAATCTTCTCTCCAGGAATTGCTTTGCCAGGTCCCGGCCGCCCATGCCGAACGCAATCGCGAGGCCGAGCATCAATGCGCCAAAGGCGATCGCGAAGGCGATCAGGATTGTCCTCTCTGCGAGGCCAAGCTGCTCGAAGGCCATCGTTACCGCAAAAATAACAATGATTGTCCGGATCAAGGTTGCTAAGAGCCCAGGCGATGGGGAGTCTGCATTGACGGCTGCCAGCAAAGCAGCCCTGGAAAAAAAATTTGCCGCCACCAACCCGAAAAAGACAATGAACAGCGCCACGAATAGTCTGGGCAGGTAGAGGAAGAATCTTGAGATGTACTCCTGCAACCCGACGATCTCGAGCACCTGCACTCCGAGCAGAATGAAGCCTAGTAATACCACCCAAAACACAACTCGGCTTAACAGTTCACTGGACGACGGCAGCGCCAACTTGTTGAGGATTTGAGTGGCTCCGGCATTGTCAGAAAGCTTGTCGAACTTTGCGATCCGCAAAATGCCCCGCACGACGACTTTCAGGGCGTAGGCGATCACCCACCCCAAGAGAGCAACGATCAGCGTTGCTAGCAGACGAGGCAAAAGGTGCGCGAAATTCCTGGCAAGCTCCTGCATCGCGTGATCCAATTCTCCCATGATCATTTCCCACATATTTACCTCACTCTCTTGCGTTCCATAGATCAAGCAAGTACGGTTTCAAGCGCTCGAAGATCAGACAGAGCGCTTCGACACGAGCTTCCACTTCATCTCCCGAGGCGTCGCGGTTTTCCAGAAGAAAGGTGTACACTTTGCCACGATAAAGGGGAGCCAGAGCCTGGATGATGTGGTCTCGATTGATGACCGACTTGTGATACGAAGCGGCAAACTCATAGGCCGTTTTCACCCAGAGCTCGTGAGAATAGCGAAAGTCATCTTCTGCGAGCTTGGCGATTCCTTGAACCTCCGATAGCGTTTGAGGCGAAAGGATCGACTTGAGAACCGGTTCAAGTTCTGCAACGCCCGAGCCGAATTGTTGATAGAGCCGTCGTCGGTTTACGCGAATCGGTTCCACGGTTAAGTCATGTTCAGCGCCAAACGTGGGGATAGGCTCCGTAGCGTGGTTTGTGCTCCAGAGTTGGAAATTGGGTTCCAACGAGGAGAAGAGCGTCCCCACAGTTTGCCGCATTGCGGGCACGAGGTCAGCTGAACCGCGATCCAGATGCTGTTTTGTTCCGAGGAATGTCTGACCGAGGTGGAACCCGCTGGCCATTGCAGCAAGGGTTACTCGCATCTCGGTACCAACGCCGCCCGCTCCATGATCCCAAACCTGCTGCTCCAAGAGATGACTGCCCAGGCGTCCGGAGAATGCGAATTCAACCGCGTACGGTTCCCGGAGCCGCTTGGCATACAGCGCCCGAGTCATTGGGTAGACGAGGTTTCGCAGCAGCAATCCGTCAAACTTATGCCGTCGGTAGAGCGGAGTGATCAGGTCGAAGTCCTCACCGTAGACGGGCCGAAGAAGCCGCTCAATCCACTCCGGTGTGATGTTTGTCGATTCTGGCGAAACGATTGCGCATGCCTTCGCGCGCAATAATTCGGCCGCCGCCAGAATCGTCCGCAATGCGACTTCGGTTGCGGGCTCGTCTCCATAGATCGTGCTGATGCAGTGCAGCGTACGCAGAGCATAGAGGTCTGAAGAACGCTGCACGTCGTTGATCGAGGCTGCGGCGACCACCTCACGCGTGCTGTCCTTCGATCCTCCATCCGGGTTTACGATGACCACGCGCTCCCGGGGAAAATACTTCAGGAGTCCAACTCGAATAGCTTGTACAGTTTCTCCGACCGTCTTGGCATCATTGTGCGTAGGCACGCCGACAAGGAGGTCCACCTCGCCAACGCTGATCAGTTCGCGAATAAAGTCATCGGAAAGAACGCTTGTCTCGTCCAGACGAAACCCCTGTCACACCTATGCTGGCCTTCACATCCTCAGCTATATTCGCCGCAAGCGGAACCAGAAGAACTGGTATGGGCCCATAGTCAACAGATAAGGCAAGTCCCCGATGCGCGGAAAAATATTGCGGCCAGCCATCTCCACCAGAATATTGCCCTTATAGCGCCGCAGGTCGAGTTCCACGGCCTGAGCGGAACTGGAAAGGTTATTGACCACGAGCACCGTTTCATTCTTGAACTGCCTCACATACGCGAGCACGCGGTGGTTCGCGGGATGCAGGAACTCTATAGAACCTCTGCCAAAAACCTGCGTGGACTTCCGCGTTGCTAAGATGCGTTTCATCCATGCGAGAAGCGAATGCCCAGATCGCTTTTGCGAATAAACGTTCACCGCGGGATACCCATATACGGGATCGAGAATCAACGGCGAATAAAGGCTCTCGGGATCGGCTGAGGAAAAGCCGGCGTTCCAACCTCCATCCCATTGCATCGGCGTGCGCACGCCATTCCGGTCGCCCAGGTGGACGTTGTCCCCCATTCCGATCTCGTCGCCGTAGTAGATGATCGGAGTTCCGGGCAGCGACATCAGCATGCCAGTCATAAGTTCGACTCGTCGTCGGTCATTATCGAGCAGCGGTGCAAGCCGCCGTCGAATGCCGAGGTTCAGCCGCATCGCTTTGTCGCCGGCGTAAGTATCGTACATGTAATCCCGCTCGATGTCGGTCACCATCTCCAGCGTCAGTTCGTCGTGGTTGCGCAGGAACAAACACCACTGGCATGAATCCGGGATCTCCGGAGTTTGCTGAAGAATATCCATGATCGGCTTGCGATCTTCGAGCTTCACCCCCATGAACATCCGCGGCATGAGAGGGAAATGAAAGGCCATGTGGAACTCATCGCCATTGGCAAAGTACGGTCGAAGATCGGCCGGCCATTGATTGGCCTCGGCAAGAAGCATCTTTCCCGGGAATTGTTGATCGAGCTTGCTGCGCAATTCTTTGAGCACCGCGTGGGTCTCGGGCAGATTTTCGCACGATGTTCCCTCCCGTTCGACGAGATAAGGAACCGCATCGAGCCGGAAACCGTCCACGCCCATCTCGAGCCAGAAACGCATTATCGACCACATCTCTTCCCGGACGGCTGGATTGTCATAGTTAAGATCGGGCTGGTGGCTGAAAAAACGATGCCAATAATATGACTTGGAAACTGGGTCCCGGGCCCAGTTCGACGTTTCGGTATCGAGGAAAATAATTCGCACGCCACGATAACGGGTATCGGTGTCGCTCCAGACATACCAGTCCCGCCGGGGGTTGTCTGGGGAGCTCCGCGATTCCTGAAACCAGGGGTGTTGATCGGAGGTGTGGTTGAGCACCATCTCCACGATCACTCGTATTCCGCGCTCGTGGGCAGCCGTGAGAAAAGTCTTGAAGTCGTCGAGCGTGCCGTAATTGGGATGGACCGATCTGTAATCGGCGATATCGTATCCGTCATCGCGGAGCGGTGAAGGAAAGAACGGCATCAGCCACAGCGCGTTGATGCCCAATTCCTGCAGGTAATCCAGTTTATCCGCGAGCCCGCGGAAGTCCCCAATGCCGTCACCATTACTATCGCGGAAAGTACGGACGTGCACTTGGTAAATAATCGCGTCTTTGTACCAAAGCCCGTCTTGCATCAAAGCTTTTGCTCCTCGTTACCTAATTATGCACTTTCGGCCAGAAATGATTCGGTTGGGTCCCCGGTGGCCAAGTAAATACACCAAGCGTGGGTGCTGGACGACGAGTGCGAGTGAGGGTCGGTACGACCCGCAAGTCGAAGTGCAGGACATGGTCGGCGCTACCGCGATGAGAACCGGCGCCAAATAAAAACGTCCTAAACTTTTCAGTCTAGGACGCCTCGGCAGCCCTCCCCCAGAACTGCCAAACTACCCTTTCATCGTAGATGGGCCACCCCTGGGTGTAAACGTCACTTTGGTAATCCACATTTGATGGAAGTAATCTGAAAGTCGCTCTCAAGAGTAATTGTGCAATCGGGACGTTAGTTCGATATTTCACTGGTAGCAAAGGGTGTGTTCGGGAGAAGCTGCGATTTTCACAGGTTACTTCAAGCGGAACCAATTTTTTGCACAGCTGGTCCGCCGGCAGGAGCCAAGCCAATTACTGTTTTCGCCAAGTTTGCCCAGCGTCAGCAGTGATCCAGATTTCTTGGACGGAGGTGGTCACCTTGCCGTGAAGAGTGTCGACGAATTCGACCCCTATGATGTCATCTGCAAGAGCCTCGCCATTTGCGACCGGTCGCACCTGCGTCCAGTGCTGCCCGGCATCGGAAGAATGGAAAAGCGCGCCGGCCGCGCCTCCCACCCAGATCTCCAGGCGATTCGCTGCCAGCGCTCGAAAGATGGTGTTGTCCGCGACCTGAATTGTTTGCCAGCTTCTTCCCGAATCACGAGAGCGTTGTAGTGTTCCATCCGAGCTCAGCGTCCACCGTGGCGGCAGGTTCGTCGACACCAGCGGAACGACCGGAGCGGTCGAACCTTCTGCCTGCACTGCATTTCCGGCGCTGGCAATGCCCTTCGACGACTCGGTGTCTTGCGATTCTGCGGCCTTCGCTCTCCCTGGGACTTCAGCCCGTCGAGAGCCAACTCCAGCATCTGCCATTTCGACCGGGCTCGCGGCCGCCGCGTTATCATTCTCCGCCGGTTTCATAGCTCTGGCGGTCTGCCGAGTGACGGTTGGGTTAGCCGCGATCGTTTGCTCCGCAGCTTTCGCTGGAGGACTGCTCGGCGGAGAGATCTGCTTTTCAAGTTCAGCCTTTTGTTCCGAGATCGTGGCATCAATCTGTCGGGACTCGTGCTCCTGTCGGACCGTAACAGCCACGCCCACCACCACGACGCAAGCCACCGCTGCCCCCCAGCGCAAAACCGGCCAGGAAAGCCAACCTGTCCTCGCAGGAGCGAGCGAAACAGCACCTGCGATACCAGGCTGCGCCGCTGTCAACGATACAATCTCCCGGCAGCTTGCGCATCGCGACAAATGCCCCAGCAGTCGAAGCTGCTCGCCCTGCGCCAGCGATTTCTCCACCAATGCGCCCAGCAAGTTCGGATCAGGATGGTCTTCAACCGTCGCCATCGCATGCAACTGCTGTGCTACGATTTTGGGTATCCCCGCCATTAGCATTTATGACCCGTCCGCCGGAGCTTCCGCCTTCTTCTTGGAGAACGCACCTCCACCCTTTTCTTGCGCTAATCGGCTACGAATATTGACCCGCAGATCACGGACGTCGACGTCAAGCGCTTCCTGCGCCTGCCGGCGGCTCATCCCGCGCCGGCCCAAAGCCGCCAAGATCTGCTTGCGCAATGACTTAGCCAGCTTATCCACTTTGCGGCTGATGGTGGACTCGTGCACCCCCAGAGTGCGCGCAATCTCCGCCAGAGTCCGCTCATCCAGGAAATAGGACGCCAGAACATACCGGTCCTCCGGCGGCAGGGCGACCAGGACCTCGTCGGTGGCCGCCTCAACTCTGGGATCGACTGCAATCGCCGCTTCAGTGGCGGGCGTAGCAAACTGGATGCCCTCCTCTGTTTCCTCGTCCAGGCTAACCAGGCGACGTTGTCGCCGATAACGGTTTACGTGCTCTTGCACCATGACCGTGCGCAGCCAGCCTTCCAGTGAACCGCGCCCGGTGTACGACGCCAGCTTCGAAGTGCGCTGCCCGTCGCGGGTCGTCGTGCCGTAGAGTTCGGCATAAATCGAGTCGGCCAATTCGCGGGCAGTTGAGCTTTCCTTGGTAATGTAGCCGGCAATGTCGTAGAGTGTCTCGCGATAACGCGTCAGGAAAACTTCCCAGGCGTGCTCGTGCCCGGTAGCGCAGGCGCGAGCCAGCACCAGTTCTTCAACTCGCAAGCTCGTATACAGCTCGCGGACGTCGGGTTGCGCCGCATCCGCCGTCAAATACTTCCGGGCAATTTCCCCAAGCACACTGTCAAACTGCTGACGTGTCAACCCCAACTCTTCGCCTTTGCTCTTCTGATAGAGCTCAGCCATGAGAGCGTCCAACCCTGCGGCGACACCTGGTTCGGGTTGGAAATCCTGTTTGGGCATGAACAAACGTATCCTTAATTACGATGCTACCAACTATTGGACGCCAGCAATTGAAATTTTGCCGTTCACCAAGTAGTCACGGCAAGGAAGAAGGAAGAGAGCCCTCAGGGATGGTAAAAAGGGCGCACTGTTTCGCGCCCTTTCCGTTGCATTCCGCATTTACGGGATGGTGAGCGTGACGGGCGTTGTATGACTGATCGATCCAGACGTACCCGTCACCATCACCATTACTGTGCTCGCGTGTTGACGGTTCGGAGTTGAACTGCCTCCGCCGCAGCCGACGGTAATCAGCGCCCATAGGACCAGCACACCGAAACCGCCAATCCACAATCCGTGCTTCAGGATCCTCGCCCCTCCCTTGCCATCGTCTTTGCGAGTCGTGAAAACCATTCCGAATGCCCCTTGGGGCGTCTTTCGTCCCGACCTCGTTAGCTTTGGGCCGAACGCGTCCGTGATTCGATTCGCTATAGTTCGGAGGCTACAGATCTGGTCAAAGCCAAGTGTCACGCTCAGGTCGTTGGGATGTAAAAAGTTAGCGATGAAATAGGTCGGGCCGCGCGGACCACACAACTACGTACTCGATCTTGACCAACGAACGGAGAACGGAGAGCTGACAATTGGGAACTGTTTTTGTCAGCGTTGCGCGATTGGTAAGATAGGCGGGCGTTGTGGGAAACGGGGCTTGACAGGTTGGGGTATTTTACGGGTTAATAAACCTTCAACTTCTAGCGGAGGAGGCACTATGGGCAGGCGGACGACCAGTCGGATTTTAATATCAAGCGTGTTTCTTGTGGTGGTCATCATCGGGGTGGATGTTATGGCACAGACGGCGGTTCACCCCTCGACTACCGGCACCGGTACCAGCCAGCAAACTCAACCTTCAAAGAGCGCACAGAATCACACTTCTGCTGAAAATAACCCAGCTTGCCAGAGAATAATCGCCGAATGCAAAAAGCTGGGCTTTATTCAGGGGCAATGGAAAAAAGACAATGGTCTCTGGAAGGATTGCTTTGACCCGGTCGTGAAGGGCGGGGGCACTGCCACGCGGGATGGAAAGGCCATCAGCGTGCCGGTCAACCCGAGCGACGTTCAGGCCTGCCGTGCGGCTGAAGGCCAACATAAGTAGAGACCGTAGGCCTTTCGAGCGCAGAAGTGTGGTCTCGCAGGGCCAGAGCTCGTGGATTACCGGTAAGTCCAGATTCACCGGCTTGCCACAAGAGACACTCCTTAAGGGGGGGCCAGTCTCATCACATCTCGAAAACACGCCCTCCGAATGCATTCCCAACCGGCGCGAGTCGAAAGTCTCTGACCCGCACCGAGTGGAGTTAAGTCAGTTTCAGTGTGACCGCTTTATTGCAAGCTTCCTGTGGTTACATTGGCCGGATTGCCGATGGCGGCGCCGGATACGAGAAGTTCAACTCTCCGGTTCTGCTGGCGGCCCGCAGAGCTATCGTTTGAGGCCACCGGGAGAGTGTTGCCGAAACCTCTCGCGCTGACTGAGTTCGTGGTTACGCCTTGTTGCACCAAATAGTCGCGCACCGAACCGGCACGGTTCTCAGACAGCTTCTGATTCATGTCATCGCCGCCTACGTTATCCGTGTAGCCGCCGACTTCAATGTTGAGTCCAGGGTAGGCAAGCAGAATGCCGGCGACTTTCGCCAGCTTCTCCCGCGCTCCCGGCTTCAAGGAATACTGCCCGGTCTCAAACAATACATCGGACATGCTGACGATGAGCCCGCGTGCGCTGTCGCGAGTCTGAAGAATGGAATTCAATTGCTCAGACAGACGTGCGCGCATGGCGGCTTTGTCGGTGTCCGCTTGCTGTGCAGCTAGGCGAGACCGGTCGGCATCAGCCTGAGCGGCGGTAACCGCTGCTGCGGACACTGCCTGATTTGCTGCCATATCCGATTTCGCTTGAGCTGTGTCGGACTGGGCCTTCTCCTTCTGCCGGTTGGCGTCGTCGGCTTGGGCTTGTGCTTGGGCCTGTGCGTCCGTCGACTTCTGCAGGTTGTTGGCCACGCGTTGGTCGTCCATCTTCTTGACTGCGATGGCTCGAGCATCTTCCGCAGTTTGGACTGTCTCGCGGGCGACTGCGATCAGCGGCTTGTCCGGAACATTCTTTCTGGTGGCATATTCGTCCGTGTTGTTCATCAACTGGACGGCTTTCTGATAGCTTTCGGGGGCGTACTGCTCGGCGCCTTCGGATTGCGCGATGCGCAGGGCATTGCGTGCCTCGAAGAATTCCAATGGCAACTTGGCATTCAGGACCACGGGGTCGAACTTGTAGCCGGTCGGAATGTAGCCGCCCCGCTCCATGAGTTCGTACTTCGCGTCCACCGTCTCAATGGTTCCCTTGGTATCCTTGCGGATAACATTTTCGAGCACGACTACGTTGCTGGGTTGCCGCACCGCATAATAAGGTTCTGCGGTGACGATCAACGCGAAGGCCTGAAGGTCGGTGGTCACGTGCAACTTGCTGCGGTCGTTGCCGCCCACTAAGACCTCGCCCAGGTTTACCGCGCGGCCCTCCGGCGAAATCGCCCATAGGATGTACGTCAAATATTCGTTGCCGAAAGTCGTGGGCTTCTGCAGGTTGCCGAATTCCGCTTTGATCTCCATCGTTCCCCGTTTGCTATTCACTTCGGCCTCACCGTTGGCTGTCGGCATGAGATTCGTGCCCATGAGATCCACCTTCGTAGGCCCGCTGTGATGTCTATAGTTGACCGCTGGCGTGGTTCGGCTGACTACGACTACCCGGAACGTAGGCGCCTGAGCCATGGGCTCGACAGCCACGGTGGTTTGAGGATTGGCTTGAGCCAATGCGCTCACGCTTAATGCGATTCCAGCTACTGACAACAGTTTCATTTTCATATGTATCCCTCTGGCAGATGCCTGCCGTATTACGTTGTCTCGATCAAGTTCTTGTGGCAAATGTTTCTAAGCGATCTTTTCCCATCTCGTCATCCTTTTCCGATGCGGACATTGGAGAGGGAATGAAACAGTCCAAATACATTCAGCAGCCACAGCACCACGGCGATGACCACCACGCCATTCAAGATTGACTTGATGGATGACTGCATCGGAATGAAACGGTTGACCAGCCACAACAGAACCCCCACTACGATGAGAACTTCCAGGAGCTGAATTAACGGCATAATCTTTGACCTTTCTTATTTCGGGGACTAACGCCTCGTATCTGCGCCGAGGTGTCGCCTGAATCTGTTCTGCGCAAGCTTTTAGGGTCGAATCGTGTTCGCCGGAGGTTCCACGGCATACACACGGGTGACGAATGCCAATCGGCTGGATGTGGCCGCATCGATTTGACTAGGTGGGACCTTACCCACAGCGGCCTAAGAGTGAGAGCTGCGAATTAGCGGTCGTCGCTCTCCCGACACACTCAGGAGAATAAAGAATGACAGATGCAGACTTTCGTGTCTGAGCAAGATAGCTCACATTGAAGAATCAGGATTGACGCGCCTGTGCCCCGTGGGCTCAAATCGCAAGGGCTTCGGCTCCTGATCTAGCAGCGCAAAACCGTCAGCATCAGCACTCGACCGTATTGAATGCATCGAAGTCCAGGAATACTCGAATTCTTGCCCACATTGGAAGCAGACGCGGTAGGTTCGTTTCTTGATGGTGAACACGCGACTGATTTGCCTATGATTGCACCCAAACGCTGAATGCAAGATCCAGAGCAGTGGTTTCATAAGTCCTGCGCTCGTCTGCGCTCACTACTTCCATTGGCGTCGAGCCAATCGAGTAGAGAGCGAACGCTGGCCCGGGCGAGGGCAATCGAGCAGTCAGCAGCTCCGTAGTATACGTTGAGGCCGTCACCATCGGGGTCCATCGTATATCCGCAGGGGAATACAACATCATCGACGTCGCCGTGACGCTCGTAGTCGGCTTCTGGCCCAAAGATCCACGAATCTCCTCGCAGTAAACACTTTGCTGGATTCTCAAGGTCAAACAGCGCCAAGCCCAGCCGATACAGACAGCCCGAAGGCGTGTGCCGTACACCGTGGTAGAACACGAGCCATCCTCTGGAAGTCTCGATGGGCGGCGGCGACAAACCAATCTTGTTCGCGTCCCACCAGGCGCCGCGGCGTGCCTCCAACATTAGCTTGTGCCTGCCCCAGTAACGCAGGTCGGGAGAATAGGAAACCCACATGTGCGACCCGAGCGGCGTCATCGGCCGATGAATAAGCGCCCAGCATCCGTCAATTCTCCGAGGCAATAGCGCCGAGTCCTTATCATCTGGCGGCATGATGACCCCATAGCGCTCGAAGCTGCGAAAGTCCTTGGTCAGGGCCAGGGACACTCCGGGGCCGCCGCGCGAATAGGAGGTGTAGGTGACGACGTATTGCTGCAACTCGGGGACGAAAGTGATGCGAGGATCCTCAATGCCCCAGATTTCCTCGGGATACTCTTTGGGGCTTGGCATCAAGGTCGGTTCGCTATCGATTTGCCAATCGTCCATTCCGTTGCGCGAGCGAGCTGCGCAAAGATGGGACAAGCCTCGCCGATCTTCGACGCGGCAAAGCAGCAGCGTCGATCCGTCCGCAAGAAGTGTCGCTCCCGCGTTGAACACACTGTTAATGGAGTATGGCCAGTCCTTGGCCGTCAAAATCGGGTTGGCTGGATGCCGAAGAAGCAGCGGCTCGTGACGAATTGTTGTGGCAACGCTCATAGGTGTTCACTCAGTGGCCCTGATCAAAATCTAGTTAGTGGAAGCAACAAATAATTCGCCGCTTGTTCCCAAACTATCAGGTTCCGGCAGCGAGCTCATTTCGAGCAGCGCCATCAAGAACGATAGCGTGGATTCTGCTCCCTGGTTCTCGTTGGCACGATCGGGATGCAGGCCGTCCCGGCAACCGCCGGTGACGAAATCATAAAGAGGAAGCTGCAGATCGTTATCGCCAAGGAACCAGTTGAAGGCCGACCAAGCCTCATTGCGCCAACGGCTATCCCCGGTTACGCGGTAGGCCTGCAAACACGCAGAGACCGCGCCGGCGGCCTCGAGAGGCTGTTGATCGAAGCGGGCTTTTTCACCACCCTTGCGATAGAAGCCTTGCGATCCGATCGGTACAAAATGGAGGTTGGTTTCGCAATGCTGGGTTTTCAGCAGCCAGTCCAGTGCTTCGAGACCGGCGGAAGCCATCCGATCATCCGCGCAAGCAGAGCCCACCAGCAACAGCGCTTGGGGCAATCTCGCGTTTCCATAAGCCAGAATGTTCTCGAACCATTTCCAATCCGAGGTGCGGATCGACTCGTACATTTCAAGCAATCGAGTGCTGAGGACGGACCTTATTTTCTGTGCGTCCCGGTCTCCGGGATACGAATCGAGGTATTCCTGAATTCCGAGCAAGGCGTAAGCCCAGGCACGAGGGCTGTTGAATTCCATAACTGCCGGAAGGGAGATCTCGAACAAGCGACCGGCAGCGCACCTCAATCCCTGATTCTTTGATCGCCCTAGAACCGTTCCAAGTCCCCACAGCGCGCGCCCATGACAATCTTCGGAGCCCTCAGCTTCGTTCCATCGGCGATCGTAGCCGAGAAAGTTTCTGAATCTGCCCTTCTCTGGATTGAACGCGTGCTGCAAAAACGCCAAGTACCGGAAGGACGAGTCTTGAGCTGGCTCTCTGCACTGCCCCTCGCCCAGTTGCTCTAGCAGAACTGCGAAAATGAGCGCGCGAGCATTGTCGTCGGTGGTGTATCCCTCTGAGTAGTTAGGGATGGTGAAGATCGCGTGCTGCAGCATTCCGGTGTCGTCGGTGAGCCTGTTGAAGTGCTTCAGGTTCAGTCCCGGCAGCTGATTCAATGTTTTTTGCGCGACGCGGGCGGAGAACCGCACTTGTGGAGCCTCCATGCGGTCGCTACGAACATGTATAAAACTTTCCATGTAGCCCTGCGCTACTCTTTTCCAGACCATCTCGCGTGCAAACAAGTAAGCACGCTTACGCATGGCGTGGCGTATCGCCGGGGTGTCCAAAAGCTCGACTGTCTTTCTCGCGATAGCATCGGGATCCTGGAAGGGAACCAGGGCGCCGCGGCGGTCGTCCAGCAACTCGATCGCATGCCAGTACGGGGTTGAAATGATTGCCTTGCCGGCACCCAATGCATAAGCAAGCGTCCCGGAAACTACCTGGGCTTCATGACGATAAGGAGTGATGTAAATGTCGGCGGCGCCAATGAACTCAACCATCTCCTCCGGGCTGACGAAGCGGTTGTAGAAGATTACGTTTGCCTCAACTCCTACTTCCTTCGCCAGCGCTTGCAAGTGAGCTCTATACTTGTCGCCCTCGCGGCGGAGGACGTGAGGGTGGGTCGCGCCCGCTACGATGTACATAACATTCTTGTGTTTGGACAAAATCTGCGGCAGCGCTTGAATGACGTTTTCGATTCCCTTGTTGGGCGAGAGCAGACCGAATGTAAGCAGTACGGCCTTTCCTTCCACACCGAAGCGATCCTTGTAGAAGTTGGGATCGAGGAATGGCAGGTCGGGAACGCCGTGAGGAACCATGTCGATCTGGCTGCCGGGCACCTTGAAGATTTCTTGCAGGAACTGGGACGAGAGCTGGCTCATCACGATGAGGCGATCCGACAGCTCCGCAATCTCTTCCATGACCATAAGCTGGTCAGGATTGGGCTCGCGGAGAACGGTGTGGAGCGTGGTCACCACTGGCATCTTCAGTCCGCGCAACAGGTGCAAGATGTGGCTGCCAGCGGACCCGCCGAAAATTCCATACTCGTGCTGCAGGCAGACCATGTCGATATTGTTGAAGTTCAAGAACTCAGCAGCATCCTGATACGATCTCAAATCGTCCTGGGCGAGCGACCATCTCACCCGTGCAGGATAGTCATATCCTTCTTCTGTATCGTTTACGGGCAGGGCCAGTAATCGAGCGGTCCCAAACTCGGCGGAAATGGCTGCGCACAGGTCGGTGGTGAAAGTAGCAATTCCGCACTGTCGGGGTAGGTAATTTCCGATCACTGCGATCCGGCTGGGTAGCGATGGCTTCGATTGCGATCGCGGTCGAGTTGCTGAGACTTCCTCCCGCACCACAGGGCGCAGGCCGACGACTTCTAGCTTCCCTCTGGGGAGCACTGTGTTTGGTAGCGACATTAGCTCCTACGTTTGACGAAAACGGCTACTGAGACAAGGTCAGAGTTCCGATAAGCCGGTGCGCCTCATCCGACTTGGTCGGAGGATATCGGTTACCGGCGCGGGGTTTGGTTCATCAGTCGAGTTTGCCTCTTCTAGTATTCAACAGAAGTGGAATTGCAAACTGGTCAAAATTGACCACTTATGCCTCGAGTTGGGGGGGATGCGGGCACTTTCGCGATCCGCAATGACTATCGGTTCAAAAATTGATTACCGCCGTAACCGCGCTGGTATTGTGACGAACACTCTCTATCGGGGAGGAAACCCTAAACTAGAGGCGGGTGTGTTCTGGCAGACGAATCTGCGATCCAAATGGAAACTCGCTGGGGTAGGCGTTTCGGACGATACGAGGTCATAGCCGAGGTTGGCCGTGGAGCCATGGGTGTGGTGTACAAGGCTCGTGATCCAAAAATCGACCGGTTTGTCGCTGTCAAAACCATCTCGCTCTCCGGCCAGAATCCAGAGGAGGAGCGCGAATATCGCGAGCGGTTCTTTCACGAGGCTCAGGCAGCCGGTCGTTTGTTACATCCCGGCATTGTTACTATTTTCGATACCGGCGAGGACCCAGAAAGCCACATTGCCTTCATTGTTATGGAGTTCATTGCGGGCCAATCGCTGGACCAACTCCTTTCAGAAAAGACCAAGAAGCTACCGATCGAGACAGCTCTTCGCTTGTCGGAGGAACTGGCAGAGGCACTGGATCACGCTCACGGCCAAGGCGTAGTCCATCGTGACATGAAACCCGCCAACATCCTGGTGACGACCGATGGGCATGCCAAGATCGCAGATTTTGGTATTGCGAAAGTGAACCTGGCGCACCTCACAATTCCCGGCCGGGTGCTGGGCACACCGGCCTACATGTCGCCGGAACAGTTGGAAGGTGAGCCGGTCGACAAGCGCTCTGACCTATTTTCGTTAGGTGCGATTCTCTACCACATGGTTACTGGCTACGGCCCCTTCCAAGGTAACAGTGCTACCACCGTTTGCTTCAAGGTCGCCAACCACGATCCCTTGCGGGCAACCGCGATTGACCCTGAGCTTCCCCCCGAACTGGATTCCGTAATCACCCGCGCCATGGCAAAAGATCCCGCGCAACGTTATCAGCGTGGATTGGAGTTTGCCCTCGACCTACGCGAGCTTCGCGGGCGCCGCCTGACAATCTCAAAAGGTGCTAGGGGTGCGTCGCGGTTCCCGGGAGCGAGAGAAGTACTGGCTCGGTCACTCGGTGAGGTTACGACTCCCGTTCCTTCACTTGTACCGGTTGGTTTCTTCAAAATGTTAGGGCACGCGGTGGGACAAGCCCCCACATTCATTCGGCTGCAGGTCTCGTCCTGGTGGCGGCAGCGGGCGGTACGCATAGGGCTCGTGTTCTCGATGGCGACGATCATTCTCAGCCTCTTTGCGTATCACAAAACCCTGCCGTCGCGAAATTCAAGTCAGACCAGCCCATCGGCAATCGTCGGCGCGAATGGAGCACCGGCCCCAGTGGTGAGTGAGCCGAATGCCATCGACCACAGCGCGGACAAATTGTCCACTTCCAAGGAAGCTTCTAAAGCCGTTGCAGATTCCACGCTGAACATACGCATTGAACATCGCTTCTCAGCGGCAGAGCTTTCGTTGTGGATCGACGACAAGTTGGCCTACGATCGTCCTTTGCGCGGTCAAATCAAGAAGCACTGGAATCCATTTCGAATGGATGTCCGGGAAACTCGCACCGTCCAGCTACCCGCAGGCACCCACCGCATCCTCGTTCGGGTGCGTTCCACGCCTGAAAAGTACGATCAGTCAGCGACTGTCTTGGGGAGTTTCAGCAAAGACCATCCGGCAATCTTGCAGATCAACTTTGAGCGCCAGGGAAAAGCGATGCGCTTGGCATTGCGATAATCGGGGAGCCTGCACTCAGAGTTAAACGCCGCCATCGATGATGCAAACGAGCGGCTCGCAGCATGTGCTACGAGCCGTCTCGCGGAAGCGGTCGGATTTACTGCTGTTGTCGGCGTTCTTCTGGAGCGGCCTCTTTCTCCGGCTTGGGAGCGTTCTCTGGACGGGCTTCAGCCCGGGGAGCCGTCTCAGGACGAGTCTGGGTTTCAGCATGCGGCGCATTCTCGGGTTTGGCGGCTGCTTGTGGATGTGGCGCAGTCTCCGGATGTGGGGCTGCTTCTCGTGGCTGGGCCTGCGGATGTGGCGCATTCTCCGGACGCGAAGCGGTCTCGGGGCGAGGCGCGGTTTCCGGGTGTGGAGCGCTCTGCGGTTGAGGCTTGCTTTCATTCCGAGAGGCGTTCTCTACCGGTCGTGGCGTGTTCTCTGGACGAGGTGTACTCGCCTTCTCGGGTGCACTCGGTGGTCGAGGAACGTTGTTCGCCGACTGCGCAGGTGGCGTCTTTGCCGGAGGTTGACCTGCAGCACTCTTGCCTTCAGGCTTATAAGGTGCTCCTGCTTGTTTGGCTGGTACACCGGCGTTAAATGCTCCCGGTTTCGGAGTAGCTGCGACTGCAGGCTTGCCCTGGTTCACGGAAACCCGTTGCTGCGGGTTCGCGCGGGCAGCCTGCGCATGTTGAGTTTGAGCCGCGACTGGGGCGATATGTTTCTCGTGTGCTGCAGTCTCTTGTTCAGAGTTCGGACGCGCAGTTAGTCCTCCGGTACCGCCGTTGTAGCTGACCCGGTTCACCGTCGTATTGTTGATCACTGTGGTGTTGTAGGTGTTATGAATGTTGGTGACGTTCACGTTGTTGACCGCACGGTTGTAGGCGAACTGTCCGTTGTCCCAGCGCCCGCCCTGGTAACCCTCACCGGTGTAGCCGTATCCATAATTGATTCCGCCATAGAAGCCTACGTGCGGGCCCCAGTAGCCTTCATTAAAAACATACATGCCGTTGCCCCAACACCAATAGCCTGGAGTCCAGAGGAAGCCGATTTGCGGGGCCATCACCCACGTGCCTGGCACCCAGTAGTAATCGCCCTCGCTGTAAGCCCAGTAGCCGGGTGTCCAGATGTAGCCCTGGGCAGGAAGGGGAGGCTGCTCGTACACCGGCAGCGCTGGCGGGGCGATTGAAACTGATATACCGATTTGCGCGAACGAGGCCGCCGACATGGCGAGCACTACGAGCGCGAACAACAGCGAACGAATGGAAGGGATGAAACGCATTGTGCTTCCTTTTGCCTAGTCATCCTTGGCTTGCCCGGTGATGCTCTGCTGCTTCGGGTTGCGTGGATGGAGAGGCACGATTTCCGGACGAAACGTACTGCACACTTTGTCTCGCTCGCAAACAGTTCTGCTATGACCTTCTCATTTCGGAGCTCGTACGTCTGGTCAATAACGCTCACAACGAATTCGCAGCGTACTGTACGAAGGCAGACGGGCAAGAATGGTGGGGCTAAAATGAATGAACTGATCAAAATTGAACATCTTGTTGACGAGCGACGCTGCATCATGGAGCGATGACAGCCAAACGGAAACAAGCCCTGGCGGTTCGTTGTCCTACTTGCGGAGCTAAGCCAGGAGAAAAGTGTGAACTTAGTACTGGCCAACCCCGCACCGATCCGCATAGAGATCGACGCTTAGTGGGTGCGGAAAAGTAATCGCCACCCCACTCCGAACGCACAGTCTAAGGATTCGGCGGACACAGGGGATCCCGGAACACGCTCAACCTCTTGCCTGCTCGGCATCGCGCTGGGACGTCCGCCGTTCATTGTCGCCATCGAGATAGCAACTCTGTTGGATGTGTCGCGAGTGAGCGGAAACGACCGTGTAGGGCACGCCCAAAAATCGTTTGGCAACGATTCCAGTCACCTCAAGGCAATTAAAATTCATCGGCTTCAGTTTTCCCAATATCCGCTTCACTGCATTCTGAATGTTCTTCGCCCCGATGGCGCCGAAAAACATTACCTTCGTCTCCGCGGCCATGAAGAAAAAGTTCCATCCCGCGGCATGGATCTTGCGATCAAGAGCCAAGCCATCGAGTGCCGTCACTACTCCCCAGTGCGCTGAATAAGACTCGCTTTGCAGCCCAAGAGTCTCGGCCATCAGGGCACGATCCTCGATCAGAATAGTGCCGGCTTGAACGGTTGCTGTCATAGACTCCTCCAGAGAATACGTAGACGTGAGATACCCGTCATGCCAACGCGGCCGGTTGTGTGAACGCGGCCACAGCAATCAGCAACAATGCGACGACTATCAGCGCCGCACTTCCTAGCAGCACGATTTCGCTAAACAGGTCAGGGTTCATTAGATCTTCCCGGAGCATTTCAGTCCTCCAACTCTGCCTGGATCAAACCTGCCTCGGAAGAGCACGCGGGCCGCCTGGTTCGACAGGCCCATGGCTCTTTTTGAGGCATCTGCAGATTCGCTCATTTCTCCCGGAAATACTGAGCAAAATGGCTCACTTTGGAGGCTGGTCACGATTTGTGACAGATGCTCAGGTTTTAGGACTACAATCGGGGTTAATGAGTTCTACGTCAGCGGCGAATAAGAAGAAGCGCGAGTTCGATCCCAACACTTTCCTGGCAACCATTGGCGCTGGCAGGAAGAACGTGGCTGTCGCCAAGAAGGAAACTATCTTTGCCCAGGGGGATGGGGCGGACGCGGTCTTTTATATCCAATCCGGCAAGGTAAAGCTCACCGTCGTATCTCAGACCGGCCGGGAAGCCACCATAGGCATGCTAAGCAGCGGAAACTTCTTTGGGGAAGGCGCGCTGGCAGGCCAGGCGCAGCGCATGGGATCTGCGGCTGCAATGACGGATTGCACGCTCCTGCGAATCGACAAGAAGGCGATGATGGAAGCACTTCATCGCGAACATGCGTTTTCCGATATGTTCGTGGCGTATTTGCTGTCGCGGAATATCCGTTACGAAGAGGATCTGGTTGATCAGTTATTTAATTCCAGTGAAAAGCGACTAGCCCGCGTCCTTCTATTGCTGGCCCATTTTGGCAAGGAAGGTGTACCCGAGACCGTTGTCCCCAAGATAAGTCAGGAAACGCTGGCTGATATGGTAGGAACCACCCGTTCACGAGTAAGCTTTTTCATGAACCGGTTCAGAAAACTGGGTTTTATTCATTACGCCGGCGGGATAGAAGGCGGATTGCAAGTCCACAGTTCGCTACTCAATGTCGTTTTGCACGATTGAGTGCGCCAACGAGTACGACCCGGTTGCAGGCCAGTTCCACAACTTCACGTTGCTAGTTTTGTGCGCCAGCCTATTTATTCGTTCACACCCGTATTCTCGGGCTGATCGGCGCGCCAAACGTACAGGTACTCCTCATCGCTCGAAGTCTCCACGAGGAAATTTCTCTCCCTTGTCACGCGGTTCAAAGCAGACCGAAGATTTTGCATCTTCTCGCCGTTCAGGCTGCTCAGTGGAATCTTAACCGCTTGCTGAACGTCCAGCTTCGAAAGGTCGGACAGAATGTCCGCCACCGCCTTCCGATGTTTTCCCTTCCGACCCTGCGGAACGTCGGACCGATTCAACGACGCATAGTGAGTGTTGTTTCCGGTCCCGTTATGTCTCATCACTGTGCCTCCCTTCATCGGGTACTGTATCGCTACGCTGGAAATCGTACGGCAAAAAATCGTATCCTGCAACTAAAAATCTACGCGAAACCTGCCCAGCGGAACGATCCATGAGCATTGCAGACATTAAGATACATTGTACCAATCAGTTGCATAGCCCGCGTTGCACTAAAACTTGATAAGAGTTCACCCGTATGGTTTGGGCCGGGCTAGGATGACTAGCGGTATGGGTGCGCCGAAATGCTCAGGAAGTGATGCTGCAGCGATTCCGTCCTAGGGCTTTCTTTGAGGGGGGCACCCAACCATGAGCCCGGTTGAACTGAAAAAATGAAACGCGAATTCGACCCTAATACCTTCCTGGCAACGATTGGCGACGGCAGAAAGATCTTGGCAGTTCCGAAAAAACAATCGATATTTACCCAAGGAGATACGGCGGACGCCGTCTTTTATATCCGAACCGGCAAAGTGAAGCTCACCGTCGTATCCAAAGAGGGCAAGGAAGCGACCATCGGCATATTGCAAGGAAGGGGATTTCTTTGGCGAGGGCACGTTGGCAGGTCAGATGGTTCGCATGGGATCCGCAATTGCGATGACGGATTGCGAAGTACTGCGGGTGAACAAGAAGGCGATGATGGAGGCAGTTCACGGCGAACATGCGTTTTCCGACATGTTCGTGGCGTATCTGCTGGCGCGGAATATCCGCCATGAGGAAGAGTTAGTCGACCAGCTGTTTAATTCCAGCGAAAAGCGATTAGCACGGGTCCTTCTATTGCTGGCTCATTTTGGCAAGGAGGGCGTCCCGGAGACCGTGGTTCCCAAGATCAGTCAGGAGACTTTGGCCGAGATGATCGGTACCACTCGCTCGCGAGTCAGCTTTTTCATGAACCGGTTCAGGAAGCTGGGTTTCATCCATTACAACGGCGGATTGCAGGTCCACAGTTCGCTGCTCAACGTCGTTCTCCACGACTAGTCTTCGCGTCCTTAATCTTTGAGACGTACGATCTGCCTATCGAGACGCAAGCCTGCTTCGCGCTGTCGGTCTCTGGTCACGCAAAAAAGCCGGCCCCGGGGGGGCCGGCCTAATCGCGGTCAGGATACAGAAAGTAGAGCAGTCGTGAGGGTCCGAACGTCGACACTGTCAATCCGACACTAACCCATGACTGCTCGATCGAACATGCCGAATAATACGTTGCCCAAAATGGGACGACTGTTCAAAATTGCACAGTTTTGAAAAAAAAAGAGTCTAGACTGTCATTATCCGTGACTGGAGGCGGAGCTCTATGACTTCGACCGAAGCAGACGCTGCGCACAAAGTTTTGCTAGTGGATGACGATAACGCTGTGCTTGCGATGATGAGCCAGGGGCTTGAACGCAAAGGGTTTGAGGTAGTTGCTGCCTCCAGCGTGACAGAAGCACTGAGGCGCATCGCGACCGAGAGTTTTGACGTGCTCATCACCGACCTCCACATGCCAAACCCCGGCGACGGTTTTACCGTAGTCTCGGCCATGCGCCACTCCCAACCGAATGCTTTGACCATGCTGGTAAGTGGCTACCCTGACGTGCAAAGCGCCATGGCAGCCATTCTTTTAGAGGCGGACGAAATCGTCGTAAAACCATTCGAGATTGGTCGGTTTATCGAGTTGGTCCGAGAGAAGGTGGTACATCGCAAGCCTACGAAACGGGTCGATAAGGAGAGCGTGGGCGCGATCCTGCTGCGGTGCAGTACCGGTATCGTAGAGACTTGGTTGACGCGGGCAAAACAGAGCAGTGAACTAAACCGCGTTTCGCTCAGCGATGAAGAGCGCACGGGACATCTTCCCAAGCTGGTGGAAGACCTGGCCCTTCGCCTGAGCAAGCCGCAGGCGACTAACAAGGACAGCGATGCCGTATTTTCCGCCGCGGCCGTGGCTCATGGAAAGCTGCGCTGTCTGCAAGGCTACACTGCGGCAATGCTGGTACATGAATCGCGAATACTTCAGGTTACGATCTTCGGAACATTGCAGGTCAATCTGGAATCTCTGGACTTCAGCCTGGTGTTACCCGACGTCATGACGATCGCGGACGAGGTAGATGCTCAGTTGACCCAGTCCATGGACAGTTACATGAAAGCCATGGGAAAGCCAGTCGCCGCATAGTCTACTGCTAGTTCGACCTTTCAGAGGATTCGGGAGAGTGGGCCATTGTTTGTGTAATCTGAGACGGAGCCATTTATGAAAATCCTTCTATTTGCCGGCTTGCTGGTGGTAGTGCTAGGTATCGCATCTCTGATCGTGCCCATTCCCCAAACCGAGACCCATGGCATCAAAGCTGGCGATGTGAACATCGGAGTCCAAACCAGTCACAGTGAACGGGTATCACCGATCGTCAGCGTGGTGCTGATTGCCGGCGGGATTGCGCTCACCATTGCCGGTGCGCGTTCGGGTGCTTCGAGAAGCTGACGCGAGTCTTGACCAGCGTCACTTTGCGAGATGTGAGCAGTTTTGAACAGAATCGCGTAAGGCCTAGCCTATATACCTAACCGGATGGCAAGCAACAACACTCTACTCTGCATTCACCGGGAGCCGACCCAACTCAGTTTGTGGCAAGAAAACGGGTACGATCTCGTAACCGCGACCAATGGTCACGAAGGCCTACAGCTTTTCATGTTGCGGCCCGTGGATGCGATTGTGATCGAGTACCACCTTGGCCTCCTGGACGGTGTGGTCGTCGCAGCTGAGATCAAGCGGGTCAACCCACAGGTCCCGATCGTGATGCTTGCTGAGCACGCGGACCTCCCTGATGATGCTTTTAAGTCCGTCGACGCTCTTGTGACCAAATCGGATGGGGATCACTTCCTGCTCGCCACCCTTCACTTCGTGCTGAATGTGAAGCCGTCCCAGCGTCAACCAGAAAAGCTACGGGCCACGACGCCGGTACGCCTCCGTCGTTCCGGCAGGTCTCGGGAACGGAGCGGGCGATAGTCGGCCAACGCTCTTCAACTGGCAATTTACCAAACTAACGCCTTTTCCCCCGGGAGTGTGGAGAATCATCAGGAATGGGATGATCCAATTCTGACTGACAGCTCCACCTCCAAGGCTTTCATGAGTGGCAGACACCAAGGCGATAATCAATCGCCCTAGTTCTGAGAGGAAGCCATATCGTCGCCATCCGCGACGCCAGCTGCAACACAAGGCGGACCGTCAACCGTCTCCTGTGCAGAAATCGAGATCGCACCGTTGCGGGCCAGAGCCTTGCCACGAAGGGTGCCGCCATCCAGCGTGACGCTCGTAAGCGCCATAATCTTCCCCACGAAAATGCTGCCCTTCCCAACCGTCGCCGAGGAACCGACCTGCCAGTACACATTGCATCCTCTTCCGCCCTTGCCGCCGAGATTCACGACTACCTTGGAATTCGGGGCGGTGGTCAGCGTTGTGCCCATCTGGAAGATCCACTGCGCGTTGGAATCCCCTTGAGCGTCCAGCTTCAGAGTG